>MDSV01083915.1_pt1 | contig 34292 bp, 18 predicted proteins | sample 810851 | NCBI WGS metagenome assembly MDSV01 (sample SAMN05326640, study PRJNA326480) | marine metagenome | isolation source: seawater | place: Atlantic Ocean: North East | collected 2012 | reverse complement strand
CGCCGCCGCGACCGCCGGCTCCGCGCCGATCCGCCGCGACGCCGATCGACGGACCGACCGCGAGCGGCGCGGTCATGACGATCGCGGTCGCGACGACCGCCGCGAACGCCCTTCTTTTGGCGGCCGCGGCGACCGGTGGGACGTGTCCCGCGAGACGTTCGCGGCGCCGGAGACGTCCGACGGCGGATTCGCGCGCGAACGCGCGCCCGTCCCGGCGGGCTGCTCCCGGTTCTACGCGACGTGCCACCCCGGGCTGGAAGACGTGGTGGCCGCCGAGCTGCGCGCGTTCCCGATCGAGGCGCTGGACGTCAAAACAGGCAAGTCCGGAGTGTACTTCGTGGGCACGAAGCGAACGGGCGTCCTCGCCAACGTGTGGCTGCGAAGCGCGGTTCGCGTGTTGGTCGAGCTGCGGCACGGGTGGCTGGACCCGCGCGCTCCCGGCGGAGCCGCCGTGTACGACTTCGTGCGGTACGCCGCGCCGTGGCACGAAGTCGTCCCTTTCGAGACGAAGAGCACGTTCTCGTTCGAGAGCCGCGTGTGGAGCTGCACGGACGTCACGTCGACGCGGCTCGCGGCGACCCGCGCCAAGGACGCCGTCTGCGACGCGCTGGTGGACGCCAACGGCTGGCGCCCGCCCCCCCCCCCGCGCGGCCACGCCAGCGCCGACGTGCCCCTGTTCCTGTCCCTCTACCGCGACGAGGCGACGCTGTACCGGGACATGTCCGGCGAGAGCCTGCACAGGCGCGGGTACCGCGACGCGGCGATCCACCGCGCCGCGCTCAACGAGAGCGCGGCGGCGGGCGTGCTGGCGCTGGCGGGCTGGACGGACGCGTGCGCGAAGGCGAGGCGGTCGGCGGAGCGGTCGGCGGAAGCGCGCGGCGACGAAGCCGCGGCGTACGCGCTCCCGATTTTAGTGGACCCCATGTGCGGCTCCGGGACGCTCCTGGTGGAAGCCGCGCTGATCGCCGGGATGGTGGCGCCCGGCTTGGTTCGCGCGGACGCGGCGCGCCGGCGCAGAGAGAGGAACGGCTCGGACGGGGACGAGTTCGTGGACGACGGTCGCGGCGGGTACGCGCTCGTCGAAGACTCCGCGTACGCGTTCGAGCGGTGGCCCGACCACGACCGCGACGTGTTGGCGGACGTGCTCGCCGAAGCGGAAGCGGTGGGCGCGGAGGCTCGCCGCGCGCTTTCGTCCAAGCCGACGCTCATCGGGAACGACCGGCACGGAGGCGCGCTGAGCCTGGCTCGCAGAGCCGCCGTCGCCGCGGGGGTGGACGGCATGATCGCCTTCGCGCAGGGAGACTGCGGCGATCTGACGCACCCGGCGCTGGACGCGGCGCGCGAAGCGGAGGCGGCGTACTTCGAGCGGCTCGAGCGCGAGGCGGGCGACGAAGGGCCCTCCCCGCGGGGAGGCTCCTCGGACGGCACGTACGGCGACGGCTTCGTCGACCTGGACTCGCTCGGCCCGGTGACGACCCGGCCCGGCGGCGGGGGCGTGCTGGTGGTGAGCAACCCCCCCTGGGGCAAGCGGCTGGACGTCGCGAACGCCGGCGACCGCGACGCCGACGGCCGGCGGCGCTCGGCGAAGCGCTGGGGCGCGCGCGAGCGCGGCGGCGACGGCTACGGGGAGGAGGAGGAGGCTTTTTACGAAGCTCGCGTCGGCTCGGACGACACGAGCGCGTCTTCGGAGCCGTTCGGGGAGGAGGACGCGGACGAGACGCAGAGCGCGTGGCAGTCGCTGGGCGCGTTTTTCCGGCGCGAGTGCGCGGGCGCGACGGCGCACTTGCTCTCCGGCGACGCCGGCGCCACGCGGCCGCTGCGCATGCGCGCCAAGAAGAAGCGCGTGCTCGGGATCGGCGGCGTCGACTGCCGCCTGCTGGAGTACCGCGTTCTGCCGCCGAAGCGGGAGAAGAACCTCGCCGAGCTCGTGCGCGAGGCGCGCGGGGAAGAGGCGGACGGCGGCGGGGACGAGGTCCGAGTGAAAACGCGGGAACGATGAACAGACGGTTCGACGATCGGACGTTCCGCGCTAGCGCTGTTATACAGTAGGTAACATCCCGAGAGTCACCGGAGTCGCGCGATCCCGTCGTAAAGGAGGTATGAGCTACTACATCAGCGCGCGTCTCTCACGGGTGACTAATAATTCGCGCCGTCGCGCGAACGCTCGCGTCGTCTCACCGCTCGCCTCGCCTGGCAAGCGACCAGAGCTCGGCTCGGAGCTTCGGGCCGAAGGACGCGCGTCGCACGGTGGTCGGCGGAGGCACCGACCCGGCGAGCCACGCGTCGCCGTTCGGGCGGTACACCAGGAACTGCTCGTACCCGGCAGCCGCTAAGCGCTCGTCTCCCTCTCCCTCTTCGGAGAGGTTCCAGGCGGATTCCAGCGACGCGTCTCCGTCGCCGTCGCCGTCACTCGGGCGCCGCGTCCGCACCACCGCCGCGTAGTAGGTGCGCCCCGCGTTTTCCGGCCGCTCGCCCTTGCGCTCCACCTCCTCCTTGATCGCCTTGGAGAAGGCGCAGTCCCCCGCCCTCGACGCCGCCGCGCACGCCGCCTGCAGCAGTTCCAGCGACTCGAGCGCGTCCGTCGAGCGCAGCGGGTTTAGCGGGAGCGGCGGCTCGCCCGCGCCGAGGTCGTCCACGGAGGCGCCCGCGCGTAAGCCGTCCCCCCCCAAGCCGTCCAGGCTCTCGTCACGCGACGCCAGAGTCGGGCACGTCGTGCAGTACTCGCTTAGCCCCCGCGCGCAGCAGTCGCCCGGGTCGTTCGGGTCGCACGCGCACGCCGTGCCCTCCACGAGCACGTCGCGGTCCTCCCCGCCGGCGGTCCACGTCGCGTCGAACCGAACGAACGACCCGCGATACTTCGTTTCCTCGCGTTCGTCGGTTTCGTCTTCGTCGAACGTCGCGGCGGCGTCGAGCTCGGCGCGCGCGCTCAGGTCGACGATGAGCGGGTCGACGATGGGCGCCAGAAGCACGGTCGCGCCCCCGCCGGCGAGGTGCCGCTCCAGCGCCGCGCGCACCTCCCTGTTCTCCCGGGACTCGGGGTGCGCCAGCGCGCGCCGCGGGAGCGACTCGCGACGCGCGTCGACGCGAAGCACACCCGCCGAGTCGCTCATCTTTTTCTTCGCGACATCGAAATCGTCGGTTCGAGCGCTACGCTTGTCCGACTCGACGTCGGAACGCACGCGCGCGGCTCGGAGTTCGGTCTCGGCGAAGCGCTGGAGCTCACCGGGTGTGGCGAACGACGCCGGCGCGGCGCACGTCGAGGTGGACGCGCCGTCGTCCACTCGGCGGTCCACGAACCACACCGACGCCGCGCGCGCCAGCGAGCTCCCGCGCGTCAGCGCCTCGACGATTTGCTTGCCGTGCGCCCTCCACTCGTCTTTGTTCCCTTCGTCGCCGCCCCAGCTCGCAGCCTGCGCGCGAGAGGGCACCGCGCGCGCACGCGCGCGCCGCCCCGGTCCGCGGCCGCGCAGCGCGCGCGCGGAAGCCACGCGCGCCGTGGGCGCCGTAGGCGCGCACAGCCCGCGCATCGTACTCTGCCTGGCGCCGAAGCGGCACACGCCTTTTTCACGATCGGGGAACAAACGCACGTGCCGCTGAATCCGCGTGGCACAATCCTCGGACAGGATTGGGCGATTGGCTGACAGCCGTCGGTTTCCGGAAACGAGCGTCGACGGTCTGATTTCTCGAGTCACGAAACGTACGGCGCGATCGGGGGGTCACAGACTGGCGAGAAAAAGACATTCGCGCGCCCGTTTGGCGCGAACGCCCGCTTCGCGCGAGAACGTCGTCGTCCGTCGCGTCTCGAACCACGAAGACGACGATTCGAGTTTTCGCCCGTGCGACTGACTTGTCGCGTCAGTTTGTCGCGCGCTTTCGTTCGTGCGCCGGGCGGTACGCGTGGGCGTATCGCGAGGGCGTATCGTCGCTCGCGCGCACCCTCTGAACGCGTCAGCGCGCACCACACGAACGGCGCGCCATGCCTCCCAAGAAGAAGCCGAAGGGCAAGCCGAAGGGCAAGGCTCCGGGCGGCGGATCTGGCTCTGCCGCGACCGTCGGCGGGATGCTCGCCGCGCTCGGCATCGCCGACCCCGCGGCGGCGTTCGAGGCGTGCGTCAACTTCGAGGACGAGTTCCGCGTCGTCAAGAAGGCGTACCTCAAGATCGTGCTGAAGGAGCACCCCGACAAGGGCGGCGACCGCGAGCGCTTCGAGGCGGTGCAGACCGCGTGGGAGACGCTCTCGACGATGAAGGCGGAAAACAAGCTCGGTTCGTTGAAGCTGGCGAAGACCTTCGAGCGCAGCGCCGCGAAGGAGCACGCGCACGCGGCGGCGCACCGGCCGAGCGCCACCCCCGACTGGAGCTTCTACGCCGAGGCGTTCAAGGACTCTGGGCTGCCCTTGTTCAAGGTGGAGCGCGCCAAGACCGGCCGCTCCAGATGCGAGATGCGCCAGAAAGAAGCGACGGCAGATACAAAGGCGGTCAAGCGTCGCGCGCACACGGTGTGCCGCGCGCAGGCTGAGGACCCGAAGAGCGCGTGCTTCATCCCGAAAAACGCCGTGCGTCTCGGCACGATGGACGTCGTCTCCGGCGCGTACGGCCGCTTCGTCCACCTGGAGTGCTGGCGCGTTCCCGCGAGCGTGTACGGAGGTTTGCCCTCGCCGACGACCGAGAAGGACGTCGAGGCGTTCAAAAGCGCGCTCGCCGCCATGGAGGATGTCGCGCTGGCCGGCGCGCGCGGCCTGGACGACGAGGGCCTGACGGCGCTCGCGCGGCACGTCATGGACCCCGAGCACTGGGCGCGCGCGGCCAAGAAGCGCCTGCCGGACGAGCCGGGCGCGGCGGACCCGCGCGCGCCCGCGAAGAAGGCGAAGAAGGCGTCTTCGAAGGCGTCTTCGAAGGCGTCTTCGAAGGCGTCTTCGAAGGCCGTGCCGGTGCCTCCCGCCGAGCGCCGCGAAGGCGCGGTGACGGTGGACTTGACCGCGTCGTCCGACGACGAGGACCCCCTCCCCGTCGCCGCGCGTCTTCTCCCGGACGGGAAGAAGAAGCCCACGGGACCCGCGAAGCGGAAGCCCGCGGGACCCGCCGCGCCCGTCGTCGCGACCGACGCCGGAAAAAAACAAAAAAAGACGCAGAGCGCCGCGCTCGCGGTCCCGCGCCCCGGCGTCGGCTTGGCCCGCGCGTCGGCGTACGCCGGGAAGACCGTCGTGCTCACTGGTGTGTTCCCCGAGCTCGGCGGCGGCGCGGGCTTGAACCTGGGCAAGGACCGCGCGAGGGCGCTCATCGAGTCCTTCGGAGGGAGAGTCACCTCCGCCGTCTCCGGCCGCACGGACGTCCTGCTGTGCGGCGCCGAGCCCGGCATGAGCAAGGTGAGCCAGGCGCGCGCCCGCGGCGTGACGCTGCTGAACTTCTCGCAGCTGTGCGCCGAGCTCGGGGCGGGCGCGCCCGCCCCGACGAAGGGGTCGAGCGAAGCGCTCGCGCTGACGGAGAACGTGAACATCACCTCCTTCTCCTCCGGGTACTGGGGCAACGGCCTCGCGCACGCCGCGTCGGACGCCGCGCTGGCGTACGCCGCGCGCGGGCCGGAGCGGCTGCGCGAGTACCCAACCGACGCGAAGAAGCGCGGACGCGCGCTCGGCTGGTCCTGAGAGGCCTGACCCAGAACGCTTCGAGCGTTTCGAGAGTTTCGAGAGCGAGACGATCGCGGGTGACGACGCGTCGCGGTTCCTCGTCGTTTTGTTTTTTCGTGACGCCGCGCGTACGCTACGCTCGTCGCTCGTTTCGTCCCGCGCCCTCGACGCGACGCGCCGCGCGCGCGGCGCTAAGCCCTAAGCCCTAAACCCTAAACCCGCTAGCACGCGTAGCTTCGCGCGGCGCCGACGGCGACGGCGGTTTCCGGGTCGGGTTCCGAAAGCTCGCCCTCGCCGCGCGCTGCCGCGAGTCGCTCGTCGCCGAAGATTGCCGCCAGCCGCGCCCGCACGGCGGTCAGTCGGGACGACCCGCCCACCAACACGACGTCGGTGATTTCCGCCGCGCCCACGCCCCCCGCGTCGCGCAGGGCGTCGTACACGGGCTCGACGGCGCGGTCCAGGAGCGCGGCGCACGCCGACTCGAGGTCGGATCGCGTGAGCGTGAGCGTCGTCGTCGCCGTCGCCGTCTCGGATGCCGACGACGCGAGCGAAGCGCTCTCTCGGTCGAAGCCGTCGGTTTTTTTTTTCAGTATTCTTCGCGCGCCGACGTCCACGACGACGCGCGACGACGCGAGGCTTTTCTCGCCCGCGAACGCGCGAATCTCGTGCGCGAAATCGATCCGCGCCGTCTCGGCATCGCTCAGGCGCCTCTTGGCGCGCTCCATCTCGCGGAGCGCGCGCTCGGCGACGCCGCGCGCGAAACCGGAATCGTCGTTCCATCTCTCCGCGTCGGGGAAGAGAATCGGCTCGGGCGAATCGGCCAGTTTCCCTCGCGCCCACTCCAGCAGCGCTCGGTCGAAATCCTCCCCGCCCAGCCGGTCGTCCCCCGCCGTGCCCATGACCAGGAACGTGCCCGACGACGGCTCCGCGCGAAGCACCGCGACGTCCAGGGTCCCGCCGCCCAGGTCGTACACCAACACGAGCGCGCCGCCGTCTCGTCTCTTTTCGTTCCCCGACGCTCCTCTGATCTTTTGATCTTTTCCCGGCGCGCCGAAGCGCGCCAGGGCGGCGGCGACGGGTTCCTCCAGCAGGCGCGCCGCCGCGAACCCCGCGGCCCGCGCGGCGCGCATCGTCGCCGCCTTCTGCTCGCGCGAAAAGTTCACCGGGACGCTCACGGTCACCGTCCGGAACCGAAACCCGAGTCTTCGCTTCCAGCGCGACGCGGCGCCTCCGTCGCCGCGCTCGGCGGCCGCCTTCAATCGCGAGAGGATCACCGCGCCCACCGCTTCCGGCGCGATCAGTCTCTTGTCACGTGAAACCCCGCTCTCGTCGCGTGTCGCCTCGTCCATCTCGACGGCGGCGAACCCGCCGTCGCCGGCCACGACCGCGAACGGAAGGTGCTTCGTCTCCTCGGCGACGACGGGATCGTCGACGCGTCTGCCGATGAGCCGCTTCGCGTCGTACACCGTGCGGCTCGGATGCGTGTCCCGGCGCCTCGCGGCATCCGCGCCCACCATAGCCGCCTCGCGCGCGCGCTCGGGGAAGTGCACCACCGAGGGCATAGTCTCGGCGTGCGTTCCCGAACCTCCGGGGACCCGCACGACGGTCACGATCCCGCGCTCGCACGTCGCCGCGACCGAGAAGGTGGTGCCCAAATCGATGCCGAGCGTCGCCTCGGTGGTCAGGCCGAAGCTGCCGACCGCCACCGCCGCGAGGCACGCCACGCCCGCGAGCACAAGCCCGAGGGACGTACTCGAGCCCGATGCGTGCGCAGCGCCCGCCCTCCGGGGGGACGACCGGGGGGACGGGACGCCCATCGCGCCACGCGCGCGTCCACACTGTGACGCGACACACGAGATTCTCGTTTCCACGTCCGAGATTTTCTCGTTGTTGCCGCGACGAATGAAGACGAGCGCCGCGCCGTTCCATCACAACGCCGCGCAGCGTGGGTGCCGGCGACGCGCCGGGAAGGCGCGTCCGCGAGACACGCGCGCGTCGGTCGTCGCGCGGCTCGATGGACGACCCGACCTCCCCCGGCGCGCGCATGCGCAAGCGCGCGTTCCTCAACGAGCACAGGCGTTTGAAAAAGAGGACCGGGGGCGTGACCCCCCGGCACGACGCCATCCTGGAGGGGGTGTACGAGCTCGAGCCCAAGCCGGATTGGCGCACGGAGGCGCGCCTGGCGGACCAGCTCGGACTGGATCCGATCGCGGTCAAGACGTGGTTCCGGAACCGACGCGTCAAGGACAAGAGGGCGAACGCGCGGTCGGTCGGCACGGCGTTCCTTCTCGTCGTGCTTCTCGTGCTTCTCGGCGTGTACCTTTGGGAGCTGGACGGCCTCGACGCGGTGAGACGCGCGCGGCTCGACACGGCGCCCGCGAACAAACGCGCGGCGACCAAGAGCGGCTTGCCGCGCCCGTACGGCGTGAAAGGTCCGTTCGAGAACGCGTTCGCCAAGCCCGAGCGCGAGTACAAGGAGCCGACGTACGACTCGGGGTCGGCTCGCGGCGCCGGCGCTGGAGACCGATCGAACGACGGCGCGAGATCCGCGCGGGACGGAGACGCGCGCGCCTCCGGCCGGCTCGGGTCGTACTTTTCGAGCGCCTCCTCTCGAGCGACGGGCTCGGCGGGGCGCGTGCGCAGACCCACGGCGGCGGACCCGGACTGGGAATCGTAGTCCGACGCGAAGGTACATGTATTATACTACGCTCGCGAACGCCGCCTTCCGTTCGCGGCGTTTCCCGAGTCGGCGTCCCCGCTCGATTTCGCACTCACTGATGATCGACATCACACGTGGCGCCGAGCCGAGACACACCGTGAGTTATCGATATCCTCCTCACCTGCGTGCACTCCGCCTGACGCACGCGTCGCGCACAGCCTCGACGATGTTTGCGCTCACCACCCCCTCGGCATCGATCGCAGCATGCCGCCCGCGCGCGCCCGCGCCCCGCCGCGCGCGCGCCGCGGTCGTCGCGCGCGCCGGCGAGGCGCCCGAGGCCCGCCGCGCGAGCGCGCTGGCATCCGCGACGCTCGCGGGCGCGCTCCTGTTCGCGCCCGCGCTGACGCCCGCGGCGTTCGCCGAGGGGGGCGCGTGCTTCAAGTCGTGCGAGTCCGAGTGCCTGAAGCTGGCGCCCGGCTCGGGGGACTACTGCGCCAGCGCGTGCGCGGACGAGTGCCAGGCGATGAAGGAGGAGAACGGCGGGGAAGAGGTTGACTCTGGCGCGTTCGGGCAGAGGCAAGAGAAGGGGGACTTCGAGAATCTGCTCGACAAGATGCTCGACACGCAGAAGGTATTCTTCGTGGGGCCGTCCAGCAACATGAAGAAAGCGGAGCCTTCGCAGTGAGCGCGTGTCGTGTGTGTTCGGAAGCGCGACGCGACGGTGGGTCGTTCGTCCGACTCGCGCGTCTCCGGTAGCGTCGGTAACTAAGATGTATCGCGTGATCGATCGACGCGACGTCAAAGTCGCTTCCGGGATTTGAGTCGCGCGGCGCTCTCGCTCTCGCTCTCGCTCGACCGCCCCTGTGTTCTGCGACGTCTCGCGACGAACGCCTCGCGTGACCCGTGAGCGCGCGAAGTGAGAATCCTCCGCGTCAGAACCCTCTGTCCTTCCTGCGCATGATCCACCCCAGTTTCGAACGCAGCGCCTTCTTCCATCGTCGGTGATCGCGTTCGCGTCGCGCCACCACCCTGGCGTCCGATCCCTTCAGGAACACCAGTCTCTTTTTCAAGCTCTTCTCTATGCCCTCGTTGATCATCACGCGCTTCAGCTTACGCATCGCGCGGTCCACGTCCCCGTCCGCGCCCACGTGCACGCTGACGCCCTTGGTTTTGCCCCGGACCTGGCCGCGCGTCGACGCGGGCGGCGCGGCGTTGCGAAGCGCCCCGAACGCGGCGAAACCCGGACTGGGGCCGAAGGACGACGCGCGATCGGGGGCCCGAAGCGCGCCCTCCGCCGCGGACGCGCCTCGCGCCGCGGTCGCCGCGGACCACGTCGCGCACGTTCGCGCCGACCTCCCAGTCGACGCGAGCGTCGCGAACCCGCCGAGGGACCTCGCCAGACTCCGAACCAAGCGCTGGTGCATGGCGCGAGCGCGAGTGACGGCACGGCACGTTCGTGGTCGAAAAAATCACCGAAGCGCGACGTTTTCGCTTTCCAGAAGACGTTTCGCGCCGGACGCCGCCGCCTCTCACGTACCTACGGCCTAACAACGCGCTACTCCGATTTACCCCGACTCCCCCCACCGCCGGGACGCGAAGAAGAAGCCTTCTTCCTCGCTCGCGACCCGCGCGCCTCCGCCCTCCTGTCCTCCTCGGCGCCGAGCGCGTCGACGAACTCGGCGATGTCCCGCCACCGCGACGCACTCGCCGCCGCGCGCGCCGCCGCGAAAAACGCGAGGGCGCAGACGAGAAGCGTCGCGAACGCGCCGGCGTCCTCGTCCACGGCGAGCCTCGTCTCCCACGTGTACCGGATCAGCACGTGTTTCGGCCAGGCCGTTTGGTTATGGAACTCTCTGACGAGCTGCCTGTGCGTGCGCAGGTACGAAGGCGCCACCGGCGCCACCTCGGCGTCCGCGCCGCGGATCGCGCCGTCCTCGCCGCGGACGAAGCGCACGTGTATCATCGGGACGTACGGCGGGTGCGCGTCGAAATCGCGCTCGCCGTCGAACGCGTCGTCGGTATCTATCGTGTCGTCAGTCTCGGCCGTGACCTTCGTCCGTCGCGTCGATCGCCTTTTTGCCTTTCGCCTTCTCTCGAGCGCGAGGCGCCGTCTCTCCGCGACCGCGGCCAAGTGCGCCTCTTGCCTCGCTCGCGTCCGCGCGTCGATGAGCGTGAGCCACCCGGTGAGGTGCCGGTCGTGGTCGAAGGCGAGCGCGAGCTTGTAGTCGTCCTCCTCCTTGAGCTCCAGCGGCTTCGGCAGCGCGATGGCCACGACGCGGTCCACCCCGAAGCTCGGGCAGTGCCGAGCCAGCAGGTCGTGCCACTGCGTCCTCTGCCCGTGGAACTGCGCGCGCCGAGACGAGGCGATCAGGTCGCCGCGGCGGAAATCGCCGCGCGCGTGGGCGAAGAAACAACCGAGCGTCAGCAACAGCAGCGAAGCGGCGGCGCGGCACCGCCCGGTTCGCGCGGCGAGACGCATGGCCCGCGCGCGCGCGGACCTGAGACCGACGCGGCGAGGGGGGGGTGATGACGCGGCCGCTTGTGGCCCGTGCGGTGGTGATGACGCCGGCGTTCAAACGGGGCCACCGCGAAAACCAGAAGACGCTGCGACTCCCAGCGACGTCGGAAAAGTCCGCGAGAAGAACGAACGCGTCGCGTTATCGGCGCGCGCCACGTCGGTTCGATCTGGCAGTCCCCGCCGCGCCTCCTCGCCGCGTCACGGGATGCACCCCGCGCCTTCCGCGCGCACGGTCGGACAGGCCTTTCCCATCTCGACGCGGTCGTTGTTTTCGCGCGGCGCGCCCGCAGCCGGTCGCGCGGCTCGCGCGCGCGTCGCCCCGCAAGAGGCGTTCGGCAGGTTTTTCGGGAAGAAAAGCGCCGAGGAGGCTTTCGGTGCCGCCCGGCCGGACGCCGTCGACGGCGCCGGCTCCGAGGGAAGCGCCGCGGCGGCCGCGATGGACCCCTCCGACGGCCCGAGCGTGTTGTCCCTGGCGGACCGCGCGGACCACTCCTGGACCAGGCACCTGGTCCCCGACCCAGAGACGGAGCGCCGCGCGCCGAACCGCTCGTCCCGCGAGGTGAAGAGCGGCCATTTCGTGCGCGTCCGCCCGACGCCGCTGCGCAACCCGCGCGTCGCGCTGTACAGCGCGGCGATGGCGAAAAACCTGGGCATCGAGGAAAGCGACGTGACGGGTTCGAGCCGATTCGCGGCGTTTTTCTCCGGCGACGCCGACGCCGTGCCCGGGATGGACACCTGGGCGACGCCCTACGCACTGAGCATCATGGGGAAGCGCCAGTTCCAGAACTGCCCTTTCGGCAACGGCAACGGGTACGGCGACGGGCGCGCGGTGAGCGTCGGGGAGGTGATCGGGACGAAGGAAGGGGACGACGCGTCAGTCGTCGGCGGTGCTGTGAAACAACGGTGGGAGATGCAGCTCAAGGGTGGTGGCCCGACGCCGTTCTGCCGCGGCGCGGACGGCCGAGCCGTGCTCCGCTCGTCCGTTCGCGAGTTTCTCGCGTCGGAGGCGATGTTCCACCTGGGTGTGGACACGACGCGCGCGTTGAGCCTGGTGGTCTCGGAGCCCCCCGGCGACGTGGTGCGCCGACCGTGGTACGACCCGGCGACGGCGACGAAGCCGACCCCGAAGATCGAGATGGACGACCCGCGACTCGCGCGGTTCCCGGACGAGGTGAAGCGGCAGATCATCGCGCAGACGCGAAACGCGAAGCGGGACCCGGACGTGATGATCGTCGAGACGTGCGCCGTGACGACGCGCGTCGCGCCGAGCTTCACTCGAGTCGGGCACGTCGATCTGTTCGCGCGACGCGCCTCGGCGCGCGGGCCGGACTCGGACGCGCACGCGCAGCTCGCGCAGATGGTCAGGCACGCCGTGTTCCGGGAGTTCCCCGATTTGCTCGAGGAGTTCGTACGCGACGACGCGTCTTCTTCGGCGGCGGTTTCGGAACCGCCGTCGGACGCCGCGAGCCACCCGGAGACGACGTGCCCCCCTCTGTTGGCGTCGGCGTTTCTGCGCGCTTCCGGCGGCGCCATCGCGCGTTTGACCGCCGGGTGGTTACGCGTGGGTTTCTGCCAGGGCAACTTCAACGCGGACAACTGCCTGGTCGCCGGCCGCACGATGGATTACGGCCCGTTCGGGTTCATGGACGCGTACGACCCGTTCTTCGCCAAGTGGACCGGTTCGGGCGAGCACTTCGCGTTCGCCAATCAACCCGGCGCGGGCCTGGCCAACTTCGCGGTGCTGGCGTCGTCCGTCGCGCCGCTGCTCGCGGGCGGCGAGGAGGAGGCGATGGCGATTGTGGGTGAGATGGAGGACGTGTTCGAGCTCGAAGCGAACAAGACGTGGCGACTGAAGATGGGCTTCGAGGAGACGTGCGACGCGCGAACCGCGAACCGTGCGGACGCGTTGTGGCGCGGCCGACTCGAGCCGCTCCTGCGCGAGACGGAGACGGATTTCGTCGTCGCGTTTCGACAGTTGGGGGAGGTTATGACGGTGGACCTCGCCGCCGCGCGCGCGAAAGCGAGCGCCGACGGCGACGACGCGGATGACGCGATCGGTTCGGCGCTCTTCGAGCCCATGCGCCGCGCGTTCTACGACCAAAGCGCCGTCGACTCTACATCCGCGCTGCGGCGCGACTGGATCGCGTTTCTAAAAGAGTGGCGCGCTTTGGCGGTGGGTGATGAGGGTTGGTCCGCGGCGCGCGCGGAGACGATCAAAGCGCGGATGGACGCTCAAAACCCGAAGTACGTGTTGAGAGAGTGGATGCTGGTGGAGGCGTACGAGGCGGCGAAACTCACCGGCGACTTCGGTCCCGCGGAGGCGCTGCAGCGGCTCACCTCGCGCCCGTACGAGGAGGGCACGGAGGAAGAGGTGGCGCGGTATTACCGACCCGCGCCCGCGTCGTTCCGCGACGCCGGAACGGCGTTCATGTCGTGATCTTCGTAAAGGCCGAACGCGACGACTTTCCGGCGCGTCTTCTTTCGTCTTTTCGACGAAAAGAAGACGCGCCGTCGCGTTCGTCCGAGGACGAAGCTTTTCCGACGAGACGACGCGCGGCGGCGACGATTCGCCGCGCGTCTCCGGGCGAGCCCCGCGACCGCTGTGACGCCCCGGTTCCAAAGCGTCGGTGCGACCACCGAACGGACCGAGGGCCGATGTGCGGGGCTCGACTCGAAGGCGAGTCGTTTCCGATTGTAACGTAGACACACTTTTTGCGTCATGTTTTAGACCCACGTTTTAGGCGGAAAAAGTTCACCTTCTTCCCGTCCGGACCGAAGCCGGCATTCGAGAAGCGCGGGATGGGGAAGCGCGGGCGGGACGACGTGGGGGGCTCTGGGCGTCGGCGGCCGAGGGTGGACCTGACGCGCGCCGCGGACGCGTCCGCGGCGGCGGAGGGTCCCGCCGCGCCGGATTATGACTCGTGGAATGAAAAGGCGGATCCCGATAGCGCCGACCCCGTGCAGGCTGCTCTCGCGGCGAAGGCGCGGCGCGTGCAGGCGCTGGGCCCGCTCGGCGAGCACCTCGCGGGGTATGGTGAGGACGACGACGCGGAGGACGGGGATGGCGCGGGGAAGGACCCCGCGACGACACCGGAGCCCGCACCGCCTTGGACGCGACTCGTGGATGAGAAAACGAGACACCCGTATTTCTGGAACCGCGCCACGGGCGCGACTGTGTGGACGCTGGCGGAGACGACGGAGCCACATCGCGGCGACGCGGCGATGTGGGAAAAAAAAGAAGATTCGCGCGGCGAACGAAAAGGCGCGACGAACGAAAAGGCGCGACGGAACGATTCGTCCGTGGACGACGGGAACGCGACCGCGACGCCGCGCGAAGAGAGCGATTTCGAAAACGACGACGACGCGGCGCTCGAGAAGACGCTGTCGTCTTTGACGACGACGGCGCGCGAGGTTTTGCGTCGCGAGACGGCGCGTCTCGTCGCGAACGGCTCGTGCGACGCGTCCGCCGCCGTGGCATCACTGCGGTCGCGCGTGCCCGCGATCGAGCGCGCGATCGAGCGCGCGATCGAGCGGGTCTTCGCGGCGGAGGCGTCCGAGTCCGAACCGTCCGCCATCGACGAAGACGAAGACGACGCGAAAAAGAAACGCAGAAACTCGGAAGAAGCGGACACGCTCCGCGGAGTCGAGAAGCTTCGCGCGGCGAGTGGCTTCCCGCCGCCCTTGCCGGACTCGCCGCCGCCGTCGCCGCCGCCGCCGCCCGGCGCCATCGCCAGACCGCCGGTGCTGCGCGCCGCGGCGTGCGCCGTCGGACGCGCCGCCGACGGGAAAGGGTTCGCGTTCGCGGCGGAAAAACAAAAAGCGGAAAAACAAGAGACGGCGACGGGCGCGCGGATCATCTCGAAGCCTCCTCCCCCCACGGTGGTGGAGCGATGGCGCGCGGCGCGGACGGCACGCGACGAGTACGAAAGCGAGCGATCGGACGAGGACGATCCCTCGCGACAGGCGAGCCGCCGCGAAGCCGAGGTGGCTCGGTGGCGCGAACGCGCGGCGCGAGGCGAGGAGCTCGGGGTGGCCGGGAACGCCAACTTCGCGCCCGTCGCGGGGGACTGGCGCCGACGCGCGGCGGCGGCGAGGCTGCGGCGCGAGCGGGAGGCGGTGATGGCGAAACGCGAAACCCACGAAACCGTGCGTGTTACAGCAGTGCGTGGTGTCGTGGGTGACGAAATCGAAGAGCGTGGAAACGGCACGTCGGCGGCGGCGGACGCGGCGGCGGCAGCCGCCGGCGTCGACGTGGCCGCCGCGTCGCTCGGCTTGCCCGGCGGGTGGCGCGCCTTCTACGACGCCGACGCCGAATCGGTGTACTACGGGAACGCGGATACGGGGGAGACGCGCTGGGACCCACCGACGAAATGAGACGGACGGGGTGGACGTTTCGTGGCTTCATCTCGATTCAAGTAGTCTGTTATCATCGCTCGTCGGCGCTCTTTCCGTCGTTCGTCGTCGTCGTCGTCGGCTGTCCCCGGCTCCGCTCGGCGGCCCGCTCCTCGTCGCTCAGCCCGAGCATGCGCCAGTTGTACTTGAGAAGCCCGTAGTACTCGCGCAGGACGCTCACGCAGCACGTGCCCTTGATCACCTCCACGGCGATCGTCAGGTCCGGGCTCGTCAAGTCGACGACGTGTCCCTTCGGCACCAGGTCGGCGACGGCGGCGATCACGTCGGCGCGTTTGACGCTCGAGTTGGCGCGCGACGCAAACGCCACGGCGAACTTCTTTTTGTCCTCTGCCTTTTGGCTTTTCTCGTCGCCTTCCAGGCTCGGGAAGTGCGCGTCGATCAGCGTCTTCGCCGCCTTCTTGATCTCTTCCAGCCCGGCGAAGCACACGTCGTCCGCCGGGACGAGCCGCAGGACGTGCCGCGACCGCGGGACGAGCCCGGGATCTTCGCCCGCGCGGCGCTTCGTCTCGCCCGCGCGAACCTTCTCGAGCAACGCGCCCACGAGCTCCGAGGGCGCGCACCGAGACGCGTCCTCCGCGCGCATGCGCACGAACGCGCACGCCTTGAAGTCCAGGTTCAGGTACTCGAACCGCCGCGACTCGGACTTCTCCTCCTTGAGCTGTCGCAGCTCCGCGGCGAGCGCGTCGGAGGGATCGACCGGCGCCTGGGTTTCGGCGGTCGACTTTTCTTTCGGGTCGCCGGCGTCGTTCGCCTGGACGTCGTCGGCGTTCGCCTCGGCGGCGGCGCCGGTCGATCCCTCCGACGGGAACTTGGCCTCGAACACCTCGTCCAGCGCGCGCGCGACGTCCCTACACGCCGCGCGCTCCTTGCCTTGCTCGCACGTCACCACCACGCCTCGCGTGCCGTACGGGATGGCCGCCGACGACGACGAAGGTTTATGCCATCGTCCGCGCTTGCCTCCCCCGCCGCCTCCACCGCCGCCGCCGCGCTTGCCTTTCTGCCAGTCTCCCATCTCCGTCGACGCGGGAGCGACCGCGCTTCAGCACCGGGCACGCGGAGACGCACAACTCACGCGACAGCGAGCGCGGCGCGAAGTGCCTCGCGGAGGTGGCGGCGGCAATCGTCGTCCACAAGGGGCGGTTTTCTTGCCTGAGCGGATGCCCCGGGTACGTGAGAAGTGTATGTGGTTCAGAAGCTGGACGAAAACGTTTCGCGTCAAAAAGCGCGGACTACTCGCGTCGTCGCTCGCGTCGTTCACTGGTTCATCCTCTGCCGCATGGAATCCGAGTGCATGAGCGCGTCGACGCGCGGCTCCGGCCTCCGCCGCGGTGTCCCCGGGTACGCCCTCCGCGTCGGCGTGTGCGGCGCGGGAGCGCTCGCGGGCGATCGGCGATGGGCGTCGCCATCCCGCTCGTCTTTGTGAATCGCGTTGATGGTGTCCACGATGCCCTTCAGGTACCTCTGCGTGCTGGAGTCCTTCCAGGCGGTCACCGTCGCGAGCACGATCTTGCGCACGTCCTCGCTCTCGCCGATGTGATCGCCCAAGACGCCCTTCATGAAGCTCATGAGCATCTCGGAGGTTTCCGTTGGCGACGCGAACTCGGTGAGCATCTTGCTCGAGATGAGCGCCATCTCGTCCGGCTCCGGGGACAGCCCGAACACCGCCTTCGCGATCAAACCCGGCAGGTCCCCGTCCGGTGGCGAGGGTTTCAGGTAGTACATGATCAAGCGCACGAGACCTCGCGTCATCTTGAACATGCTGGTCATCTCGGGCGTGAGCGCGTCCGGGACGCTCTGCTCGCGCGCGCGCGCGTCCAGCTCCTCGCGGTTCCGCTTCCACTTCACGTACGATCGGTGAATCGCGCTCATGGTCGCCGTCTGGTACACCGACACGATGATCACCAGCCCCGCGGAAAACAGCACTAAGAACTTCAAGTAGTGCATCTGCGCCTCGCCCTTTAAGTGACAGCGGTACTGCGCGTCGAACGGCTCCTCGAATCGCAGCGTTTTCGCGTCGCACGCCGCGCCGCCGCGCGTCAACAGGTTGCCGCCGCTGAACGTCACGTTCGGCGCTTCGCCGCTCGAGTGGATCTGCGCAAAGGAGAGCACGGTGTACCAGAACGTGCTGAGCATCCCCACGGAGACGACGATCGCGAAGGCCTTGGCGACCATGAACTTGACGTAGAACGCCTCGAACTTACCCGGTTCGCGCTCGGACGCGCGCACGGCTTCCTTTCCGATCAGAGGGGAGTGGTACTGCTTGCGCGCGATGGCGTGCAGGCGGTTGTACACGGCGATGAACTTGGCGTTGAAGCCGGCGCCGACGAAGAGCAGCGCGAAGGACACCATCGTGAACACCGGCCAGAACTGGCTCGTCTCCAGCTTGATCTGGGTTTCGCACACGCGGTTGATGAAGTCCATGCCGTACTCGAACAGACCGCCGGGGCTCACCCCGCCTGACCCGAGCGCGAACGCCCCCAAGCCGACGCCGAGAGGCCGGCACACGATGCCGCCGCCCATGAGCGTCAGCGACATGGTCAGCACGCTCGCCGCGTACAACGCCACGACGATGAACAGAAGCGTCTCATCGTGCCCCACAACCTCGGAGTCGTCCAGCTTGGCTTTACGGCTCCGCGCCTTGTGCCGCTGGTAGATGTTGCTGATGGTGTACGCCAGGAGCATGAAGTCAGCCAAACCCATGTCCCCGAGCAGGTCGTCGTCGATCTTCTCCCGCTCGAGATCCGTGAACTCCTCCTCGGGCGCGACGTCGCCGAACCGGTTGCTCTCGACGCGCCCGAGCGAGCCCAGGGCCGGGGAGGTGGGCATACCGCCCACGCGCACGGAGCTGGGGAAGTGCGAAGGCGACATCGTCGGGGCGGCGTTGCCGTGTGCGCCCTCGCGCAGCCCGCGCCTGCCGCCGCCGCGGGTGCCGTGATTGAGCTCGGGCACGTGATCGTGCGTCTCGGTCATCTCGATGGTCGTCGAGTCGTCGTCCGCGGCGTCGTCGGACGCGTCCACGAAAACGTCCGACATCACGGGAGACGACGCCGAGCCCCGGGCGAACGCCAACGCACCACCGCGCGCTGCTCGTTGTGGCGCGAGAATCCGGAATGCGTCAAACGCGCACAATGCGCGTTGTTATATCGGTCGCTGCGGGATCTGGCGGAACTGACAATTTTGTTGAACGGCGACTTGAAAACTGCCAGGTGTCTGCGCTGCCTATTTCGACCAACACTGCGACGATTGATTGCTCAGCCTCGATCATACCATCCTCGCGCGCGGACACGACAGACGCATGGGATGCTTCGGCTCCAAGCCCGGACGGCCCGTTCCCCCCTCGATCGGGCCCGCGGGCCCCGGCCATGGCGACTTCCCGCACGCGCACTACGCGAAGGCCGCGCAGCCTCATCACGCGCCCGCGTTCTCGCACCAGCCTGCAACAACTTCGGCGCCTGTGTATTATCCTCCCCCGCCGGCGTACCCGCCACCGCCGGCGCCCGCGCCGGCGCCCGCGCCGGTTGCCGCGCCGGTTGCCGCGCCGTCCGCCCCCCCCGCGCCCGCCGCGGGCGGCTACTACTCCCCCCCTCCCCTGCCCGACGTCGTGCCTCCCCGTCCGGTGCCTCCGCCTCCGGCGCCGCTCCCCTCCGCGAAGCTTCGGCACGTCCTCAACTTGGACGCCTCGCGCGTGGGGTGGCTTGCCACTCCCGACGCCGACAAGGTGCATGACTACACGAAGCGCCGCGAGGTGACATACACTGGGCACATGCTTGACGAGAGCGGCGACCGCGCGGGCACCATCTGCGACATCACCCCGCACGCCATCGACCCGGCGGAGGGTCTGCCTCTTTCCGGCAAAGCCACTTTCGGTGAGTACGTGACCGACGACCACGAGCCCGTGACTCTGGGTTGCGTCGAGGTATCGCCGAAGTACTTTAACGTCACGGGCGTGGCGATCACGATCGCGCTGCGCGTGAGGCTCAGCCGCAAGCTCCCCACGGAGGGGTGCCTGTTCTACGCAGGTGACGGCTGGCGCAACCACCTCTCGATCAAGCACTACCGAGGGCTGACGCTGTTCGAGGCGTGCCCTGGAAACGGCGGCGCTTGGGAGGACCGTGTGGAATGCGGCGCGCGAATGGAACTGGAGACCGGAAAGGTACTGAGCGTCGTCGCGGTGATGGAGGAGAACGGCACCATGCGTTTGTACGTGGACGGCGCGCGCGTGGCTTCGTCGAAAGGCCTCGCCGACGTGGAGGGCTTCAAGATCACGCAGAGGAACGAAGCCTGGGTGGGGCGATGGATGCGGCCGGACCAGTCGCTGCCGACGAACGCCAACTTTTTCTCGCTCGACGTGTACGACGGCGCGATGGACGAAGACGGAATCAAGGCGCACCACGCGGCGACCGCGAACACGCCCCAGTTCAAGCCTAAGTACGTCGACCCGCCGCCGCTGGGGTAGCCAGACGGCGGTAAACTGCCGCTGAGGTAGCCAGACGGCCGTTTTCGGCGGCGCGAAAAAATTCGCCTTCATAAAAAATTTATGTGGGTATAGCAGCAATGCAGGTTTCCGCGTCGCGCGATTCTCGGCGTTGCGCGCATCGAACGCACTCTCATCCGCGCCGCGCAGGTCGGCACCGGTTCTCCCCCCCCCCTCGCGTGTCTCGATGTCGTCTCGCGGCGGCGGTCCCCGCTCGGCGGGCACGGACGGCTCGGACCACGCGTTCCGGCAGACCGTGGACACGAAGTACAAAAAGGCTGCCGTGGCGCGTCGGAACCTGATTAAAACCCTCCGCATGCTCTTCGCGTACTACCCCCTCGCCGGCGCGTTCGCCGTCGGCCCCGCGCTCGCCACCGGCGTCGACCTGGACGTGCACACCGCGCCGTTCGCGGCGTTCGCCGTCGTCGGGCTCGCGTGCACCGCGCTCGCGTCCGTCGACGCGGCCGCGAAGACGTTCAAGGCCCAGCGTCTGAAGCGCCTCACGAAACTGCTCGCGTTTCTGGGCGCCGCGCATCTCGCCGGCGGCGTCGCCGCGCGCGTCTTGGCGCACGAAGACAAGCGCATGGCGTGGGTGTTCGCCACGTTCGTCGCCCAAAGCGTGTTTAAGCATGCCAACCTGGCGCCGGGGAACGTCTACCCGTTCGCCGTTTCGATCGAGCTGCTGATCGAGATCGTCGGCGTCGTCATCCCCCTCGGCGCCGTCGCGCTCGCGCACGCGCTCGCGCTCTACGCCGATACTAAAACCAACTAATAAAAGGGAGCCTTAATGACTACTTTCTATGCCCATACGTAGTTGCTTCTCGTATTACTAACCCGTTCGCCGCTTCGCGACCCCCGTTCGTCCGCGCTACCACTCCCTGGGCGCGTCGCGCAGCGTCTGGACGAGCCTCGCCTCTTCGCTCCCCGCCGCCGGCCGGGCGTCATAGTCCCAGCGCACGCGCGGCGGCGCGGAGACCATGATGGACTCCACTCTGCCTCCGTCCAGCCCGAACCGCACGCCGCGGTCGTACAGCAGGTTGAACTCGACGTACCGCCCTCTTCTTTGGTGGTGCCACTTCTCGTGCGCCGCGCCGTACGGCGCGGCCCACCGCCGCTTGACGATCGGTTCGTACGAGTCGATCCAGCCGAGGCCGACGGCTCTGGTGAACGCCGCCACGTCGCGCGGGAGAGCTAAAGCGTCTTCGTCTTCGTTCGCTTCGTCATCCACTTCGTTCGCGTCGCTCATGTCATCGAAAAACACGCCGCCCACGCCTCGGCGCTCGCGACGCGCGGGGATGTAGAAGTACTCGTCGCACCACTTCTTGCACCGCGCGTGAAGCGCGCCCGTCTCGCCATCGCCCGCTCGTTCGTGCGCGGCGCACAGGTTTCGGTAGTGCGCGTGGAACGCCTCGGCGTCCTCGTCGAAGAGGTAGTACGGCGTCAGGTCCGCGCCGCCGCCGTACCACGACCCGCACCCCTCCACCGTGAACCGCCGCACGTCCGCGCGGAAGGTGGGCACCATCGGCGAGCGCGGGTGGAACACGAGGCTCAGCGCCGCCGCCGCGTAGGTTTGGCCGCCGCGCGGGTCGACGCCCGGTCGACCCCGCGCGCTCATCGCGGCGGCGCGTTCGGCGGACAACACGCCTCGTATCACCGAGACGTTCGCGGCGGCTTTCTCGAACACGCCGCCGCCTTCCATGACGCGGGTCACGCCGAACCCGGAGCCGGCGCCCTCGCGCGCGTACGCGTCCGTTCGGAAGACGGCGGGTTTCGTCGCGGACGCGTCCCGCACGACGTCGGACCCGATCTCGAAAGCCTCGGTCTCGATGCGCTCGAGCGCGGCGCAGACGGACGTCTGGAGCTCCATCACGAACACCTCGAACGCGTCCAGGTCTACGCCGTTCGTGTCGACGCCGTTGAACGAGTCCGTCGCCGTGGCGTCCGAGGAGGCGACCGCGAGGCGGGTCGTGCCGCGCGCGCGCCGAGCGTCGTTCCGGAATCCACGGGAAACGCGGCGCGCCGGTCGGGGAGTCCGGGGGGGGGTCCGGGCGGTCGCGCGGGTCGCGGCGACGCCCGCGCGAACGCGGGCGGTTGGGCTGGAAAGCGCGCTCGCGGTGGCCATCGCTCGTGCGCGGCGTCGCGACGAGTGAGAGGAGAGGATAGGATGGCAAGATGGCTGACAGTTGGCATCTTGGCAAAAACCAACGCGTTTCGTTCGTTTGTTCGTTTTCGCGTTGAAATTACGCCGCACATCGCCCCGCGAGCTCGGCGGCATGCCGGACCCCGCGAGCGAGTCCCGCGCGGAGCGGCTGCTGAGGCAGTACAAGACGTTCGTCCGGCGGAACCGCGCTTTGCTCACCGCGATCGAGCAGGGCGCCGCCGGTCTCACGTGGCTCGTCCCCGACGGCGCGCACACCGAGATCGTCGCCGAGGCGGCGTCGTCCTTCGTCGGGGTGGTGGCCACGCTGAACGACCACCTGGTCAGCGAGGAGGACGACGCGCGGACGGTGGCTTCCGAGGACCAGTTCCAGGACGCTCTCGAGAGCGTCTCGGATGACGACGAGAGAGACGAGACGAACGAGGACGTCCCGCGAGGGGGGGAGGCGGGCGGTCGATTCGTCAACGACAGCGCAAAGAATTCCACGCACGAGCTCGAGGAGGAGGAACCCGAGCCGTCGTCGGGGCGCGGTACCGCCGAAACCGACGATACCGACGATACCGACGCGAGACGACACGGAACGCCTCACTCGTTGTCACACAGGGTACGCAGTGAACTGAAGAAACTCGACCGACGCGCGAGCGCGTTCCTGGAGGCGGTGCCCGTGCCTTTGTGCCTGGGGATCTTGTCGCAGGTGGAGGTGCTGAGCGAGATGATGGCCAAGCGGCGGTCCGTGAGACGAGGCGGACCGCGGCCGGATGAGGACGCGTTGGGCGCGGTCGTGGCGCTGGAAACCGCGCGCGCGGTTCTTAAAACCGCGCTGTGGAGCAGGCAGGGAGGCAAAATGCTCGTGGACGACGGTCTGTCCCCGGACCAGCTCGGGGACGAGGAGACTTTGCGTCTCCGGACCCCCGACGGCGATGACTTCGGCTTCGGCGCGAGTCAAAAAAATGGAAACGCGCACCACGGGGTTTCGAACCTGCCCCCCGGCGAGCGCAGAGCCGCGCTCGCGCTGGACGCGCTGTACCAGTTCAGGCTGCGCGCGCGCGCGCAGCGCGTGGCGCGCGAGCGCGCCGAGGCGGCGCGGCGGTCGGAGGAGGAGGGCGAGTCCGGCGAGTCCCCCGACGTCGACGACGACGGCGCGCGCGCGCTGGCGAGTCCCCAACCGCGAGTGAAAACCTCGGGGGCGCTCGGTCTCCCCGACGTCCCCGGGGACGTCTCCGGGGACGTTTTCGGGACGGACGCCCTCCCGCCGCCGCCGCCGCCGCCGCCGGGCCTCACGCTCCAGGACGCCCTGCGCGAGGACCGCGCTCGCCTGACCCTCAAGCTGTTCGGCGAGGCGTGCCACATCGCGCGGCCGCTCGTCTACGCGGCGAGCATGAAACGACACGGGCGCAAGTCGTGGCGCCCGCTTTTGGTCTCGGCGAGCCTGGACGCGACGATGTTCGCGTGTTTGAGCGCCGCGGGGGGGGCGGACGAGGCCCTGCTAAGTCCCGGCGAAAAGCACGAGCTGCACCGCCGAAGAGCCTCCATGGCGTATTACCTCATGCGCTCGCCGGTGTTTGAGACGGTGACGGCGCCAGCGCTGCGCGGAGCCGGGCGCGTCATGCGGCCCGTGCCCCTTCTCGGGGGGCTGTACGGCAAGGCGGTGGCCATCGCGGAGGACGTCAACGACCACTTCGCGTACACGTATTAACATCAGCGCGTGTGGTGGTAAAAAACGCGAGATACGTGACGCGTTATGTACTCGCTTCGTCGCCGCGATGCCGGGCATCGCGGCGAAAAGGTCGTGTTTCGTCAGACGCGCCGCGTTCCCCGCGCGACGAAACGTTCGACGATTTCGTGACGAACGGAGGAGAGTGTTCAATCGCGTATCGATATTGGATGCTACAGTAGTTTGCGGTTTATTCTAACTAAATACGCGTGCGTAGATTGCGTAGTAAAATAGCGTGTATGGGGGTTACGTTTCTTCCGCGTCGGTCGGAGACGGCAGCCGCGCGCGTCTCGACGCCACTCTCGAGAGGCGCCGGCGCGCGTTCTCACGAGCGATGGCGACCGCCGGGGATGGCGGAAGCGACGGGGACGCGGAGACGCGCTCAGGGACCTCCCCAGCCCCCGGGGACGTCCCCGGCCGCCCGTCTCTCGCCGTCCGCGCGTCGCCGGGAAAGGGCGAGCGGCCGCGACGGATGGTACGCGGCGTGCCTTTGACGCTGGCGATATACGTCACCTTCTCGTGCATGGGGTTCGGCACGGGTTGGTCCGGGGTAGACTCCATCTTTCAGCAGGTGAACAAGTACATCGTGACGTACGACGACCTGTCGTTCGCCTCGGACCTGGTGTACATCACGAGCGCGGCCGCGGCGACGGTGCTGATCGTGATGTTCCTCGGTCTGTACTGCGCGCCCGCGGGGATGGACTTGCGAACGGAGCGCTTCTTCGAGAACACCATCTCGTTCGTGCTCGTGACGTCCAACGTGTCGATGCTCGTGTTGGCGTTGTTCTGGAACAAGGGCGAGTGGGTGGTGATGCTCAGCGCGTTCGCCGCGGCGCTCATGGGGAACCTCCAGGCGTTCGTCATCTACCCGTTTTTCAACGCCTTCTACCGCACCGCGCTCATCTCGAGGCTCAACCTCGGCGAGACCGCCACGAGCCTGGTGTGCGGCTTGCTGGCGCTCGCGCAGAGCCCCGCCGCGGGCGTCGAGAACTTCACGGCGTCGCAGTTCTTCGTCGCCGTGCTCTGCTGCTCCGTGCTCGCGAGCCTCGCCTGGGCCAGCCTGGGCTGGCAGCGCGGCTACCGGAAGGAGGATGAGGAGACGGAGTGGGCGTTGAGGGACGGCGAGCCGGTGCCGGACGGGTGCGTGCTGCTGGGCGACGACGGAAGGCCGCTGGGGGGGGCGGGTGACGGTTCGCGAACCGTAAACCAGCCCGGAGTGTCGTACGGCGCGACGGCGTCATCCTCCGGCGCGGAGGCGAGCGTTCCCGAGACGCCGCCGGGACCGACTCCCCCGCGCCGGAGCTGGAACGACACGCTCGTGATGAGCCGCGAGGTGATGGGTTCGGGCGGGGCGATGGCACGAGGCGCGCACGGCATCGCGCTTCCCGATCGCGACGACGCCGATCGCGACGGGAGCGGCCCTTTCAAGTCTCCCAGCTACTTCGACGTGCGGCGCGCGCGCGACGTTCGCGCCTCGGACGCGGCGGACGAAGAGAACCCGCCGCGACGCGGCCGCCGGCCCGACGACTCCGCCGCCGCCGGGGCTGCCGGCCCGTACGAGCGCGTCGCCGGGTTATTCGCGAACGTGCGAGCGGTGGTGACGCGCGAGGACTCGGAGGTGAAGTGGTTGTTGCCGCTGGCCACCCTGAACACGCTCATGACCTGGTCGGTGATCTCGGCGTTCATCCCGTTTTCGGCGGCGGCAGCCGTCGGCACGTGCGACACGCAAGACGCCGACGCGCGCTCGTTCATACGGATGTGCACGGCGTTTTCCAGCATCCTGCGCATCGTCGGGCCGCTGTGCGTGCGCACGGACAAGAAGCTGTGGGGGCACCCCGTGTTCGTGCGCGTCGTCGGTTTCGTGGGAGTGCTCATCAACGTGACGTTCTGCCTGCCCGCGCTCGCGGGGCCCCGCGCGTCGTCGCCGACGAACGCGTGGCGCTCGGACCGCGGACGCGCGATCCTGTTCTTGGCGTACGTCGTGTCGACCCCCCTCGAGCCGTTCATGCAGCTGCATCTGCTCGTCGCGACGCAGCGCGAAAACAGAGGGTCCTCGAAGCGGATCATCGACGCCGGCTTCGCGTTCGCGGCGATCGTCGTGACGCTCTCCTTCGGCGTCGCCTGCGCCGCGGCGAGGTTCGCCGTGACGGGAACGAGGACTTGCGGCGAGTTCTAGCCGCGCGCGGGGTCCCGCGAACGAAAACCGCGAACGCGAGCCGAATAGGTCTAGTTAGCTCGTAGCCAGTAAATACGTAGCAGAGCATCGTGTGAGCACGCGTCGTGCGGCACTCCGCGCGCTCCGCGACAGAGAACGCGCGCGCTCCCAGCGCGGAACTCGACCGTTTCGGTGTGAAACGCGCGTTTTTTTAAACGGCGTCAGCACGGGCGCGCGCGCCAGGTTTCGCCCTTCGCCGCGCCGCGCGCCGCGAGCGCCGCCGAAACGAGTCGCCGCGCCCCCGCGCCGACCCGCCCTCCCGCGAACAGGAACGTCGCGCCGAAGTGTGTCGCGTTCGCGAACGCCACGCACAGCACGGAGGAGGACTCGAACGAAACAGACGTCGCGTCGAGAGCCGCGTCGCCGTCGGGACCGCGCATCGCCGCCACCGCGCCCGAAACCGGAAGAGCGCCGCTTCGCGTCGCGAAAAAATCAATCTCCACGAGTTCCGCGGGCGAGCCTCGCGTGGCGTACGTCGCGACGCCGTCGGCCACGCGCACGGGCGTCAGCGCGCGCGCGCCGGGAACTGCGACGGTGGCGATCCGCGCGAACCCGAGGCACGCGCCCGTGCGTTCGTCTCGACGCTCCACCAACGCCACGACCGAGGCGGCGGCGGCGGCGTCGCCGTCGCCGTCGTCGGGCCCCGCGTCGAAGGCGACGTACGCGATCGGGGCGTCCGATCCGAAAGGGCTCCGCGTCGTTCGCTCGACGGCGATCGCGGCGACCGCGCGCTCCGTCGCGCGAAACGCGTACGCGTTCGTGATCACCGCGCCGCCGCCGTCCGCCCGTCGGTGCGCGACGCGGAAAAGGTTCGAGCCGCGCGCGTTTTTTTTTTCGTCGCGTCGCGCGCCGGACGGTCTCGTGACCCAGTACGACGCGACGCCGTTTCCGTTCCGAGTCGCGCGCGTGTTATTAAACGAGCTCGTCTCGGTCAGGATCGCGCCTCGGAACACGCGCGACCCGTCCACGATCGACGACGTCGCGGGTTGCGACTCGTTCGCGATGGACGGGAACACGAGCGCGTCGACGATCGCGAGGTCGTCCGTCCTGACCGTGACCAGCGCGCTGGGAGACGCGTCGGACGCGAAGTGCGCGACGCGCGACGCGCCGCCGGAGAAACGTCGCGGGTCCACGACGGCGGCGCGCACGCGGTTCACCCCGAGCGGCAGAGTCGTCCCGGCGGCGCGGCGTAACGCGCGCGTTTCTTCGTGTACGTCGAAGCGCACGAGCCGCGTGGGCGACGTCCACGTGGCGAACACGAAGCACGGCGCGGACGCGTTCGCGGAAGAAGAAAACGCCTCGCTGGCGACGGCGACGGCCAGGACGTCCTCGCCCGCGCGCGTCGCCGCCGGCGTTCCGTTCAGCGCGCCCGCGGGAACCACCACCCCGGGCGAGCGGTCCGTGCCGAACGCGAAGTAGTCGGTGTTCGGATGAAGCGCGCTCGAGGCGACCGCCGCGGAGCGAACCGCGCCCGTGCCCGCGGGGAGCGCGAACGCGCCGTCGTGCGTCCACCGCGTCTCTCCCACCGCGCGAAGCGACCTTCGCGCGAACGCGTTTGGCGGGTCCGGTGCGTCCGACACGAGGAAGTGGACGCGACCGGGAACGGCGGCCGTGCCGAGCGCGGCGACGACGCGCGACCGCGACGACGCCGTCGCCGCGGCGGTCACGTCGTTCGCCTCGGGGTGGATGGCGACACGGGACACCACGCGCGGCGTGAGGCCCGCGGCCGCGGCGTGGTGCGGGAGAGAAAGCACCAGGCACGACGCGACGAGCGCGACGGCGCGTCGGGAGACCGGGGGACGGGGGGTCGCCTCGGCGCGTCCGCGCGCGCCCGCGGCGCGCGCGAGCGCGCGCAGAATGGCGCCGATCGGTGGATGAAACGGCGCTGCTCGCGCGGAGGGGTCGCCGGTGTCACGGTGACGCGCGGCGGGAGCTGCGCGCACGCCTCGAGCGCGACGACGAGGGGGCTGGCGCGCCCGCGAGTGAGAGAACCAACAAACAACACAAAAAAAAAAAACAAAACAAAACAAACAACATCATTCAACATCAACATCAAACATTAGCCCCCGTCTTGTCCTCCTCGCGGCCATCCTTGCCTCCGCGGAACAATCCGAAGAGCCCGCCGCCGCGAGCCTCTTTCGCCTCCTGCTTTTTCGTCTTGTCCTCTTCGCGGCCATCCTTGCCTCCGCGGAATAACCCGAAGAGCCCGCCGCCGCGAGCCTCTTTTCCCTCCTCCTTTTCGGCGTCTTTTTTACCTCCTCGAAACAGCCCGAAGAAGCCGCGTCTTTCTCGCGCCGGTTCCTCATCGGGCGCGGGCGGTGCGAGGCAGCTGAAACTCCGCCACGATCGCGGCGCTCTGTAAGCGGCGCGAAATCGCTCGTCACCCACGACGGCTCTGATGGCGCGCGCAGAGCAACCCTCGGGATTGAACAGTGCGTGCTGCCACGTCGCAAACGCCGCGAACGCGATTAGCAGGGTGGCGACGACGACGGCGATCGCGGCAATCAGGCCGCCGTTCCCCGTATCTTCGGTCGCTTCCTCGACGTTCTCGCTCGGTGACGGCGACGGGTCGCTCGGGGACGGCGACGGGTCGCTCGCGGAAGCATCGCCAGTCGTGCCCGAGTTGCCCCCGACCATCGAACTCCATAGGACGAGGTTGGAGTCGGACGCGTAGTCCCATCCGGCGGCTTCGTCCGCGACGTTCATCACCGTGTAGGTACCGCCGTCGCCTCTCGCGACGCCGAAACCCGCGAGGCCCTCGACGTTCGCCTCGCCGGCGTTGTCGTTCAACTCGGCGAGGGAGAAGTGGCGGTGCCCCCAACCCGGGCCATCGTCGTAGATCCAACCGTACACGGAATAAGCGACGGGTTCCGGGAACCGTGAGGGGGTTCCCGCGGACGCCCATGCCAGATTCTCGGAAAACCTGAAGAACTCCTTCTCGTCCCCGAGGGCCGCCGTGAGGCGATCCTGTGGAGAGCAGCAGGAGGACGCGTCGCGGCCGCTTCCCGTCCACGTCGATTCTGCGGGGCGGTGCGTGAGTCTCTCTTCCACCTCATAGAGATACGTGGCGTAGTCCTCCGCGACGTCCGACACCTGCTTCGCGACGGCGGCGTACGGGGCGATGCCGCGGTCGATGCGCTCCTTGTTGGAGAGGTACAGGCCCTTCTGATTATCGCTCAACGCGTCCCACTCGTCCTGGGTGTACTCGATCACGAGGTCCACCGAGATGGTGGGATCCTGGGCCCTTGCGGCGTTAAACTTGTCCATTATCGTCTGGATATCGGCCGGCGCCCAGTCCGAAAAAGGCCAATCAATGTTCCCGGGGGGGTCGGCGGGGTAGTCGCCGCTGCGTCCTCCGCCTCCTCCGCCTCCTCCGCCTCCTCCAGCGGGTTTCTGGCGGGGTGGAGGGGGTGGAGGGGGTTGTTCCTCTTCGGGGGTGGAGGGGGTTGTTGGGTGGACGGCCTCCTTCCCAGGGAGCTTGATGAGCCACACCGAGTCCGCGACCACGCCACCGCACTTGGAGGTGGACTTGAAGGATGCGTCGGCGATTTCTTCGCAGACGACGTATCGGAGCGGGGTGCCGGCGACGATCTTCGCGCCGACCACCGGCTTCTCGACGGTGATGGTGTCGATGGTGACCGGCGCGCCATCGTTGAGCACCGAGGCCCAGGCGAGGACGGCGTAGGAGCCAGGAATCGGCGCCGGGGGAGGCGACATCGGAGGAGGAGGCGGGGGCTTGTTCCTCTTCGGCGGCCAGTTGTCCCAGTCGATCGGCCAGTCAAAGGTGTACCCCTCCGTCTCCTCATCGTCCCCGCTGTGCGGCTCGGACGCCGCGTCCTGCGACTCCACGTCGAAGGGAGACGACGGGATGGAAGTGGTCGAGGTGAAGAAGTTGAAGCGAGCACCCATCGCGGCGACGGCGCTCTCGTAATCCTCATCGACGACGACGCATTCCTTCGGCGCCTCCTCGGCGACGTTGGAACCCGCGGCGGGCTTATCGCACTTCGAGTTGAGGTGCTTGAAAGCGTTCATCTGAGACAGGTCAACCGCCTCGGGCTGGAGGAAATACGTCGTGTGTCCGCGAAGGCGGCTGCGGGGTTCACCGGCGACGTCGTCCGCATTGGACCCGGCCGAGGCGCGCGACACAGCGCCGTCACCCGACACACCGGCGAGAAGCGTGCACGAGTGCCCGAAGCCGCCCACCTTGGCGGTGTCGTCCGTCGCGACGTGGTGCGTGAAGGCCACGCAGAGCTCTGTCTGGTCGCACGCCTCGCGACACTGGTCGGCCGAGATATCCTCGATGGCGGCGCGGTGCTTCGTGATGCACACCTCGTCTTCGGCGACGCCCGCGGGACACGTCACGCGCTCCATAATCTGGTGCGTGTTGGTATCCGAGGTGACCGAGTTAAGCGGGTGTAACACCTTTCCGTTAGGGTGGAGCTCGGCGACGACGCCGGGGCTGTACAGGTACGTCCGCGGAGATCGGCAATCGGGGGAGTGCAGCACGGAACAAGGCGAGACGCCCTTGCCGCAACCCGCGCCCGAGCTTAGCCTCGCGAGAAGAGCCTTCATTTCCTCGTCGACGGCGGCGTAGTCGCCCTCTTCGAGGTCGTGATCGTCGTCGTGATCGTAATCGTCGAAGTGCAAGTTGATGGAGCCCCCGGCCGGAGTCGAGCCGCCGTCTTCCGCCTCGCCGTAATCCGCCGCGCTCGAGCTGCCGGCGGTTACGTTGCTGTCGCCGTAGTCGTCGAAGTAGTCGTCCTTTTTCCCCTTTGGCGTCGCCAGGGGGGCGGAGGGGAGCGACATCTTCGCCGCGTCTGTCGAGGCTGACCACGACTGCAGCAAGCCACCGTCGCGCGACCCGCCCTGAGCCGTCGCGACGGCGGCGAGCGCGACGGCGCTCACCAGCGCGACGGTGCCGCGCGCGCCGGTGAAGACGGAGGCGTTCCGAGCGGACGCCGCGGCGTCGGCAGGCGCCGCCTGTTCCGGCGTCGCGCCGTAGCCGGCCGACGCGCCGCGCCTCTTCTGGAGCAACGCAGAAGAGGCCGCGGAGGGATTGTGCGCGGCGACACCAGCGATGACTGTAGCCGCGACGGCCAGGGCGGCCAATCCCGCGGTGAGCGGAGCCGCTCCGCGCGCGGCGTCGGCGCCGAGGACGGCTTCGCGGGTCTCGGCGCCGCCGTCGCGCGCGGCGAGGAGCGCGCGTCGGCGAGAGCCCCGGCCGAGCGCGGCGGAAGCCGCGACGCCCGGGACGACGAACGACTCGGAGAACTTCATCTCGCCCGACGTGAACCAGTCGGCGGAGTCCTCGACCGGGACGCCGGCGAGTTCGGTGCCGTCGAGCGTGGAGACGCTCCACTCGGAGCCGTGACCCCAGCCGCCAGCGCCGAAGGCGTGTCCGGAGACTCCGGCGACAAAGGCGTACTTCCCCGGTGCCACGCACGCAAGATCGTGGCGCGTCGTGCCGAAGGCGAAGGAACCCGGCGAAGCGTACAGGCGAGTATCAGCTTCACCCTTCGCGGCGGGCAGAAGATCGTACTCCATCATGCTCGCGGCCGCGCCGTTCCCGAAAGCGGACGCGGTGACGCTCACCTTGACAAGCGAGCACTTCGATCCGGAGGGCTTGACGGGCCAGACGCGGAACGGCGCGGCGCCGTCCAGTCTGCGCTTCTTGTCCCCCGAGGGATCTGCCGCGGGGGTCTCGAAGATCAGGTCGGCCGGGAACGCGAAAACCGAGCCCGTAGACATGATTTCCGCGTTGTCGTAGTCGGACTGCTTGACCTTCGCGGTGAAACGGTCGAACGCGGAGCCGGCGTTGATGTGGCCAGTAACTTTGAGGTTGTGGTCCGCCTCGTTGGCGAGGCACGCGGACATCTCCTCGACCACGGCTTTGCCTTCGAGCGTCATGTCGACGCGCTCAGACACACCGTCGCCCTGACCGACAGTCCAGGAGAGCTTACCGTACTGACCCTCGGGAACGCTGACAGTCACGATGACGTCGGAGCACGAGTCACCCTGATAGGGACCCGCAGAAGCAATCAGACCTTTCCCGTACCTGTCCATCTCGAACCCGCGCGGGTTGCCGAACTCGTTCAGGCCGAGGTTCTGGACGAACTTGACGAAAATTTCTTCGCCGACCTGCGTGATGCCCTTCTTGGCGAGGTCGATGTTGACCTTCAAAGCACGGGACTTGTCCACCTCGGGGCAGGGCGTGGGATCACCATCGACGATCTTGCCACAAAGCTCGCCGCGATCGGAGACGGGCTTCCACTCGCCGGACTTGCCGACGCGAACCGCGACGGCGACGTCGGAGTTGACCGTCGCAAACTCACCCAGGCGGAGCGTCGCGGCGAGCTTTCCAACGGCGACGTTGGCGCTGATGCTCGTCTCGCACTTGGGTCCACCGTACCCGTCCTTGCACGTGCACGTGCAGGCATCTGCATCGAAAATTCCGTCGTTCGCGCAAGCCTCGATGCCGCAGATTTCACACCCGGGATGGCCCTCGTCTCCGGCAACGCCAGGACCCTTCCAGGGGGGTTTGCACACGCACCTCTTCGTGTCCCAGTCGATGACGCCGCCGTTGGAACAATCAGGGGCGGTGAGCGACGCCGGGTCGAACATGATGTCGAAGTCCGCGTCCACTTTACCGAAGCGTTCTTCGATACGGCAGCCGTTGTTTCCACGGTCGATCTTGATGCGTCCGTTGTCTTTCCAGGTGTCACCCCAAGAGTTCTGGATGAGCCAGTACTTCTCGCCGGCGTCTGTCTCGCCCCAGCCGACGACGATGAGCATGTGGTTCGCCCTGCTACCTTCGCCACCCATACAGTGGATGTCGGTGGCCGCCTTATCGCGCTCCATGCCGCCGGCGTGGTTCACGACGGTGACGGGTCCGTAGTTCATTATCTGGTGCATAGCCCACTTGATGTGCTCGTCCTTCGTGATGCTCGTACGCTGGCTCTTGCAGTCCGTTTGAGTGCCTCGGCCGTTGTCGAAGCTAGAGATCACCAGCGTGGACATCTTCGGCGCGTACGCGCGAACCTGGCCGTTGTCGATTTCGGCTTTGTCTCGCGACATACACTTCTCGTCTCCCGGAGTTTTCGTGTACGGAAACTCGCTCCTTTCGGGGCACGCTTCGATCGTGTCCCAACTCTTGGCCTGACCCTGTGCAGCGCGAGTGTCGATGCCGCCGCCGCAGGAGCCTCCCCACTCGCACGCCACAAACTGCTGCTGGGAGATGATATCGTTCCATCGTCCCTTCGTCTGCACGCACATGCGGTAAGAGAACATGTACGTGTATCCGAAAGCCCAGCACGATCCGCACTGGCCTTGATTCCCGGGATGGTCCGCCTTGCAGTACGAGTACTCGTCGCGAAGGTCGTAGTTCTTTGGTGGGACGAAATCCTTCGGGGCTTTCTTAGGCGGGTCGCAGGTGTAGGCGGGGACAGCACCGGCGAGGGCGCGATCATCCCCACCTAGGGCAGACATGATGTGCGCGTCTCTTTCATCTCGCGTGACTTCGGGGGGGCTCCAGGGCGTTCCCTCGATGCGAAGCTGGCGGATTCCAAGCGGGTCCTCGCCCAGCGCCGCAGAAGTCGGCGCGTGATCCGGGAAGTTGAAGTCAAAGTCGAGGTTGTCAAAGACAAACGCTCCGCCGCCGGAGGACGGCGTCGAGTGCGCCTCCGGGGGAGTCACCGCAGTCGACTCGCGCTCGAATTTACACACGTCGGTCACTGGAACCGGAGGCGCGTCCGAGTTCGGATCGGCGAACTCTTCGAACTTGATCAGGTTGAAGGGCGAGAACTCATTCATCGCGAGCTCCGGGCAGTCAATGTCTTCCGCGATGAGCACCTCGTCGACAGCGACAGTGGCTTTGACGAGGCGGTCGTGGCCGATGGAGATGTTGACGTACCAGAACTGGGTCGCGGTGACGTGCTCGTACGCCTCCAATACCTTCGCTGAGATGAGGGGTGCACAGGGAGTCTCCGCGTGCTTACGCGCGCAGTTCAGCTTGAGCGTGGCGTATTTCCCGACTTCGATAGCGGCGGGACTATCGCCGCTTTCCCTCGTGTAACCACCAAACTCCTGGACGCCCATCGCAGCTTTTTGGTTGCACGATTGGACCATGTTCGGGGGCTCGTGCGACTCGAACTTCGGAAACGAGCACGTGCCGCTCTCTCCGGCTGCGCCACCTTCCATGGACGGCTCAAACGGGAACTTGTTCGCGTGCTTGGAAAACAGATCGAACATGTTATCGGAACCGAGTCCGGCGTCTTTGGCGTCCCCGGATGTCGCGGAGATCAGACCACGAGGGGTTGTGCGCGCGGCCGAACCCACGCTCGAGACGACGAGCAGGATCGCGGCGACGAGTGCACCACGCATGGCGACGGATGAGCCACGCATGGCGAAGAGGCGTCGCGCCCTGATTGGGCGAGTATGTATAACCTTCGCCGTGTCTGCCGCGCGACGAGAGGTGTGCCCGCGGTATGTAGCTTACTGTTTGTTGTACACAAAAGTG
>MDSV01186556.1_pt1 | contig 34296 bp, 26 predicted proteins | sample 810851 | NCBI WGS metagenome assembly MDSV01 (sample SAMN05326640, study PRJNA326480) | marine metagenome | isolation source: seawater | place: Atlantic Ocean: North East | collected 2012 | reverse complement strand
TGGCTCTATCTCATTTCTATCTCTACCATTCTGCAGCAAAATGCTTCGTCAATTCTGAATAAGTCCGCAACGGTGAAACCGGTGAGCTATTGATTGGCCACGCGCGGAGTAACAGTGCGCGCCCGGATTCGTCTGTAGTAGACGCCCACTACAGACGCGTTGTCGCTGCTATATAAAACTTATTTTTCCATGACAATTCACTAGAATCAATAGCCCATTACTGTCACATTGCACACGTCCCTTAAGGTAGTTCTAATCATATGTGAAATGTCATGTGAAAGCACATATCCTAGATAAAATGCGTTTTTTATTAATCGGTGCGCTTCGATGTTGCTAAATTCGTGTAGAACTATGTTTGTAATGTCGACTGCACATTGCATGGGTGTGTTTCGTATGCGACCTCACACGTGAACAACCACACTTGGATACATTATTATAGAGCGACAATATCTGAGCACGATAACTATGCAATTCCTTGAATTGCAGCGTCGACCTCCGATTGCATTGTCTCTAAGGAAAGAGTTGTTGAGGTCGACGCAAACGACATCCATTCCTCGACTGCCCTTTTGAGGCGTTTGTTCTCAATTTCTAGTTCATTCCGTTGAGCTTCAAGTTCATCTCTCTGATGTTTCATCGAAGGAAACATGGATATGGCGTAGTTCTTCTCCTTCTTAACTTTTGCACGCTCGCGTTTTTTTTCCTCAAGTTTAAATTGCTCTTCTGTACTCATCTTTGCTATGTCGGCCTTTGTCATTCGGCGGTAGTTAGAGACAGCACCGCTGCCGGTGGAGCTTGCCTTTCTCTTACTGACGGGACGATCAGGTGTGTTGGTGGACGAGGCTTCACTTTTTGCGTCGTCGTCTACTTCAGGTGGACGAATAGGCTTTGAAGTTGGGACGTGGCTGGTACTTTTGATGTTATCTGTGGACGGAGACAGATCTGGAATGCTGGACATTGGGGTCGAATTGGTGATTTCTGAGGTAGCTGGGGGGTCATTTGTTCCCCCAAGTGGAGCGATGGGAGGTTCTATCTCCCCAGATGAAACCAGCCTATGAATATTGCGAGTCAATTCTGTGCCAAGATCGGAGAGTAGATCTCCTCCATCTTTTACTTTGGAGCCGAGCCATTGGTTGAGCACTGGCTTTTGTGTGCAAACTGTTTTCGACCCACATTTTTTTTTACAAACTGCGTATTGGCCGCTTTTTGTTTCTTTGGTTTCGATGTGTAATTCCTTTTTATTGTAACACAGTTCGCAAGTCCAGCAATTTTTTCCAAAGCAGTAGTGCCACATTTGTGTGGCCTCGGGATTATCACACGAGGGGCATGGACCCATCTTCAAGTTCGACTCGAGCTTTTGTACGGCCTTTACAGTATCATGGTCTAAGAAGTAGTCTGCATTGCACCATGTTGGCCAACTTGTAAGTGCAGTTGACGAGGAATCTGCATTGGTTGACATTTTGTTCTTTCGTGCCTATACGAATTATATCGCAATAGTGGGATGAATTCACCTGATGTGAGAGCTTGTGGCTGTTGGAATGTCACATCCAGTGAAGGCAGCTCTGCTCCGTTGTCGACGTGGAGTAATAATTGATCCATGACGTCTTCGATTCCGTTATATTACGTTACTTTCGCGAAACGGCATATATGTGATCGTGGACGTGTTTTCAGATTATACCGTTGTCGCTTCTTGGGTAATAAACATCAGTCAGTTGGTTTTTGGTGGGCTCTCCCGCTTAGAAAGTTTAATCAAAAGACACTTGATAGCAAGTCTGCACTGGACGCGTGTCGGCACCAATATTTTCACAACAGAAATGTCGCACCCTGCCAACGTCGACGAGAGTAGATTAGACGCGTTCGTAAACTCCAAGTTTACGAAAGAAGCCATCACGTTGTATAACATTGGACGCTACAATAGGATCGGTTGCGAACTTCGCGAGGTGCGTTCTGGAGTAGTAAAGAAACTAGCCCAGTCATCGCCGGGTGGTCATTGGGGGGCTATAAAAGAGATGTCAATTGATGAGTTGACAAATCGACCGATGCGTAATTTCATCTCTCATGTATCGGAGAACAATGGTGGAATTTTCCGTACTTTACATCCAGAGACAAATAAAAAGAATGTTTTGAAACCTCATCAAGTAGAGGCAGTCAGGCACCTATTTTGTCAGGACAGCAAAGTAGATGAAGCTGACAAACATGAAATATTATGCATGTGGCACACGATGGGTCTAGGTAAGACCGTCACGTCGTTGGCGGCAATTGCAATGGCGTACAAATCTAAGGTAATGTTAAAACATGAATTAGTGGATCATTATTCAAAGCCATTCAAAGCCATTATATGCTGTCCAGTCCAAATGGTTGGGACGTTTTACGAAACCGCATTGCGGTGGTTGACATTGGCTCCAGATTGTTATCTCGTAGCACGTAAGCAATCCGACCTTTCGGCAAATTCAATACAAAATGCCAATATAATAATCACGACACCATCTACACTTTCAGTAGCATACTTCACGTGCTTCTGGAAGAACCCCCAGCATAAAAGTATAGAAAAGAGGAACGGTGACATTTTATACATTCCAGGGTTCGAGAGACGTCAACGGCCAAGTCCGCAGCAACTTGCCCAAGATCCTACTTTACCACCCGATCAGCCACCTCCAACACATCCTATTTTTGATAATGCAAATTTCGGCAGATGGGACATCGTCTGCATTGACGAAGTTGGGGCCATAACAAACAGTCAAACATGGACTTCTCGTGCTATAAGAGAAGTTTGTGGTGGTTACACTTATGGCCGTGCTCCCACCGATCCTTATTGTGGAGCAGTGCGTGTGTTGATTGGATCTGGAACTCCAGTAAGGGGAAAGGTGACGGAATTACAGGGCATTTGCCAGACAGTTGACATACGTGGACAACATGCCAATTTTCAGGAAAAACAAGCTTGGGTGCCCCCTGCTTTTCGGGGTCCTGGAGGTGGTAATGGAATCAGAAAAGCAACCGTTCAAACCTTTCATCGTGAATATGTTCATGTCCAAGGTGGTTTGAAGCACGAAACCACAAAGACCATTGTACGTTTTGACCCTCATATTGGCCGACTATCAAATGGTATAATCGACAATGGTGCCATCTCGGAATTTAACACTCAGGTAGAAGCTGCTATAAACTGTGCTCGAGCGGCAAGCAATAACCCAAATCGTATTCGGGAAGTTTTAGGAGTTCTTATGAAGGCAATAACCAGGACCGAGCAATTTGCATTCGACACTCGGTTAGGATTATCCGGAGCATATAGATACCGTTTCGCGTCAGATAATGGAGTTGGGTTAGGACAGGACATACGGTACTCGTTGGCAAATCCGAGTCAACAACTCCAACTTTTGTATCGAATCGTACGCTCGCGTCAACAGACAGGACATCAGAAAGTATTACTATACTGTGAAGCCACAACAATGATATCCATTGCGAGCGCCTACTTTCAGCACATGGGATCGGTGGGATCAATTCATACCATTACCGGTAGTGTGAGCGGAGCCACTAGGGACAAAACAGTAAAGCAGTTTTTGCATGCAAACAATCCACGTGCAGTGATATTTATATCTGCAGCTGGCGGTGAAGGGATCACTTTGTGCCCGGGGTGTGAAGTCTGTATTACGTTTGGGAGCTACCCATGGTCACCATCCCAGAAATCTCAAGCAGAAGCACGTATAATTCGTATTACCCAAGACAAGCCAGTTGAATTGATAGACCTCGTGCCGAAGAGATCAACTTCAGAGGCAAAGCTCGAACACGTCTATGTTGACAAACAAGATCGACTTATTGCTGCTTTAGTATACAACGACTGGGCTAAATTCAACAGTCAAACTAATGCATCTCAACAAGCATTATCTTGGAAAGAAAAGTTAGGAGTTGCGAGAGCGATGAACCGAGTCAATGCGTCAGGTAATTCACTTTTTCCTGATCGAATTCATGAACTGGTGGCACAGTACCAAACTGAAGTCGCTTTAGCAGACGAGCAAGGGACACAGCGTCCAGCCCCCTCGAACGATGTTTTCGACTTTCTTTCCACAGTCACTCTCGCAAATGTCATGGAGATTCCACCAGATCCATATCCGTTGTCTGGATTTGTGGAACCTTCAATATCAACTACGGCTGATTCCGAACCAACGAATCCTATTTTTTCACTAACTGGTGTGATTGGTGGAATGGGCCCATCGTCGTTGGATGCGGGGTTGTCAACAAACTCAGCAATAGCTGAGAGCATGAATCAAGAGTCAGACTCGGACTGATATTATTTAATAAACTGGACGCTATGGCATCAACATGAATGAAGACCGGCTTCATCCCTCTAGTTTCGGCACAGACGAGTTTTAAGTCTATGACTTTCAAAGAAATTAAACGCCATGATATAATCAATACACACGTATTCCACCTTGTAGAATGCCCAGAAGACATTTTGGGAAGGGTGTGGGAATTTTCATCCTCTAAAACAATATCACGTGTGATGAAAACATGTGTACATTTTAAGGTGTCGTGTAAAGACACACTCAATGAAATAATTCTTAAAGAAAATACACTAATGAATAGTGCGGGGTCGTACTCAGCTAAGAGTCCTTTGTACTCTCCCACGAGTCCTTTGTACTCTCCCACGAGTCCTTTGTATTCTCCCACAAGTCCTTCGTACTCTCCCACAAGTCCTTCGTACTCTCCCATGTATGTACGTTTTGACATTTAAGAACAAAAGCGAGCTCACATGCTCTAGCCTTACGATTGTATACATATATTTTCACTTTTCACATTTCACAACACACTTTGTTCCATTTCAATATGGGACGCCACATTCCCATTCTCCCATACAGAATGATGGGCAGTAATGCCCCGACGAACATGGCGTGTGTGTTTGCAATCTTCCAGTCATAGAAGGACATTGGTAGTGGTAGAAATTTAGAGCTTGTCTCCGTGTTCATGTTACGCTTGGGTGTGTGCTTGGACGTGGACTTGCGCTTGTGTTTTTTGTGCATTTGAAAGGCTTCTTGAGCACATCCTCGGGTGTTTAGAAGTGGTGTCTCGTACGAGGAATTTCGTCAAAATCTGGGTGGTTTTCAGTGTATAGGAAACCGCTCATTTTTGTGTCAGTGTGGTTGTGGAGACCGATTCGAGGATCGCGTGTGTTGACATGATAAAGATACGATTGTATCGTTACATACATGTTTGCAAAAGACGCGTCGACCTTATTAAAAACGGACCGGAGACGGGCGTGTTGTAGTTACATAAGTTTAAGAGCGAAACAACATTGTTGGTCGCACAGTCGTGTCCTTGGTCTGTCGCCACTGCGACAATAACACTGCGCTATACTCAGAATCAGTACACATCCATTGTATATACATCTTTTACTTTTAAGAATCTTATTTGTATCAATGCATAATGACAACATCATGGTCGACAATAAGGAGGATGTGACTATTGAACCAAAGTACCACAGTGGCCTGCATGGTCCGAAGCCGGAATGTCACAGTGTCATAACAGAACCTCTCATAGCAAATTCCGAAGCCGGCTTTCATCTGGACATGAAGAAGATCACACAATGCTTTCCATATGGAAAAAAATATGCCAGAGATTGCGGATGCATTTCAATCAAGGCATTTGCTGTGGCTGTGATGCGAGCTAAGCAATTCTATGGTGAGATCACGGATCTTACGGTAGTAGCATCAATGTTTGACATTGATACTCTCTCGAAAGGCCACGATCTATTTGGTGAAAGCGACCCTCACGCGCCAAATCTCAACGTTTACAAAAATCGAGCAATAATGCAATCGCTTATCGACACAGATTGTTCCGAAGACGCCGTGGTAATGTATGTCACAAAATACATGTCGTCACTGTCACTAGACGATAGTTCGTTATTTACAAGCGCGCGAGATCTGGAGGATCGACGCAACGATGCTCTTTCAAATTCACCGTGGTTTGAACCACTACGTGAAGAAGATGATGCCAAACCACCCCATATGAAGCGTCGATGGCACATGACCTTGAAAGAAAGGTCTGAGGTCGAAAAGTTCACTGGTGAAGCCAGGTCAATGAGCTCTGCGCGTAGCGAAAATGGTCACTGACTTTACTTATCCCAAGAGAAACGTCCCATGTAGATCAACAGAGTCATATCTACACCCTGTACCTAGTCAAGACATCACGTCTAATAATTGGTGTTCTAGTCAGACTTGTGAAGAGAGTAAGAAGAATATATATCTGTGGGTGTAAGAGGAATGCCCCCGGCACGTAAAAAAACTCGTATGGACATCGGTCCTACGCGGATGTGTGATGATGCAGTCGAGAGTGACATGGGGTTACTCTTATCTCACGAAGACAAATATACGAAAGAGGACACAGAAGAAGTGGTAGATTCTGATGGTGAAGATGGAGACGTCTGGTCTGGATCCGATTTGTCTGACGATGAAGCTGAGAAAGCACGGCTCAAACAAGGAAATGTTTTCGCCAAGACATACAAAAACGATTGGGAGCAGCTAGGTCATTATCTTGGTATGGGCGTGCGTTTTACCATAAAAGAATATCCGGATTGGTATGCAATCATACCCGGCCAAGTGAAAAAGAACTATTTCTTGTACAAAAGTTCAATGCTAAAAAGAAACCACTTTATATTTGATGAGAATGCCTGCGAATGGCGCCGTCCACGCGGTGGTCAACATCCTGATATTGATGTTGAGACTGGACGCCCATCCAATTGGGCGCCTATGCGCAATATAGAAAAGGACCCATTTGCTATGTCTGACGAAGAATAATGCTACCGCTAGATATCATCTATTCTGGAATAAAGTACCATAAAAAACACGTCACATGCAATGGAGATTGCCACTGTTGGTCCATTGACATCTGGACCCATGGACATTACCATGCACGGAACCACACGTCAGAGAAACGAGGTTCCCTTAGGTGAGCAAATATCGGTTATTACTGCTGAATCTGTGTCAATTGAGAGTCGTAGGTGTCTACATTGGTTTGATACCTTAAAGTGTATTTGTGGATATTTATGCGGGGGGATTTTCGCTGTGTTTGCAATAGCCGGGTGGGTTTTTTTTGTAATTGCAGTTTACATGTGCTCGCGCAATGCGAGATGTCGTATTTTTGCTGAATGGGAATAGTCTAAGAGACTTGAGAGAATTGTGACAAATGGATTCAATGGGTATTCATTGAATTGTTAAGAGTACTAAAAACACACATTTAAAGAAATGGCACCAACTTAACATGAAACATAAGTTGGATGCATTTCAAATTCTGACTTCAAAGAAAAGCACAAGTAAAGAAAATGGTACCTTGTTCGTCTCACCCAAAATGCCACAAATATCAGAGATGAGTAGAGAAACTATTAAGCATATTGAATCATACGGAGATGACGTAATAATGGTCTCTTTCCGTATATGTAACGACATATATACATATGTACTCAACAAAACACGCTCACACATGAGGCCACACAGGCCCGACATCACCTTCGTTTGCAACCGTCGTTCACGTTCATCCATATGCACCCCTAGTCCCCTCTTAACACGACGAGCTTGTCTCCGTTTGGCACAGGCACGAGTTTTGCAACTTTCTTGACAACGTCCATGAAGAACGCCTTTGCCTCAAGGGTCTTCAACGTGCCTTTGAAATGAGCGACCATTTTCTTAATAGTGCTCCCTGGGTTGGAGCAAAGGTACTCTACGATCTCGCGGCGCAGCCTGAGCCGCCTTTCAGTATCAGCAAGCGCCGCCGCCTTTTCCGCCGCCGCCTTTGCCTCTGCCTTCTTCCTCTCTTCCTCCTGCTCATTGAGGCGCAACGCCCTCGCGATGATGAAGGGGTGGGTTAGGAGGGCGCGGGGTGGAAAACGCGGTCCGTGCGGGCGGACCGGGAACTCGTCTTCGTCGGAGAATCCATGGACGCAGTGTGAGAAGAGGTTCAAACGCTGCGCCTCTCTGTGTGAGATCTTTTCGATGACACTTGTACGAAACGCAGTCTTCAACTTCTCCAGCTTCTCCTTGTTTGCGGGGCATGGGTCGTTCCGAAACGTGTAGTAGGCGTCATCGCATTCATTGGCGAGTTTACGCAACGCCTTGGGCCACTTGCTGCGTCCCGGGTTGGGGCGTGGAAGCGCAAGCGGAGGTAGCGCTCCCTCTGCGAAATTCGACGGGCGTTTGGTACCGGTGACGTGCGACGCCATTGAGGTCGCCCGTGAAAATCTTCCACACGAGAAATGCGCCAACCTGTGCCAACTTATGTAACGGCGTCCTGTCACACACAGGTCCCCTTTTGATGGGAATTCAGGGCCAGAAACGGTGGGGTTCTTGTCGGAACATGTTGTTTGATATACCAGTGAACAGTCACCTAGCGTGACATATACTATCCACGCCCCTCGGCACCAATCAACAGGTCACCATGACAGTTTCGATTTCCAAAGGCGATTCGAACAAGAATCAAAAGATTGACATAGCGTTTGCTATGGATTGCACCGGGTCGATGGGAGCATACATCAAGTCAGTAAGGAATAACGTCAGCGCGATCGCCTCAAAACTTGCGCATGGAGAAAAGTGCGATGTTAGGTTTGCGATGGTCGCTTATCGTGACCATCCCCCACAGGAGAAGTCTTTCATTTCAAAGACATTCGATTTCACACATTCCGCTTCTGTTATGGAAAACTATCTTTCGCAAGTTTCTGCGGCTGGTGGCGGTGACGGACCAGAAGCAGTTGACGCGGCGCTCCAGGGTTGCCTCGAACTTCCTTGGAGAAAAGACGCTGCGAAAATATGCGTCTTGATTGCAGACGCACCTCCACATGGTCTTGGAGAAGCCGGAGATGGCTTTCCCAACGGGGTACCTGACACTGAGGATCCACTCGAAACTGTGGATCGCATGGCCAACAATGGCATTGTAATCTACTCTGTGGGGTGTAACCCTGCGCTTCGCAGCTATGCTCACGCCGAGCGTTTCATGATGGCAATTGCACAAAAGACCGGTGGGTCTGCAGTCGATCTACGCGATGCTGCATCACTTGCTGATGTGATTACGGGAGCGGCAGTCGAAGAATCGGACCTTACATCGTTGATGCCTCGCATAGAAGCAAAGATTGAGGAAATACGCCTGGCATACCCCGAGGCCGACGAAGAAGAAGTTTCTCGGTCTCTCTACCGTTCTCTCGCAGCAGAAGGCTGTACAACGCGTAAGCTCGAGACACCAGTTCTCAAAGCCAGCAATGCCGAACTTCTAACCAAAGCATCCAAGCTTTCAGATGTCCGCGAAGAGCTTGCAAAGCTCCCTCGGTCGAGGTCGGCGTCTCCAACTGGCATGTTTCCAGATCCTTCCTTTGACGGTGAAGGAGTAGAATACCGCTCGTTGGGCGCAGACACGGATTCTGGCGCTTGTATGTACCGTTCTCTCGGTGCTTCAGGTGGAGACTCATGCTATTCCAAGCGTGTTTGCATCGCACCTCCTGCCCATCCAAAGGTTGAAATTTCCGAGGGAGAGATTTCTCTCTCTCAGGTGGCACGCATGGTGTCTCGTTCGCTTAAAGCGGCAGCGTGAGTCTTCGCTAGATAAGTGTGGACGCTTTAACAGACTGTAAAGCATCCCCAGAGCGAAACGTTGCATTGTTTTGAGATGTCCTCTGCAAAAGGTATGAAGAAAAAAAGACAATGTAATAGCAGTCTCGTTGTAAATACAGTGCGACCGGCACCAATGGGTATAAATGTACTTCAAACATTGGAATTGTTGGATATAGAGATTTCTAATGTGCCGTTGTCAGAGTCTAACGATTATGTATCTAGAATACGAAACTCGATTCGCTCCAAAAAAAGTCTTGGAGCCCTTCCTCCAGCACTTTTGTCAGAATGTGCCTTGGATCACGAGCTGTGGTCTGGTTCCGATTCGACCTATAAACTAGGAACGCCAACACTTCCCCCTGATGCCAAATTTGTTGGCACGCTTATATTTTCAAATATACTGTCTCAGTGTCTCAACGCGGATCTATTCTATTCTCAAGAATATAATACTCTTTTTTCAGCTATACAGGGTGTTTCGTTTTCTATTCTGGAATGTGAGCTTTGGAATAGCACCATACCAGATAAACACACTTCTAATACAAACACATTTACATGGGATTGGGGTGTTAATTTAAGAAAACTTGGATATAAAGATACTCCAAATCTTGTCAAAGACGTACAAACAAACATTCATTTGGTGCGTCATGGTCCTGCAGCGTTCTTGAGATTGCGTGCTCCCTCACATGACGATGAATGTGTAGAATCATCTCTATTAACTCCAGAAGCTCATATTAAAGATGTCATGCAAACTAACGGCGTGCATTTATGCACGATATTCTGCCAACATATTGGAATGGATTACTCGCATATAAAGGACAGGCCGCTATTGAGATGTGTGGATGCACGTATACAGGCTCAGGAAAGGATCAATATGCTTGCAAGTGCTATTCTGTATAGATCAGACAGCTCACACACGACATACACGTTCTCGACATTGTCTGAACCTTCTTGCCATGCAGTCAGAAAAAACCGTCTTCCTTCTACGTTGTCTACACTTACATTCAATCTTCTGTATGATATTAAGAATATAACAGACTTTAGCTCATCTTCCGTCCAGGATGTGTCCTTTGTGGTGCAACATGTATTTGATTCATATGACTCAGACCTAGTATCTGCATATTTGGACAGACGTTTTCGCTCAGAAACACCTCCGCGAATATCAAAACTATTCGCAGTATTGGGAACAATGCTTTCTTCTCGGAGTGCATTATTGTTATTTGTAATGGCTGATTCATGTGGTACATTTGATCGCATTCTACTTTCTACATATTCCGGTACGCGCAACATAGATATATGCACAGCGCAGCGCTTGGTTCGATGTCCTTGGTGCACTTCAATCATTCTGGACACGCATGTCCGCAAATCTCTAAGCCATATTTGCATACGTGGTGCCGTATCCGAAAAATTGAGTTGCTCATCTTCGTTTCGAGAAGAGAACACAAGAGCCCATATTGAAGGGAGTGTGATGACGATTGCGAATGGGACCGCAACTGGTTGTCACGAAGCGTGTTCGCCATGCTCGAGCAATCTGACGGCACCCGTGGACACAGAGACTACATTGTTATCTATTGAAGCCCTAGTAGCTAAGGCAGCTGCGGCAGCTGCAACTACAGCCGTGCATGGAGTTATGGAGCGTTTACATCAAGCGATTGACGAACTTCCACAACGACTACAGAATTCAATCAGCACAGCAGTATCCTCTGCAAAAGAGGCATCCGTTGCAACAGCGATAGAAACTGCTCGAGCTGCACTACAAACCACCAGCCAAGACGAGATGCCTGAGATTTTGAAGCAAAGCAAGAACCTTTCTAGACTCATAACCTCGTCTACTGAGGAGACAGAAAACATGTTGAAGCGTCGCAGAGTGTCTTAGTAATTGTGTCACTTCCATCCAATGTAGGAATTCGTGACCACATTTCCCACAACGATTCGAGGCATCACAATACCAAACGCGTGTGCTCCACCTCCGTTGTCTAGATTGGGAGCATCTTTCATGTAGCTACGAAGCCCCAATATCCCCTGTTCGTGGTTAGGAAAAGCGTAGTTTGAAACATATTTACGAGCTTCGGATATTAAACGCATAAGCGCCATGCGAGCTTGAAATGCGGTTTGCCTTTGTTGAGTTACCGAAATGTACATGGCGCTCACACCCGTCGAATTGCGTGTTTGAACAAGCACGTGTCCCACCAATTCGGCAAAACGAAGAGAAAGGCTAGGGCTTGCGCCTTCTACAAGCTCCCAGAGGCTAGGACGGCGAGATCCCATCTCGTTGTGGAACCTATCAACCGTTGTTCGTATAGCTGCGGTGACGTCGTCTCTTAAGGATACAAAATAAGAATTGCGAGGGGAAGCGAGATCTCCAGGCGTAAGATTGTGACTTCCATCAGCACTACCCTGTAGTGTTTCGGTTAACTGACAGTGCATTTTATGTACAACCGATGTGAGGCTCTGTAGAAGAACCGAAAGTTGTGTTTTGTGACCACTATTATTTTCAAGAATGTTCTTGATTGCGACGTTGGCTTCAAAGAATGGGCGTCCAGACTCTCCGGACGCCAAAGCACGCAATTCCTTCCCCATTTCAGCGTCAACCACAACAAACTGTTCCTGCTCGGGGTACATTTCAAGCTTTGAGGTACGAAGCATTCCGCCCACGACAGATTCAATCAACTTTGAATGGAAATCTGCTACTCGTTTCGAAATGTCCCTTTGCTCTGCTTCCAGTTGACGCTGTGCCCTTTGCGCCTTCTCGTCGGCGTTTGATAGAAGAGTAGATGCTTCTTCTCCAATAACACCAGATAGCGTACGCACAAAAACCCAGAGGCGATCATTTGATATCGATATCTCTCGAAGTAGATCATTCCAGAGGTTCTGTCGCGTTGCTGCAATGCTACCTACTGCAGGAGAGACAGGCAGGGGCAACAAGGTCGACCCCGATTGCTCGGTTGTACGTACTGCCTGACCGCCGTTTCCTTCTAACACATTTATTTGTGTGTCGATGTACGCAAGGGCTTTAAGAAGCATTTCGTCAACTCGTTCAATGGATAAGTTGTGATACAGCTTATCGTCAAAGTTATCTTCCGTCGAGAAATCCTTCGGGGGAGGAATTGATGTATGTTTTAGTTTGTACATGTTTAAATATGTAGGCAAATGTGTAGCATCAGGGGCTGCATATATACAATTTTTGTCGCCAACAAGTTCATCGATAAACGAAGTCACTTTTCCTGTTGTTTGTCCACTTTCTCCAAAAGGCATATTCTTCCAGTCTCCATCCAGAATCGAGGGACTGGTGGGTGTTTTTACAATTCCAGCGTCAAATGGGATGCGTAGTGTATTTCGAAAATTTGCTGATGGGCGTGTCTGATGTTTTTCTGAATTGGCATCCACCGAAAGCCTGATTGCATTAGACCGCAACTCGGTGAGCAATCTGAGCTGCATCATTTTGAGCGATGCAGCTGCTCCGAGAAGCAACAACCCGTCCATATTAGAACGGGATTCTATTAACTTCCGTGTGCCTTGGCTGGCACATCGAGCAGCTGCATGTTCGAGCGACGACACTTTAGCCCCCTTTGCTCCGTTTGCACCAGCCGTAGACCATCGAACCTCGCATGACTGCTCAATATATCCATTATTAGTACTTATCATCGGTACAATTGCGTAATCGCGACGTAAAGTTGCCAAGACAGTTTCCGTGTCAGAACTAAATATGGTTCCAACGTCATGAAAAACACGGTGATCGTTATCACGCGACTCATGTTTGTGTCTGGTATTGAGAGGCATGAATTCTGCAATCTCATTCGCGTCTTCTACGGTTGGTATTTCATATGCCATTTTAATTGTAATAGAGTCATCATCAGGTGGTATTTCGGTAGGTCCGATTTGTCCAGCAAGTCCTCGTATATCTGCATAAAGTGCAAATTCTCGCAATTCAGAACTGACCTTTGACACGGTTGGACTTACCAACCTTCCTCCGTTATTCAGTTGTTTCTGCATAGCCGAAACCACATCTGGAATACTGTCGTTATTCATAGTGTCTGTATAATCCACTGCAGTTGATGGAGTCACAGTCACAAACGGACCCCCCCCGACTAATGCAGCTGTACCAAGGTCCGGAGGTGCTAGATTTCGATTTAATAAACCCTTTCCCTTCTCGAAAACCTGCCGAAGAAGGGAAGGCTGTTGAATTTGTTTTTTAAGTTCCTCGATTTCTTGACGCAGCGACGGTTCGTTCTTGCTTAGTTCTAATTGAAGTCGCTCTTTTTCGTCAATGGCTGCTTTCAACACATCCAGCAAATTTTCGCCGCTGTATTTGTAACCTTCTATTTCTTCTAGAAGGGTGTCTACAGCTGCTTGTTCCTCGGCAGTGTTATTATTCTTCACTCCGAGCACGCTTTCGTACTTGTCTATTTTAGATTGCAGCGCTTGCGATTCGGATTCATTATCGTCGATAACAGTTTCTAGTTGTTTAATCTTTTCAGTCAACTCGTTAATTTGTTCCATGTTTTTGGTGTTTTGCAAATTAAGCGTGTCAATATTGATTTTAGCTGCTTGAAGCTCTGCCGTTAGATTTTGAAGATCCTCCTTTGACTGTTCACCTTTAAGTCGTGTGTTTATTAATTGTATCTTCATAACTGCAATAGTCTTTAAAAGCTCGCTGTTTTCTTCAGTAGCTTCTTGTAATTGTTGGACCGCGTTGTCTCTCTGATCAATCAGAGACTGTTGTTTTAGTGGTTGGTTGATTCTCCTAATGATCTTATTGCGTGATTTCTTCCAATCTAACGCAAGCTGTCGCATATCATTTGATATACGCTGTGCCAATACAAATGGCCCCGATGGTGCTCCTGGGTGAGTGACTGATAGCATAATGATGACCACAAACCTGAAAACAGAAAGAATTTTCTCATCGCGTGAGATTGTGCCAAGCAGCACAGTCTGTATGTCTTTTAAAGATGCCGGGTGATTTCTTAAGTCAAAGTCGGGACTACCTGTACCGTATTCGTCATAACTACTAGCTGTCGGTCGCAACACGTTATACACTTCTTGCAATGTGGCCAGTGGATAAGTTCCTTCCGGATTGTCTATTTCCAGTGATATTGTCCAGAAAACGGCGTCGCGTAAGTAAGTAATGCTGTGTAAAAGCCAAGAGATCGTTTTGGCTGCCTTGCGCATGTAATTGGGAGCCTGCTGGCGAAAGAGTTGCTCTTTTCGTTCTATGTCATTGAGGACGGCTCGTCTAACACTTTCGACCATATTTGATCCAATCCCATCAAGCGAAAACATTGTTGTGTCGTCTTTGACACTCCCTGCGCACAGTAAAGCGACTGCATTCTGTAAGTATGTAGAATCGTTTCCACCAAGAGCGAATCGAGCAGCTTGTACACGTGACGCAGGGTTGTGTGTGTCATCACCTTCTTCTGATTTTTTGAGTCGTTTGATTGAACGAGTATACACATTATTGTCGTTTTCGGCCAGTATCCCACCTGGTCGTGTAGCTTCCAATCCATATTCAATGTGTTTCAATACATCGGCAACCAAATTTTGATACGTCCCCTTTTGCACCGCTTTTTCCAATGCCATGACCACAAGTCGCTAGATGCTAAGACACTCGGGTACAGGTGTGTACATATCCTAACTACATATGACCAACGCCTTGATATAGCCGATTACAGAGGGTTACCATTGAGAGACAACATCTAGGACTCATCTGTCCAGTCAAAGCATGTTGCCACTGTGTCCTTTGGAGAGAGAGGTTGAAGCCTCCCAAGTGTGGACGGAGGAACGTCGTGAAACTGGATCCCATAATTATCCACATACAGGGAGAATTGCACGACTATCGTTGGACGATAAGCCACTACAAACGAAATATATTATAAATCAACATTCCAATTACACATATGTGATTATACAAAAGATCCAAGGAATTTGGTCGCTTTGGATTGACGGAATTAGACAAAATGAAGAGCGAGGAATTATTACTACGTTTAAAACAGACACGCCTCAACGCGCCAGTGGAGGATACAATGCATACACCGGATTTGTTGCAAAGGAAAATGCGGTACCAGGCCCGGTAGTAGTAATGTGTCTTCTCGAAGAGGGTCAGAATCCCCCAGAGGTGGTGGATGTTGATTTCATACAGGTCGTCACGGTCGATGGAACGCCAAACCTACCAGAGACAGTGTCTACGCGTCAACTCAAACCGACTATGACAGATCTTCCAGACGCGCATACGTTGATACTACCATTCCCAGCCGTATACACCCATGACCCGTACATCGAAATTGACGACCCGACAGCAGCAAAAAAGCAACGCGCAGCACTTTTTGGCGGGTTTTACAGTGCCTTGTTCTCATTATTAATAAATCTTTATTTCGGTTCAGGAGCACTGTATTTACTTGGTACATACGCTTTGACCCCGCTTGTACCGATGATAACAGTTTTAGGTTTTCCGGATTTTTTTGGAATAAAGGACTGGCAGTTGACTCGCAAGATAAATCGAAGCAATCATAAAGAAGATCTTTTTAAAGTAATGAATAGCGTTATTTTTACTCTATGGGGCTGGTTGGATCTGCGCAACTTTATTACATCACTTGGTATTAAAGAATGGCTTGCATTTTCTACATCAAGCCATGAAACAAACCCATACTATTTGGTGTATGATGCTGACTTCATGAGCAATAACGAAACTCCTGTGTATCCATTCAATGATGATCCATCTGAACTTCCAAAAACACAACTTAAAACCGCAGTAAAGTTCACCCAATGGCTTACTGGAAGCAAGAAATCGAGGCCAGAACCACAACGTATTCGCTTTACCCTAAAACAACTCAAGGACAGCCTCGACAAAATTTGTGAAATTCGGGGTGTTAAAAGAAATGATCTCTTGACGAGCGATGAGTTGAACCAATCTGGTTATACAAAGGAACGAGTCTTAATGAATTGGATTATTGAACCAGAAAAAGAGGAATGGATGAGTAAGATGGCCTTCACAACCGATTTCTTTAAAAATATGCTTTCAAAAGTCAAATTTGCAGATACAAAATATAAACAAGCCAGAAAAGATATACTGAGCTCAGACCAAAATGGCAGTTTAGGAATCCGTTCAGGATCGTTGATTGAACAGGGACTTGATCCAGATTTTTTGAAAAGAAACAGCGTTCACTTTGAAATAAAAGTTACAGTTAGAGACTCAGGAACTGGATATCAGAGTACCAAGCAGTTTATTATCGCACCTGAAAAAGATACCGGTATACGGGCTGGTTGGATCGCTTGTGGATTTGACAAGGATGTTGAACAGTTAAGAGAAACAATGGATTCATTCGCAGAAAAAATGTGCCAAGCACCAGCCGAAGAATATGGCATTCTACATTCTATGTATTCATTCGCTAAAAAAAAAGTCCAAAAGTATATCCCCGGAGACACTCCTGGAATAGGGATAAAAGAAGGAAGTGAACGCCATTCTGTGGGGAGTGAGTTTGGACAATGGATGGCGGGTCTTCAAAGGGCGACCCGTGAAAAGCTATGTAAAAACGCTCGGAAGCTCAATAGTGCTATATTCAGAGATAATAGTCCACTTCAATATCTACGCCGACATATGGAAGAAGTCGTCAACACGAACATTATTAAAAAAGGTGATGCTCAACTTCGTCTGCTGCCACACAGAATTAGAATAGATGGCGGAATCTATGCACCATCACCACTTTCATATCACAGTACCTTCTATGAGGTGTTGCAAGAAGGAAACACCCAGAGAAATGTTTTAGTAATTGATGGAGCAATCGAGTCTATGCGAAGAGCACACAGGACTTCGGCGTTGACCTTGCAAGAACTTGTAGGCGACTGGGAACGAGCGAGTTCAACGCGTTGTATTTTCTTCATGGCATACGAACCATTTTCCAAAGTAAACCTTGATTTCAGGTTGGCCAAATCTCCCGATGCGATACTGTCGTTCACCCCGGGTCCCAGTTTGCCTCCTTACGAGATTATGGATGCGATCACATCCTGTCGCATAACAGAACGAATGAAAAGGCTTGTAAAAGCTATAAACATGGACAACTACTCGTATTATAAATTCATTTCTGAATTAGCATTTGCAGACGTACTTACTCGGAGATTGGTCGACCGGTTGGACCGCCCACCCCCCATGGGCTATGTGGAAGGCGCCTTCAAACTTACTAAGGACGAGGTGGATCAAACTAAATCAATACTAAAGCGCTGTTTATGGACCGATAGTGATTATGGTGTGGCGGGGTTGGTGAGTCGCGACGACATTCTATTTCAGTGCTTTCCGGGTGGTGCGAGCGCGTATCGAATATTAGATGTACTTGGTGCATGGGACAGAAAAGGAACGGTTTCTGCGTCTACCAGAGAAGTATCAGCAGATGAATATGGACTGGGGGAGAGTCGTGCTAAACTGAGTCTATTCCCTTCTCCAGCGGTAGCTGCGCTGAATGCGGTAATGGCAGCATTTGAAGCTCCTAAGACCATAGAAAATGCATCGCGCCTCCCTAGCTACGCGCTTCAGAATACATTGGCCATCGATTCGTTACCACAGACACTTCATAAGGGACTGAGTTTGCGCGTGCGTGAAAGCATGGCCTCAATCGAACGCACCATTCTATTCCACCGTGGACTCACTAAAGCTTTGAATGGAATGGGATTAATTCAATGTATTCAATTACAGAAAGAACTGATTAGCTTACGCCCGACACTTCTTGGACTGTATGCTGCAGCAGAACGTTCGTATTCCGACGCCAATGAAGCATTCGGAAAATATGTTGAGGTTGTAACTCAACACACCCAAGGAGGGTTTCCTGACACATCACCCCCCCCACCCACTCCCATAGATGCAGTCGACAAAATAGCGATGCGAAACAAAGGTTTACGTTTTGACGTGGACACGTTACAATATGTTGAAACGAACACATCCTACACACCTCCGCGAGCTTATTATTATGTTGCATACGGAACGGGAAACCCAGTTTCGCTTTCTAACAATCGTGATCGATTACCAGCCACAAACTTTGAAACGGCGCCAGTTTACACACAGCACCTCGAGAAAGCAGTTGAAACCCTTATAGAGGGTACGTTATCAACATCATTAGATGCCACTGCATTTGTATTTGATTCGAGCAGCAATCCTGGAGTTTTGAGACACAACACGATTACTGACGAGATTTCACACCCAGAAGTCATCTTCACAGAGACCATAAGAGGTCTAGTTTCTTCAAGAACTGTTTGCACCACGCGTATGGCACGTCTTCATTGCAAAACATTGGTGTCAGAACTTGGAGAGGACATGGGGATCCATATAAAAGACATTGACGAAATCGACGCCCCCCCCGCTTTATCATCTGAAGCGTCAATACAAGATGCCATATCAAATATCCAAGTGCTTGATCCATCCACGCCATGTAACATACAAGAGCCTACCGATACAAAAATGTCAAAAGCAGTAGTCGCAGCACTGACTCTCACACTTGAAAGTATTCAAGCCAATGCGCAACCGGTGAATCGTGAAGACATCTTTAGTGTTTTACAATCGGCAAACGCTTATGGAGGCACGGCGGCAGATATATTGACAACAGTCGAAGACTATTATTACACGAATCCAGCTCAAATACACAAGTTGAATAATGATTCAACAGCCGCAGATATCGATGGCGTTCCGTTTTTAGACGACCTCGCATACGAGGTCGAAAACCCACCGGAAGAAAGGGTTAATAATACAATGATTCCTACACAGGGTGAACTGGCAATGACTATGTTCGATTCTGCCAAAGGGTTATCGAATTCCCTTACCAGTGCAATTAAAGCGCTGTCTACAATTTTGTTTGATGGTTCACTAATGCTTCAGGAGCCATGGATGGTAGATGTCATCAAACACACCTGGTATGATATACGTGCTAAGGGGATTGCATATGTTGTAAACGATGCATTAGCTACAACGTCACATGCTGTGAAAGCTATTGCATTGGGTATGCGTAATGTATTCGCCATGTTTGGTACAACACTACCATCACCAACTACAAAGGGTGACGACGAATATGGATACGCTGCTACGTTTGCGGTGCAAGCCCGGTTTCAGGCTATGATGGACGAGGCAGGCGATCTTGGGAGTCACATCGCCGGTGCTATGGGTCCTACGATTGCAAATATTGGACAGTTGTTTTCGCAATCAATATGCAAAGCTAAAAGCGCATTTGAATTTGCAGCTGGTGGATTTGGAACAAAGCCAGAACCACCACCAGAACCACCAACATGGGAAGAATGGATAAAGAATATTCTTGAAAAGACGCGTTTATCCATGGAACAAAATATAAAGGAATATGCACACCAAATTCGAACACAACTGGAAGAAGAGGCAGCGAAATATATGCGTGTTGAAACGAAGACGATAACTGAACGCGTGGATTCAGCAGTCGATACGTTATCTCCATATACAAACATCGTCGTGGAATTCGTGCGGAAAGAAATGGAGATAATTAGCAGCGTCACTCAAGAAGCTGCTACAGCCGTGGTAAATATGAGCAACAATACTGTTTCATCCGCAATTGAAAGCATGTCAAATGCTGCAAATCGTATATTGTACGACGCGTCAAATGGAGGGATTCCAGATTTTTTCTCTACAAAAGGAGAGGGTGATGCAAAACCACACGAGTACGAGGACATGCAAAGCACTCTTTGGAGATTATGGTTTCGTGCTGAGAGGTACACGCTTCCTCTACCATTAATAGCACTAGTTTATAGCTACGCAAGGTCGTTGGCCACTCAACCCATCCACAAATCATCTCCTCCACCACTAGGGAATCCTAAAATCTCCCCTACGCCACAAGCTCTGAATATGTCAGCGAGCATTCTAAATACATGCAAAGCAGTGAAAACATTGATGCGCGATAGAGGTAATGGAAAATTGACCCATAGGGCTTCGGTGATATTGTGGAACGCAGAGAGAATCCATCAATGCCTTCTTCTTCTTCTACCAGAACACTCCGTGATTGAGATTTCATATCCTCGGAGAGTTGTTGCAGCTCGTGTAGTTCCTTTTAAATACGCGACCGACCGTATGAAACTTCGCCTATCCGAAGCGTTGAGGCTGGCCGTCTCCCTTCATTATAAGCGTCTACGAACGCTAGCATTGGATGCACACTCGGGTATTTTGGGTCAGTTTACGAACGGTACAGGACCTTCTTCTCAGATACTTCCAAATGTACAGCTCATCACGCCAACATATCAACATGCAAGCATGGACGTGGGCGTGCGTCTTGACCATCCTTATCGTGCCCCTATTTTTGAGATGCATGAGAAAAGCTTTACCAATCACGTTCTTTCTTCAGACGAAGATGTCAAACATTACGCCAATGACACAATGGCCTGGATTAAGGCCGCCGTCAAGGAAGCATATGGAAATGAATATCTTGATATAATAGAGGAATGGAAAGCCGATTTGAGCTTTAAAGAAAACTATATTAGAGAAGTGCAATTACAAATGGAAAACATCGATGAGGTAACACGGATCTGGGATGATAAAACATTCGAACGACAAGAGGAAAGTGATAGACTGGCCGAAATACACAACAGCGTCACTAGAGAAGCATTTGTCCACTCTGTAGTTTTATCCATGGCAATGACCATGTCTGTCGTCGGAGAAAGCTCATGCCCCAGGGTTATAATTGCAGAAGCTAGAGATCCCGAGATACCAAAGAGGTACAATGGAGGAAAAGAGCCACCGACGTACGTCCATGTAGAGGATAACATTAACAGCTCAAGAGAGTATGAAAAGGCAAGACGTCTCAAAGTGTCGGACGAAAAAAAGGCGGAATTGAAATCACTGAGGGCTAAACTAAGACGGGCATTTGAAGTAGACGACTCATACTATGAAAACGTTGAAGACTATTGGTTTAAGGAAAGTGATGCTGTGTCAGGAGATGAATCAGACGCCGATGATGATGTAGAGGATCGATTGAGCTGGATGAAATTCGTGCGACATGTGCTTCCATCTAAAGCAGAGAAGGAGCGAGCCGGAATTCGCGTAAACCCCAAAGACACCTATCAAAACAACATCAAAGATATCTTGTTCGCGTTACGCACAGCCGTTGGTCAGCTTAGTTTTAGTTGGTCGAGGTCGATATCACTATCCGAATATTGCCTGGCGGTTGCTGCGTGTCGTTGATTCGGTGTTGTAAACAAAATGTTTGTAATGCGTCATATACCGTTAAGGATAGACATATAGCAGTCCCAATAGAAACCCTCAGACCTGCACACAGGATGCAACAAAGCCACGTGAATTCTGTGGGCCAGTCTACCGGTCAGAATTCAGGACGTAACCCTACTAACACAGAAAAAGACGAAACGAAAGACCAAACGGGAGAAAATAACCCCGCCAAAAATACTTCCATTGAAAAGTATTCTATGAATGAAGACATTATTGCTAGTGTCGTGGAAAACTCCTACGTTCAAATGATACAGACGCTTATCGGAGACGACCTGGTAATGGTGACCTTTGATAGTATTGTATTGGGACTCACGGTGTTCAAAAATAGCCTTGATAAATACGAAGGTTCACTTTCAAGACTATCAACAGGAAAAGAAATGAAACCAATAGACTTGAAAAAGATGGACAGCTTGCGGTTGGCTTTACTACAAGAAAAGCAACAGGTTACTGCTCTGAACGACAGTGGCATGAGTGAGTCATCTCCAATGCAAATTGGTGGATTTTTAGGAGGAGACGATGATACAGAAGAGAAGCTCGTAAAAGCACTTTTGGGTTATATGAGGGGGCCAACATCCGCTTTTGCTGATGCGCCATTAATATATAAAGCGTTGAAGGAAATACAAAAATTTGAGACGAGGGCTGTTAGAGTTTTTTTAAGAGTTGCGCTTGGGCTTCTAACGCCAGTTGCCGGTTATTTTTCTATGGGGAGACAAGCACTCCTGGAACATATACAATTTTCGTACTATAATAATCCCCAAAGAGGCTATTTTACCATCCAAGAGGCTATGAATAGGTACAAAAAAGCCCATCCTTTCCTGGATACAGAGTCATTCGAACGAGCTACGGAAAGCTACATGGTAACCCATAGGGACGATTTTATGCCAAGCCTGTCTGTTTGGATAGCCAAACTTGCCAATGCTACATTCAGAAACATTGAATCTCTAAAACAGGCGGTTGAGAATAATACTACTGAAGAAGAAAGGTTTATTTTAAAATGTGTTGCGCTGGGAGGTGTTGCAATCTTTGCAATTCATACCCGGCGCAAGGAGGTGGAAGCACAGAAAGTTAAAGCGGAGGCGCGAGAAAATCTAAAAGTCAAACAATTGGAAGAGTTTAATAAACGCTACAAGAAGCTTAGTGTGGATTTTCCTGAATATGAAAACAAAAATAAGGCAATCGAGGACATGGCCAAACGGGTGAAATCAAAGTTGGACGGAAACGATGCAGACGTGGAATACAAATCCTGGAATGAGTTCTACTCAAAAACAGTTGGGGAGATGGAACAAATATTAAAAGAGCTTGAAGAGAAAAAGGAAAAAGAACAACTTCTGATTAAACTAGTCGAAGAGTACGAGAAAACGACGGTGGATGAAGAAATATTCAATATGTTTAAAAAACTAAACAAAAAACGAATCGACGTAAGGACTATTAGATTCTTTACAAAAAGGATTAATGCTTGGAGAGCAAAGCGTAACACGTTAAGAAAAAAGACAGCATCTTCAGAAAAGATGAAGCAATTTATTTCTGAATACAATAAATTGAAAGTTGATCTTCAATGTGCAGTCAACGACACTGCAATGCTAGATTCTTGTAATACAAAAAGCATGGTGGACCGTGTGATCGATAACTTCATAACTCGTATGAAACTGGACGAGTTATCGCTTTCTTAAACGGACTACTGCAAAATACCAAGCAGATGAGACATGGCCGTAACAAGCACCAGTCCTACGAAAATCGCGCAGTACACTTTGACTATTTTACCAACGTCCATCGTGTCGGGGCATTCTCTTGTCCGCGTACCGCCAGAAACTCCAATCGCCACGAGCGGTTCAGATGCCATCTGATCCATGCTGTGGATGTATGGTCCAACCAATTAAGCACAACTCACACAAAAACGTGTTCGTTTCGCTAACCAAACTGTATGTTATTGACACGCTTACACACAAAGAAGACACGGACGCAATCAGAACATGTGGCCGTACATACTGTCTATATTCATCATGTTCACACTCTTCCTAAGTTATGGTATCAGGAATGGACGTATAAAAATGTCCAATGCACGGTTAATAATTCTCCAGTCAAAACTCATGAAACGCCAGCTCCCAGAAAAAATGTCTCCCATCCCCGGTCCACCTCGTCAGGAAGTTTGAACATTAAACTGGTCAATCCTCTTCCCCCTCGCTTGAGGAAGAGGAGGAGGACCCCCATATGTCATTCAACATTTTATTGAATTTCAATACTTCAGTTGATGGTGTCGCGGGTTTGCGTTTTAACCATATCCTGCGGCCATCTCCAATCGGAGCGAATCGTGCTTTGTTCAAATGTGAAAAGGCCTGTTGTTGGTCTGGTGTCATGCTTCGAAACTGTGAAATTGCGTCAGAAGTACTTATATCGTGGCGATTCGTCTCAAACATAAAATTCATAACAGCAACAAGTATATTAAAAGTTAGGTTTGGCATGGTAGTGAACTGGGATAATGTACGGCGATTATAGGCCAGAGGAATGCGCCGTTCCTCTCCTGGTTCTTTTTTATTTGTTTCTTCTGTCGCTATCCACGCATGTGGAATGATTCCAATCCACAGAAACCGCATTGATAATCCATTGTTATATGGATCAATTCGACAAAAGAGCGGCAATTGGCAATAAATCTGCGGTTTTCCCTTGAAAGAAACGGTCTTGGAAAGTGGCACACCGAATTTTATTGCTCTCCTGTCGTTGAAAACCTTTCCTGATGGCACTTCGTACAACTGAGATGCCCATCCACTTAATATGCGATCAACAGATGGAAGAGTATGCGCTACACTAAACTGCCCATCTTCAAGTTCCTCCTCTAATTCCATGTCATCCTCATATCCCACGATATACACGTTTCCATCTGGATCTGAAGCAAATCTCCGCCCGTGCGTGGTTAGTAGGGCTAGCCGTCGAATGATAGAACCCGGGGATGTCTGGTCCGGGTCATTCCCTACTGCTGTATCCAACATGGGGATATTGATTGGGCGTCGGTCGTTGTCAAGTTCAATAAAATTTGTAGGTGGCTTGCTTGCATAAAAAAAACCTTCTGAAAAAACGCCTTCCATACAACACGCATTGGCGTCACGACGGTGGCGCTCAAGGTAAAACTTTGAAACATCACCTCCGTCTCCTCCTCCTGCGTTGCGGATCCAGACAGGGTCCACGTCTATCGACGATTCGGGAATGATGTGACTGCCAACAATCTCCCAAAGATCGTCTATATCGGCAAGGTTTCCAAGCAACGAGAACGCGTTCAAATGGTGCCGATCCCTACACTCCTCCATCTATGAACCTACGGTTTTTAATTTGGTTATAGAAACGTACATCATAGACATAAAATGGTCGCGCTCTATACCGTTTCTATGACGCCGGACACGTGAGCACTAGTGCATCATGTCGCTAAAACACATAGTCCAAACTCCACCCACGCGGAGGGAAAACATGCATGTCGAGCGACACAGACAACCGACTCCGTGATATACACAACCGACTCCGTGATATACACAACCGCCTTTCTACCCTGAGAAGGGAGGAGCTTAAGCTCCAGAGGCTTCTAGAAAGAAGAATACGTTTGGTTCGTTACCAAAGTAAATTTTATGAAGACGACGAAAACGCAATACAGCTTGCGCGTCGGCTTTGTACAATTGGCCGCATTACGACTGAGCTAAAGTCCGAAAGGAAGCGGCGGCGTGAGGCTTTTGCGCCCGTAAAAGCGGAATTGCTAAAAAAGAAGAAGCAAGAGGACGAGCAGAGATGCGCGACCGAAATGGAGCACGCAGCCGATATGGAGGAAGAAGAGCGCGCGTTAGCCGAGCTCAAGGCGATCGTGCGGAGGTGAGCGCATTGCAAACCAGCTTGCGATTAAAAGTTCTTTAATCGAGTGCTAATTTATTCAACATATGCTTGTATAGAGCGTTATTACAATGGTCGAAACGACCCACCAATCTGCGGTTTCAAACCATTCAAAAGAGCTTCGTGGTATTGAAGGTTAGGCACAACATAGCCATTTTCTTCGCGGGGTATTGTATCTTGATCACGAGGTTGTCACGTTGTACAGATAGATGCACCGCGAGAGTGACGTGCGTGGCAATTTCGTCGTCGACCTGCCACAGCTTCGTGGGGTGGTACAATTTGGTGACGTGTGCCGTACAGCTTCTGATAGGCTGCATCAGGAATCGTATATAAAGCGACCACCCGACGCGTTGGTAATCGCTTGTGGCTCCAATACGCACAAAGCGGCCGTGTCCTGGACAGTAGCACCACAGCCGAAACGACCAAACCACACCGTCCCGTAATAAAAACGATTTTAACACATCCGCACGTTAGGATCCACAATGACGTGGTTCCAGAACCGTGATTGATTACTATCAAGAATGAATTGATCTGTGTTTAGGATGATTTCACCACATCGGCACCAACGCTCACGTTTCCGAGAAACGTTTTCTCGTCCACAATTTGTTTGTTATTGTGAGCACGTTAACTGTAGTGTGAATTGGTGTGAACGTCTCGATCGTATATATAAAATTGAACCCGACATCAACAATCTCAATCCATTTGAGCATGCGATATTAATGGATGATTGGAAAACACTTGGTAAAGCTATACTCCACGCCCGCATAGGTGTAAATATTGACGTAAAAAGTCAACTTATGGGTGTACAACCTTTGATAAACCTTGTGGCGTGTTACAAGGCAAGGTCTTGTCTTGAGTTTCTTTTTAGGTCTGGAGCAAGGCCTATCAAAGAGATGAACAAGAAATACATACCAACGTCTGCTATAATTATATATTCTGGGTGGTACGAAGGGTTGAAATATCTAGTTGCTGACTTTAAGGTGGATGCAATTGGAACTTTGGGGAACTTACATGGAGAAGAGAAAAGACTGGCAGATAAAGTTGGTTCAATGGAACGTAAAGCGAATCAGGGCGAATGCTGCGATTGTCAACGTCCAGAGTCTATTATGGAGTGGATATCCCATGCATTGGTTGTCAGCGACAACGCTGATTCATTTTGTTGGCAGGTATTGTCGTCACCTGCATCATTCGGTGGTATTCTACCAGAAAGCGTCAGCGATTACACAGCATTATTGTTTTCCTTGTTTGTGAGCTTGCGAAAAGATTGCAAACGGAGTTTCCAAACCATATATCTGTATCTGGGTGACATTACGCGCCGCGGATCGAGTTTTACTATGCTCGACTACGTTGTGCCAACGCACGCACGCGACATTCAATGGAAAGATCCACATAACACATTTGTTGAGTTTCTAAACCAGTATGCCGAAATTCCTATGCTAACATTGGTTGCTGAAGTCGGCGCAGTGAACTGTTTAGAAAGTCTGCTGACACTTTCTGAGCAACGCAACGATGTAAGCGCATTCATACTAGAAACTATCAATCTATTGGAAAGCGCTGCCCCGGGATCTCACTATGGGACAAAGGAAGTTTTGCAATTGGCATACCCTTATGTACAATCAGGAATGATATCTTTACCACTCGGTCAGAAAATGTTGCATGATGAACTTTCCAAACTGACTCCCCGACACCCCAGGGCCACAAAATCCAACATTCGAGCACAGGGATCGAGAAAGTCTCGATCAAAAAACAAACGGATATCTTTAACCCCAAGTATCGAGGAATGTAAGCATTTGTCATCGGCTGTGGCCGAAATGACGTTATCTGAAAATTCAGATTCAGAAAACGAGTTAAAGTCAGATTTGAAGCAAGCGATTTGCCCAATAACATTAGAACCCATGATTGAACCAGTGGTTACGTGTGATGGCCATGTATACGAACGAGATGCGATTGAGGCGTGGTTCAAACGCCTAGATACACTTCATCCAACTAGTCCTTTGACGGGACTCGAACTTGACAACCGGCATCTCGAGCCGTTCTTGCAAGAGCGCTAGGAAAGTTTACTACCATTTCTTTTGTGCCAAACAAACGTCGCTGCGTTCATGACCAGCACTACCATATCAGACGATGCCGGGAGAGCATCGCGAGTATGCGATGCAACACTTGGCCTAATTCGTCAACATGATCCAAGTGCTACAATATCTAGTGTTGTGCCAACCGAGAATGGCGGATTGTTTATAAAAGTCGGTACCACGACCGACGCGGCGTGTGTCCAATCACATGTAGCAAAAGCATTACCACTATGTAATGTGGTTATTCTAGACAAAGAGATTTCGTCCAACGCTGAAATTGGCATCTTGGTACCAGGTAGCGACGACATGGCAATTCTTGCGCAAGAAGTTGTGTCATCCACAGCCACTGTCCGCCTATTCTCGTGGGGGAGTCAAATAATGCTGTGCGTTGTCGTTATTGCAGTAATGGCAAACATGATATCACACACACCTACCCAATCTGATTGAGGGCTTCCAATCATGCTTCCGGCGGAAGCATGCGCCCTTTTTGAGTCACAGGCGCCAGGGAATGGCATAGCACTGACATTCTTGGTTATATTTTCTGTATTTATTGGTGTTGATGCGGTGGTGAACGGACTTTTGTTGTATTATTCGATTCGTAAGTAATTTTTTTGCGCACCTGGCGGTGTGATAGGAATAGTATATTGCAATAACAGATTAGAGGATTCTGTATCTATTCTGTCGACATCGGCACCGTTATGTTGCTCACACATAAAGCCATTTGTAAACATGAGGTTACGTTCCCTTCGCCCGGAGATAGTCTCACGGAACCTTCCATCAGCGATGTCACATCTTTCCTACCACTTAAGAAGCGCAAATTAAAATCCATATGTACATCTCCGTGTGAAGATTTAGTTTTTCCTAAGCCACGAGGGAGACCCCCAAGCGGGAAAAAATGGGACGAAAAAGAAGGATGTTGGTTCCCTTGCAAACCCACTGCTAAACCCCCCGTAAAAACTGTGGAGCGTCCTGTACTGCGCAACAGACTGACAGCGATCCCAAAACGTTCAAAGTATGAAGCGATACAGAGGCAACGAGCACGTGAATGTAGCAATCTTACCAATCAAGTAGACTCTTTAAACAACCAGAGGGTTCGACTTTCAAGAGATAGGTGTGTCTTTCTGGAAATTCATGGACCTAATGCAGGCATATCCACCCAGACACTAAGGCGTATTCGTATGCTAACGGATGAAGATAATTGGGATGGATGGTTGTATCATTGGCTAACTCCGAGCGAAAGATGGAAATTCTTCTCTCAGATTCAACCATTCTTAGTAAAAGTAGACTACGACTATCGTTCTGGGCGACGTATCACCCGTTCTAGCCATTTACCAATTGATGTTGCTTCTGATATGTGGGAAGTAACAGGTGGGCCATTTTTAGAGGTGTTAAAACCATTCAACGACTCTTCATCACTATTTCCTAAAGTGAGGCTGAGATTCCTAAATAACGAGGAGGCAAATGATCGTCTAACGTCATGGGTTCGAGCCCGTGAACGGAGATTTAAGAAATCGGGTCGTATCGACTGCTCTAGGTATGACTTCTTGAAGAATGATACTGAATCCGAGGACAACGATGTTGACGATGTCGAAGTAGTCGGTGAATCTAGTCGACACTCTAAAATTCAGAAAATGCTCTCGGCTGTTCAGTCAGGAATTGCATTGCAATGTGGTATAGATGTTGTAGACATAACATCTGATGGCCGTGACGATGCTGCTTCCGTTATATCGGTGGAGGCTGAATTCAGTCCCCTCGGTACAGAACTAGAAGCAGAAGAAAAACCTTCCCAATTTTCGAATAGCATGGACGTGCATTCTGACATTTTGGAAGCAGCCACCACAAGCGCAGCGGTGGAAAACGTTGATAGTGATAATGAGTCTTTCTACGATTTGAATGATTGTGGGGATGACGACGATGATTATGTAGGCTGTATTTGAGGGTCGTATAAAAACAATGTGTGATATCGTAGCGTGTGTGTATATCGTGGCACCAAATGGAAGGGAGTGAAGGGTACGCCGAATGTGGAAAATATTTAGATTCAAAGGAATTCTATGGGAATTCGATGTTTAAGGATAAAGAGACTGTAAAATCTCTGGTTCACAGAGGGAATTGGAGAGATAAGCTATATGACGGAGTAACCAAATCGTGGGGTACACGTAACATAGCATGCATACCTCAGTTATTAGACTCTGGGGTTTGGTGGCCTCGTGGAATCGACAGGGCGTGGACAGTTGTCTTTCGAACTCTTCTAGAAAAAAGGATCAGTTCGAAAGAGCGCTTGGTTTCAGAACAAGCGAGTGCGCTTTCTGACAAGCGGCGCAAGGAATCAATTTCCAGTTCTTCCTCCAGTAGTACTGTAGTCCTTAATGCAGCTCAAAAGGAAGAAATTATGCGTGATAGATTGCGAGGTGCTATACAATGTACTGAACATGAAGTTCGTAGCCTTGTATCATTGGGTCTTATCGAAGGTGTGATTACAGAATCCAAGAAGTGGGATGACCTTGGTAATTTCAATTCGCTTGGTCCTGTTAATGGTTTGTCTGCGTGTGGGAGATTACAACGTTTCATACGCTTGAGAAAATTATGGGGCAAAAACGATCACTCATCCGTTGAATTATTAAATGAAATATATGCAAAAGGTGGACCGTACATAAAAAAGAAGAAGACGATTAAAAAACCAACTATAACAAGTGGACGAATTGCAGGAACAATTAAAAGACACAAAATCATAGACTTCACAACCAAGAGTAGAGAGGTAGCTACAGCTGGTGTGGTCAATGACATTGGTTCATCAACTACGTCATCTATGAGTATAAATAAATGCGCACAAACGCTGCCATCCAACGGGCTGCGTCCTGTACTCCCAAAAACAAACATGTGTTTTGCATGTCGCAGTATCATTAGTGTACAATTCTTAGAGTGTTTTTGCAGAGGGCTGCATTCGCCTTGGATAATGTGCAATACGTGCAACATGCCGGTACACCCTTCTCAACCATGTGATCATTTGTAAAAGCACTTAAATACCAGCGTTTGAAAATAGATTCATGTCTTCGGCACAAAGGTCGTCATGGTTGTTCATGTAACAATTATCTCTTGATTCCGTAGATTCGGCTGGGACTATCACATCCCACATACTTTCATAATTTGGTTTTTCATTGCCTCCACGATTGGATGGCAGTGTTTCCAAGCGGGTGCTGGGACGTCGTCTCTTTCCTACGATGTGATAATCACGCAAGTGGGGTGGAAACATATTTATCATGTCTGTGTTGTCTGAATGTCGAAGTAGTTCAGGAACCATGCGAGCCCATGATGTAAGAAGGTCGAATTGGCGCACACTTCCAGGTAGATTTGCTCTTCCTGTGGAATATATTTCGCAACAGATTGATTCCCCAGATGGTCTCCATGCCAATCCAACGAAAGAAGATCGGTCAAAATGGCTGTCTGTGAGATGTGCAGAAGCAAACTTGTCGCAGTCGAGTTTAGCCCCAATGCTAGACGCCGCCACTTGGTTAATAACCTGTGATGCAATAGCATGAGATAGTGTATCCACGCTTCTCAAACGTACACGGCCTTACCATCTCTCGTATACTCCAAACTTAAAATGACACCGATTAGTTCACATATATTTTATCATGTGACTTCGGGGGTGGAAATAGCAAAACTCGAATACCGTACCCCTACAAGTATGGCATTAGTAAAAATGGATACATGGCAAAACTCCAGAAGCATTATTATAAGTGTTACTCAAAGAGAAAGTAGCTTTAGACCATCAGTAGCTCGAATTGAGTCGAATGGAGTAGTTGGAGTATGCAGGACCAACTCAGGAGTTCAATCTACAAGGCGGTTTCTTGTCGCTGCTCACAATCGAGGAATAATCACACTTTTAATCCACTCGGGATATATGGTGGGGAAATTCACGATTAATGCCTGAAAATTTCGGAGTTTAAAGAATATGCCAGCATCAACCGCGATTTGGCGTACAGCGCGATTGACTGCAAGTTTTGCCGCCAGGGGGCTGTCACAACCCGTTCCAACAATTCTTCCTGTATCTGAGTGTAGGAAACAAGGAGTAGTTATCGTTGTATGAGTGTGAATGTACAGTGGGGTATGTGTTTGACAACGCAAAACTTACGGAATACGAGAATTCGCGATCGTGGGTTGCTAAATGCAAGCTGGACAGCCGCAAACCGTTTAGGAGCATAGTAAGAGTTTGTGCATCTTGCCGCAATGTAGTGCAGATCCAGTGGGAGTTTTGCCCCGCCTTTGGAACACTCACGTGGTAATGCTTCAACTAACGTAACGACATTTACAATATTCGGAACAAGCTCTAAACAACCTTCATAAAGTTGAAGAGGTAAATAATCTGTATAGGGCGCCATTTTATTTAATTGTGACTGTGAAATGTCCAACTTTGATTTTTTATATTTTTTGCTTTCAGTACAACATTGTGCACGTATAACATCACCTCTTTGTTTTACACTTTTAGACGGATTCAAAATGTCTATAGAGGTAGCCTCCTCGGCTTTTCTTTTTAACTCAGACCATATGTTATCTATGTTGGACATGAGCGACAGGTAAACTGAGTTTACATGTAACTGGGTATATTAGTTCTACCTCTAAAGCTAGCGCACTCCTTTACTCTGATAGAAACTTTAGATCGTTTTTGGTACATTCTACAAGGAGAGTTCCATGCACGTCCAATTGATGTGTGTGGACACATCCATGTTATGGATGTCTCCCCGGCGAGGATCATCAACAAACATGATTTCACCCGTAAGGGTCAAGTGACCCGCAAATGTCGGGATCTTAAGAAAGAAGATCTCCATTTGGCGCCACCATGATCCACTCCCATTCCCCATCGCTCCTCCATACTCTTCAAAAGAGATGGTTGCATCTCCTTTGAACGAGAAGATTGGGTGGGATGCAGCAAACCACGGACAGAGATGACAGATGTTTGCCATGGGGATATTCTTATTGGTCTTCAATTCCGCAATGTCAAATTCGTCCGACTCCAACTTAGGGACATCGATCTGGTTAATGATTGGACGCAAGTAAACTGATCCATCATGACGGTGCAATGTGCTCTCCGTCCATGAGCACTTTACATTGACATCCCAAGTCCAGTTAATGGAGAAGCAGCGTGCTTCCCTTAGGACAAAGGATCGTATCACATTGACTGTATAAAGTCGTTCAAACGAAAAGTTATTGGAGTCCAAAAAACTTGTAAACATGCTGACAGCTTCCTTTGACACGAGCTCTTTTATCTCACTGATTACTGCCATGTTATGGAACAGACTTGAACACGCGAGTGATAGGAGAATGAGATGCTTAACCTCGGAAACATTGCGCACAATGTTCTCCATGAGATCATATTGGAGATGGAGAAGGCGATTTGGAGCGAGGATTAAAGAAGAACGTTTGGTGCTGGCCATATCGATTGAGGTGGGTCTACAAATAAATACTCAGGTCAACGCGGGGACTCCAGTTCCGTGTGTATGGTCGTCGACGTGAACCGCCGCTCGGTGCCTGGAACCTGAGCGTTACGTAACGTACAACACGTGTTGTACGCAAATCGGGTGTTCAGTAACGACTGTAACAGACACAAGTACGATACCGATTGTGTTGCGAGCGTGTCCTGGACGATTCTGTGACCAACCCGGACCGTCTTCGACCGTCCGCCTTGGTACCCGGTACCAAATAGAGCGGATGGCCGACATCGACCGTCGTCACTTCAATTCTTCGCAGAGTGCGTTCGACGCCATTAACGGGGATACTGTCCCGTTCGCTCGCTTGGCCAAGAAAAAGCTGACGCAATTGGGAATTGCGCTGAGCACCCGAAAACCGCACTGTCGTCCTGGTGGTTGCTACAATCCAGGCCGTGCGACTGTTCATGAATTGATGGGCGACTTACTTCTGAATGGCGGCGTGGCTAGGCTGTCGAATAAGCCGTGGAAGTGCGTCAAAATCAAGGGATCCGACGACGTGTGCTTCTACTCCGATTCGTATCATCTTCTGCTCGACAACGCCAACCAGCTGCAGTCCCTTTGTCGCAATGTTGGTCTGGACGTGCGCATATTCGAATGGGAGTACCCAGGGCGCCCGTTCGATCAGGAGGACCACCCTCCCTCTACAACAGTGAAAATCATTCAAGGGGGATACAAGCAGCTCTATCGCGGCAAGCTCGTTGGGTTCACAGTCGGCGCGTACGACAATCCAATCGAGGCGCCGAAGAAGAAGAGGCCGCGGGAGTAGCGGTCTGGGTGGTCTGGCCTTTCAAAGCAATACGAGTACAATACGTTGACGAACGTCCCACCCCTTCTAATGATGATTTTTATGATGAGACAACGTTCAAGATTTACAGAGTCACCATGTTAGAACTGTAATATTAACAACTACACCTTCATACGGATGTGCTATATGCTACGCACACACCCGGGACATGTACGGAATACTCCACATGGTCGACCAATAGGCACACCGGTTTCATCGTTGCGGACTTATTCAGAACTGACGAAGCATTTTGCTGCAAAATGGTAGAGATAGAATTGAGATAGAGCTAGAAATTTCACGTCCAAAT
>MDSV01194693.1_pt1 | contig 34315 bp, 24 predicted proteins | sample 810851 | NCBI WGS metagenome assembly MDSV01 (sample SAMN05326640, study PRJNA326480) | marine metagenome | isolation source: seawater | place: Atlantic Ocean: North East | collected 2012 | reverse complement strand
GTCGTAGCCATAGCTACGGCGAGGATTTTCAACGACGCGGGCTTTCAAAAGCGCCCGGCCCTTTCAGGGTGCGGCTGGAATGGCCCCCGAGGGCGTCAAAATCCTCGCGCGATGCTACGGCATCGCTCTGCGGTATTTTCCTACTCGGACGACCATTCCAGCGCGCATCATATGAGTTCTAATCATTGACTCTTGGTATAAAGCGTGAAGACCTTGGCCCGCAGTTCCTCCCAGCTGTCCTTGTCGGGCGCGCCGAGGAGGCCGCCGTCGAGATGGCTTGGCAGGTAGCGCGAGCCGTCATAACGGGCGATATAGCCGCCGGCTTCCTGGCCGATCAGCACGCCCGGCAGATGATCCCAGGGCATCAGCTTGAAATAGGTGAAGAAATGCGAGCCGCCGGAGGCAAAGGCGCGGTATTCGACGGCGGCCGCGCGATAGCTCGCGGCATAACGCACCTTCGCCATATTGCCGAGCAGGACCGTGCGGTTTTGCTGCGGCATGAAGGCGACAGAAGCTGTGCCCAGCATTTCTTCGAGCGGAACGGGCGCCGCCACCGACATTCTGCTTGACGAGCCGTCGGCGCGCTTCAGCCAGGCCCCGCCGCCCTTTTCCGCGATCATGAAATCATCGCCCATCGGGTCATAGATCAGGCCGGCGACGGTTTCGCCGTTGACCACAACCGCCGCCATGACGCCGAAGGCGGAAATGCCATGGGCGAAGTTGAACGTGCCGTCGATCGGGTCGACAACCACCGCCACATCGGCGTCCTTCAGCTTCGACAGCAGGTCGGGGTCGGCGGCCACGCCCTCCTCGCCGATGAACAGCGCCTCGGGTAGGATTTCGGCGATGCCGGCCTTGATCACGCGTTCCGCGCCGGTATCGGCGATCGTCACCAGATCGCTTGCCTCGGTCTTCTCGGCGACATCGCTTTCGCCGAGAGCGCGGAAACGGGGCAGGATTTCCTGCTTGGCGGCATGGCGCATCAGCCCGGCGATGGCGTCGAGCGTTTCGGAGGTGATCGGCATTGTGGTCATTCCTGGCTGAGAGGGTTGTTGCACCCGGTTAAACCATGACGCCCATGCAGGAGTCCATGCCGCAGGCGTTGACTTTCAGGCAAAAGCCGACTATCAGCGCGCCAACACTGAATTGATCGGTGTTCTAACCGACATGTCCCGTGGTTTTCCGGGCGCTTTTTTCCGCGAAAACCTGTCAGGCCCTTCGAAAGAGGGCGCCAAAGGAGGGCGTGTTTCCTTGGGCTCCCGGCCATGCCGGTCCCGCTATGTTGAGATTAAGGAAATACGATGAGCAAGCGCGAATCGTCCAAGCATAAAATTGACCGCCGTATGGGCGAAAACATCTGGGGTCGTCCGAAGTCCCCGGTCAACCGTCGCGAATACGGCCCCGGCCAGCACGGCCAGCGCCGCAAGGGCAAGCTTTCCGACTTCGGCGTGCAGCTGCGCGCCAAGCAGAAGCTGAAGGGCTATTACGGCGAACTGCGCGAAAAGCAGTTCCTCGCGATCTTCGAGGAAGCCAACCGCCGCAAAGGCGACACCGGTGAAAACCTGGTCGGCCTGCTGGAAAGCCGCCTTGACGCGATCGTCTACCGTGCCAAGTTCGTGCCGACCGTGTTTGCCGCCCGCCAGTTCGTCAACCACGGCCACGTCACCGTCAACGGCGTTCGCGTCAATGTCGGCTCCTACCGCTGCAAGGCCGGCGACGTGATCGAGGTGCGCGAGCGCTCCAAGCAGCTCGCAAGCGTTCTCGAAGCGACCCAGCTCGCCGAGCGCGACGTGCCGGACTACATCGACGCCGATCACCACAAGATGACGGCGACCTTCGTACGGGTCCCGGCGCTCGCCGATATCCCCTACCCGGTCATCATGGAACCGAACCTCGTGGTCGAGTTCTACTCGCGTTAATTTCCGCGACATCGCATGCGAAAAGCCGCCTTTCGGGGCGGCTTTTTTATTGTCTGACGAAGCCCGCCCCACCCTCTTTCGTCACCCTCGGGCTTGTCCCGAGGGTCTAAGCACGTATCAACGCGACAAGCGTTCTGGGTTAACAAAGGGCGAAGGAACAGTGCCTTACTAACCGCAGACTCCGCTCGCATTGAGGGGTGGTTAGATCCTCGGGTCAAGCCCGAGGACGCCCGTAGGAGGGGATAGTTTTGTCAGCAGTTCATGTCGCCTCTCGAGGCGACATGTTTATATTGTCGGACGGAGATGACGCTGTTCAAGCGACCTTGAGCACCGCCTCCGGTGCCGCAAGCTCGTAGCCGAGTGCTGCGGCGACGGCGGCGTTGGTGACGCGGCCGCGATGGACGTTGAGGCCGTTGCGCAGATGGCGGTCCTCGGAAATAGCGGCGAGCCCCTTGTCGGCCAGCATCAGCCCGTAATGCAGCGTCGCATTGTTCAAAGCCGTGGCGGAGGTGATCGGCACCGCGCCCGGCATGTTGGCGACGCAGTAATGCACCACGCCATCGACCACGAAGGTCGGATCGGAATGGGTGGTGGCGTGGGAGGTCTCGAAACAGCCGCCCTGATCAATCGCGACATCGACCATGACCGCGCCGGCCTTCATGCCCGGCAGCATTTCGCGGGTGACGAGCTTGGGGGCGGCCGCGCCCGGCACCAGCACCGCGCCGATGACGAGATCGGCAGCGAAGATCTCGTTTTCGAGCGCTTCGGTGGTCGAGTAGAGCGTCTTGACGCGGCCGCGGAACAGCTCGTCGAGCGTGCGCAGGCGCGGCAGCGACCGGTCGAGGATCGTGACCTCCGCACCAAGGCCGGTCGCCATCAGCGCCGCATGCAGGCCGACGACACCGCCGCCGATCACCACCACCTTGCCGGGCGCGACGCCCGGAACGCCGCCCAAGAGCACGCCGAGCCCGCCATTGGCCTTCTGCAGCGCCGTCGCGCCGGCCTGGATCGAAAGCCTTCCGGCCACTTCCGACATCGGCGCCAGAAGCGGCAGCCCGCCGCGCTCGTCGGTCACCGTCTCATAGGCGATCGCCGTGACGCCGGAGGCGAGCAGCCCCTCGGTCTGCGCCGGATCGGGCGCGAGATGCAGATAGGTATAGAGCAACTGCCCTTCCCTGAGCTGCGCCCATTCGGAGGGTTGCGGTTCCTTGACCTTGACGATCATATCCGCCCTGGCGAACACGGTGGCGGCGTCCGGTACAATCGTCGCGCCCGCCGCGCGGTAGGCGTCGTCGCCCGCGCCAACGCCTTCGCCCGCGCCGGTCTCCACGATAACCTGATGGCCATGCGCCACATATTCGCGCACCGAAGCCGGGGTCAGGCCGACGCGGTATTCATGATTCTTGATTTCCCTGGGACAGCCGACAAGCATTTTCGATCTCCTCGCTCCAATCGGTACAACCTAGGCTGGATTGAAACGCGAAATTGCAGCAATGTCCTTGCAAAGTTATCCTTGATTTTTCACTTTTTTCGTTTAATTTTCGAAAAAGAACAATAAAAATCGAAGGGTATTCGAACGATGGATATCGACGACATTGATCGTGCGATCTTGAAGGCGTTGCAGAAGAACGGTCGCATCACCAATGCGGATCTTGCGGAAACCGTCGGTCTGTCGCCATCCGCCTGTTCCAGACGGCTCGATATATTGGAAAAGAGCGGCGTGATCGAGGGCTATACCGCGAGAATCTCACCCGAGGCGCTTGGCTACAAGATGGTGGCGATCGTGCAGATCTCGCTCTCCGGCCAGTTCGCGCGAACGCTTGCCGAGTTCGAGGAGGCGGTGAAGCGCTGCCCGAACATCATCGTCTGCTACATGGTCTCGGGCGTCTATGACTATACGCTGCGGGTGGCGGCCAAGGACCTCAAGGACTACGAGCGCATCCACCGCGACTGGCTGTCGGCGCTGCCGCATGTGGTGCAGATCAACTCCTCCTTCGCGCTCCGGCCGATCATCGAGCGCATCAATGTCGGGATCGACTAGGCGCGCGACGGCTTCACTAGCAGCAGCCAGTTCTCGCCCTCCGCCTTCCAGTCGTCGGCGGTAACGATCGCTTCACGCGCGGCTTCGTGAAAGCCGAGCTGATCGTAGAACCGGCGCGCCGGCGCATTGCCGTCGGAGACGATCAGGGCGAGATCGCGGCCGCCGGCCATCCGCTCCGCCCGCTCCATCAGCAATTTCCCGAGCCCGCGCCGGCGGTACTCCGCATAGGCCGCGAGCACGTGAATATAATAGCTGCCCACCGCCTTCGCCTTCAGCGTCTTCAGCGGTTCGAACACCGGATGATCGGCCTCGCCGGTCGGGGTATCGCGCTCCAGCGGATAGGCCAGCAGCAGCGCCACGATATCGGAGCCCAGCGTCGCGACCGTGCCATTCTTCCAGTTGACGACCTGATCCAAGCGCCGGACGCTGTCACGCCCGGCCTGCCAGGGATCGCCCTCGCCGCCCTCAAGCCGCCCCCAGCGCCACAGCGGCAGGCCGTGATCGGCGATATTGATGAGCCGCACCATGTCCGGCGCATCCTCCGCCGTCGCTGCCCTGATCGTGAAACTCGAAACCAATCCATCCCTCCCCAGTTGACGACAAGCCCGCCACCCGCCTAGCCTGTCATTAAGCTTTCACAGACTTGCAATTCATTCCATGATCATTGTCAACCGTCCGGCGGTGCGAACTCTGCACCACAACACGAATGGAGCCGCCATGTCCGCGCTTTTCGAACTGCAACCGATCTCCCGTCGCACGCTTTTGCGCGGCATGGCCACCGCCACCGCCATGGTCGCCCTGCATCCGTTCTCCGCCCGGGCCGCCGGCAATCAGGCGCATCTGCGGCTGATGGAAACCACCGACATCCACGTCAACGTGTTTCCCTACGACTATTACGCCGACAAACCCAACGACACGATGGGCCTTGCCCGCACCGCCTCGATCATCGACGCGATCCGCGCCGAATCGACCAATTCCATGCTGATCGACAATGGCGACTTCCTGCAGGGCAATCCCATGGGCGATTACATCGCCTATGAGCGCGGCATGCAGGATGGCGACGTCCACCCGGTGATCAAGGCCATGAACGTGCTCGGCTATGATGTCGGCACGCTCGGCAATCACGAGTTCAATTACGGCCTCGATTTCATGCACAAGGTGCTGGCCGGCGCGAACTTCCCCTATGTCTGCGCCAACCTGACCACCGGCGCACTGGCCGACGACCCGACCAAAGACGATCTGATGATCAAGCCCTATCTGATCCAGGAGCAGATGATCACCGATGGCGACGGCAACACCAGCCCGGTGAAGATCGGCTTCATCGGCTTCGTGCCGCCGCAGATCATGGTCTGGGACGAGAAGAACCTTTCCGGCAAGGCCAATACCCGCGATATCGTGGAGGCGGCCGAAGCCTGGGTGCCGGTCATGAAGGCCGAAGGCGCCGATATCATCGTGGCGCTGTCGCATTCCGGCATTGATGGCGCCGGCCCCGCGCCGCTGATGGAAAACGCCTCGCTCCATCTCGCCGGCGTCGAGGGCATAGACGCGGTGTTCACCGGCCACCAGCATCTCGTCTTCCCCGGCACGGAGGACTTTGCCGGCATCGAGGGCGTCGATATCGAGAAGGGCACGCTCAACGGCAAGCCCGCGGTGATGGCCGGCTTCTGGGGCTCGCATATGGGCCTGATCGACCTGCTTCTGGAAAAGGACGGCGACAGCTGGAAAATCGTCGATTTCACCACCGAGGCGCGGCCGATCTACCACCGCACCGAGGACCGCAAGGTGGTCGCCGATGTCGAAAGCGACGCGGCGGTGATCGCCGCCGCCGAGGCCGATCACGAGGCGACGCTGGACTATGTCCGCACCCCGGTCGGCAAGACATCCGCGCCGCTGCAATCCTATTTCGCGCTGGTGGCCGACGACCCGTCCGTGCAGATCGTCTCACAGGCGCAGACCTGGTACACGAAGGACATGCTGAAGGACACGGAATACAAGGACTTCCCCGTGCTTTCCGCCGCAGCGCCCTTCAAGGCCGGCGGTCGCGGCGGTCCGGATTACTATACCGAGGTCCCGGCCGGCGACATCGCCATCAAGAACGTCGCCGACCTCTACCTCTATCCCAACACCGCCCGCGCCGTGCTGATCAACGGGGCGCAGGTGCGCGAGTGGCTGGAAATGTCGGCCGGCATGTTCAACCAGATCGAACCGGGCGCGACCGACGCCCCGCTGCTGAACCCGGATTTCCCGTCCTATAATTTCGACATCATCGACGGCGTGACCTACCAGATCGACCTGTCGAAGCCGGCGCGCTACGCCAAGGACGGCAGCCTCACCAATCCGGACAGCCACCGCATCATCGATCTTTCCTATGACGGCAAGCCGATCGACCCCGAGCAGCAATTCGTGGTGGCGACCAATAATTACCGCGCCGGCGGCGGCGGCAATTTCCCGGATATCAATTCCGACGTGATCGTGTTCGTCGGCCCCGACACCAACCGCGACGTGATCGTGCGCTACATCGTCGACCAGGGCACGATCAACCCGTCAGCCGATTTCAACTGGACCTTCGCCCCCATGCCCGGCACCACCGCCACCTTCGAAACCGGCCCGCGCGCGGCGGAATACATCGCCGACGTGAAGGGCGCGAAGATCGAAACGGCGGGCGATGGCGAGAACGGGTTCGCGCTTTATCGGGTGGTTTTGTGATTGGTTGATTTTTTTGGTAAAGCGAGATGACAGGGGCCGGCCTGAGGGTCGGCCTTTCTGTGTCCACCCCCCTCACCTCGGCTTCATCCTTGGGCTTGCCACGATGGGTGCAATTCCAGCACAGTGGGGACATGCATTTAGGGCCGGGGCGGACTGGCAGCTTGCATGTTCCAATTAGGACTAACTGACATCATCATCTACGGATAGGTTAGCAACCCCGGTCCGGGCCTGTCTTTCTCTGGTAGGGTATTAGACATCTACGAAGTAGCCATCTGCGGGTCTGTTGGCGTATTGTTTTGAGAATCCGAATTAGTTCTATCGAAAGCGGTTTCCAACGGTTTTTTTTGGGGGGGGGGCAATGAAGAATTATTTCAACGATAGTCCAATCGAAGATAGTGAAGACGATCAGTACGGTGTCACCCCGTTCGCTACCGCGCTGGCGAAAAGCATCTTGAATATCGAGGAGCCGATTGGCACCACAATTGCTTTAAATGGCCCGTGGGGTTCTGGGAAAAGCAGTGCAGTCAATTTGATAAGATCAGCGCTGAGAAAGACAAATGATCCTAAGCTTGTTGTTACAGAGTTCAGGTGTTGGTGGTACAGGGGCGAAGAGGCGCTGGCGCTCGCGTTCCTCCAGAACCTCAACGCCGTGCTGGGCTCGACGCTCAAAGACAAAGTTAAAGATCTCGTTCCTCGCCTGGCGCGTGGAATCTTGCAGGCTGGACCAATAATCGGCCCAGCGATCGCACTCACCCCTGCGGGACCGCTGGCGGGTTTGGCCACTGGGGGACTCGCTTTCGCAAAACGCTTCTTTCCTAAGGGCGATACCTTAGAAACAACCTTTCAAAAGCTGGCCGAAGTGCTAGCTAACCAAGATCGGCGGTTTCTTGTCGTTATTGATGATCTAGATCGGTTGAGCCCAGACGAAGCCCTTGCCGTTTTTCGACTGATCAAGTCGGTGGGCCGGTTGCCCAATGTGATGTACCTTGTGGTGTTTGATCGGCAACTCGCCGAAAAGGCGGTTAGGGAGAAGTTCCCATCCGAAGGTCCTCACTTTCTCGAGAAGATCATACAGGCTGGATTTGAACTTCCATCCCCACTTCCAACGGACCTCAATAATGCCGTTTTGGCATCGGTTTCCGAAATTTGTGGGTCACCTCACGAAGACCAGATCGTACGTTTCATGAATGTCTTTTATGACGCCGTTGCGCCGCACATCACTTCTCCAAGACATGTCAGTCGGTTTCAAAATGCTATCAGCGTAACATGGCCCGCGATTGCGGGCGAAGTGAATTTGGCTGATTTTGTAGCATTGGAAATACTCCGGCTATACGAGCCAAATCTTTTCGCATCCATCAAATCAAACAAGCATCTTGTGTGTGGGAGTAGGCAAGAGGGTGACGCGAATGGGAATGATCAAAATCAATTTGAACCGTTCCTAAAAGGGGTAGCTGAAGATCGACGCGAACTGGCGATGACTTCCCTACAGAGATTGTTTCCTCGGCTTGAGAGCATGGGGTACGGCAGTGAGTGGATAAGCGAGTGGAGCGCAGAACGTCGCGTCTGTGTCGAAACTCACTTTGATACTTATTTTCGGCTTTCGCTTAGTGATGAAGTTTTATCGGCGCAGCAGATTGATGAACTGATCGAGAAGGCAAACGATCAAGACTTCATCAAGACCGCCTTTCGGGAGGCGTCCAAAGTTGAACGACGGACTGGGCAGTCAATGGTACCAGTATACCTTGATGAGCTTACCACACACGGCAAGCGCATCGAAAAGCCCAAAGTAGAGCCTCTGCTGAGCGCGCTATTCGAAATCCATGACGAGATTGATCAAGAAAAGGATGCAGAAAAAGGGATGTGGGCGATCGCGAACACGAACCTTCGCTATCACTGGCTCATAAGGCGCCTTACGCGAGATCGTTTTACGATTCAAGAACGAACCAAAGCCTATCTGGAGGCAACCAAAGGCGCGGCATTGGGGTGGCTCGTGGACTTTGTGTCTTCGGCCAGAGGGGATTACCAGGAACGTGAAGGTCGGCGGCCCACACGGGAGGAAGATCGCCTCACTACGGAAGCTGCCTTGCCCGAGCTTACAGATCGCGCATTGAACGCAATACGCTCAGCTGCTGCAGACGGAACCCTCTTAGGCCATCCGGACTTGCTCTATATCCTTCATCGGTGGGTGGAATTTATGGACAATGACCCATCTGAGGTCCGAGCGTTGACGGATGCATTGCTAATCGATCCCAAAGGATTGGTCGCGCTTGCGCAAGCGATGACGGGAGAATCGTGGTCTATGGGCATGGGTGGCTTTGGTTCACTGGGTGATCGTGTATCTAGGCGCAACGTGACCGCTCAAATCAGGGATGATACAGATATCATTGACGCTGAGGCTTTTCGAGAAGCGCTCGAAGCTGTTCAAGACAATGAGGTGATTACCGATCAAGAGAAAGAAACTGTGCGTGTGTTTCTCGAAGCATGGGATCGACAAAGGCGTGGAGACGACGATTAATCTTCACGACGAGACACTTGTATGCAACCACTTCTTTGCCCGCCTAGCAGGGACATTTATTCAAATCGCGATAAGATTTCACTCTCCGGTTCTTAAAAAATTTTGCGTGTTGAGCAGCCAACGGCTGCTTTCAGAAAAAGCTCAAGAGCCGCCGAAAGTTCGAATTGAGGCCGCAAAGCTATCGTCAAATAGTCGCCCCGGATACGACACTTTCCTCCACCCCCAAAAAACTCACCCCTCCCGGATCATCTCCCACACGGCCGCTACCAGCTGCTTCAGATTATACGGCTTCGGGAGAAAGCCGAATTTGGCGTCTTCGGGGAGGTTTTTGGCGAAGGCGTCGTCGGCGTAGCCGGAGACGAAGATGAATTTGAGGTCGGGATAGATGCGGCGGGCCTCGCGCAGAAGCGTCGGGCCGTCCATTTCCGGCATCACCACGTCGGACACGACGATATCGACCGCGCCCTCGAGCTTTTCGAGGATCTTCAGGGCATGGACGCCGGTATCGGCCTCGTAGACGGTGAAGCCGCGCATTTCCAGCATGCGCTTGCCGGAGCGGCGCACCGCGTCCTCGTCTTCCACCAGAAGCACCACGGCGGACTGGCCGGTGAGGTCCATATCCTCCTCGCGCGGGGCCTCGTTGTCGCTCTCATTGCCCTCGCCGAAGGCGGCGGCGATCGGCTTGCCCTTGTGGTCCTTCGGGGCTTCCGCCATGTCCTTCTCGCCTGCGGCGCGCACGTGGCGCGGCAGAAGGATGATGAAGCGCGTGCCCTTGCCGACCTCGGACACCGCGTGCAGGAAGCCGCCCGACTGGGTGACGATGCCATAGACCATGGCAAGGCCAAGGCCGGTGCCCTTGCCGACATCCTTGGTGGTGAAGAACGGCTCGAAGATCTTGTCCAGCACTTCCGGCGGAATGCCCGTGCCGGTATCGGCGACCTCGACCATCACGAAGTCCTTCTCCGGCACCTCGCGCAGGCCGAGGCTCGCAACCTCGGCGGCCGGCACGTTGCGGGTGGTCACCGTCAGCGTGCCGCCCTCGGGCATGGCGTCGCGGGCGTTCACCGAGAGATTGGTGATCACCTGGCCGAACTGGCCGGGATCGGTCTTCACCGGCCACAGATTGCGGGCGAAATCGGTGGTGAGGCGGACATCCGAGCCGCCGGTGAGGCGCTCGATCATCATCCGGTTGTCGCCGATGACATCGTTGAGATCGACCACCTCCGGGCGCATGGTCTGCTGGCGCGAGAAGGCCAGCAATTGCCGCACGAGGCCCGAAGCGCGGTTGGCATTGCGCTTGATCTCGACCAGATCGGCGAATTCCGGATCGGAGGCGCGCGATTGCAGCAGGAGATGATCGGCCGAAAGCAGGATCGCGGTCAGCACATTGTTGAAATCATGGGCGATGCCGCCGGCGAGCGTGCCGACCGCATTGAGCTTCTGGGTGCGCGCCATCTGCGCCTCCAGCGATTTCTGTTCGCTGATTTCGATCACATAGATCAGCGCCTGCGCCTCCGGGGCGGAGCCGCTGGCGGCGTGGACGAAGAAGCGGAAATGGCGGCTGTCGTCGCTGAAGTGACGCGCCTCGAAGGGGGCGATGTCGCTCTTGCCCGCGGCGGCGGCGGCAAGCGCCTCGTCCAGCCGCGGCCGGTCGCCGGCATCGATCAGCCCGCCGGCGCGCGTACCCGTGCCGATATCCTCGCGCCGCACCAGATCGGCGAACATGGTGAGGAAGCGGGTGTTGGTGGTGAGCAGCCTGCCATCGCGGTCGACGGTGGCGATCGCCATCGGCGTATCGTCGAAGAACCGGCCGGGCGCCGCATCGCCGGCGCGCTCGTCGGCCTCGCGCCTGACGATCACGGTGCGGCTGTCGCCCGCCCTGCCCTCGCGCCCGCCAACGGCCTCGTGGAGCATCACGACCGGCATGGTCTGTCCTGACGCAAGCTTCAGGTTCGCCTCGATCCGTTCACTGACGCGCGCGCCGGGCTCGGGATCGAGCGCGGTCAGAAGCGCCATGCCCTCGCCGGTCGCCAGATCGGAGAATCTCATCCGGCCGGCCACGAAAGCGGCGAGGTCGACGCCGAGCCAGCCGGCGAGCGTGGCGTTCATGTAGCTGACCTTGCCGTCGCTATCCGCCGCCACGAAGCCGACCGGGGCATGGTCGAGATAGTCGATCGCCTTCTGCAGCTCGCGGAAATAGCGTTCCTGCTCCTGGCGCTCCTCGGTGATGTCGGAAATCTGCCAGATGTGGAAATTGCGGGTCGTGGCGCGGCTGTCGGTCACCGGGAAGAAACGGGCGCGCAGGCGATACCAGCGCGGGCCCTCGCCGTTTGACAGCGGCTTGACGAGGCGGAACTCTTCCTGCCCGTCGCGGCCGGCGCGCACCGCCTGACTGAGGCGATAAAGCACTTCCGAGCTCTCCGGCTCCTCCGAAAGCAGGGTATCGAGCGTTGCAGGCTCGGCCGCGCCCGTCAGCCGGCCATAGGCCGCATTGGCATAGACCAGCCGGTTGCGATGATCGGTGATCACCACGGCTTCGGGGTACTGGTCGAGAAACGGCCGGGCGAAGTGATTCTGTCGTCCCGTCGGGAACAGTTCCGCCAGACCGGTCATGACCGCCAGCACGAAGAACACGCCGAGAACGGCAAACAGGCCGAGGATCGCCAGCAGAAGATCGGCCGGAAGATAGCCGCGATACTGATAGGCAAGCGCCACGATCGTCGCCAGGATGAGAAGCACGAGCGCCAGCCGGGACATGATGCCGGCGCCGAAGCCGCGCCTGACGGTGGTCTCGCTGCCCGTGTCGTCCTTTTGCCCTGATGTCATTGAAACCTCGTCATCCGTCCGGCCCGTGGCGCGAAAACATCGTTGGTGCCCGATGCAACAGGATCGGCCAGTTCTGCAAGCATATCTAGCGACAAATGCTTAAATTTCGGTATTGCCGCCCGGTTTCCGCCCCGATCAGGCCCGGTTTCGTCCATGCCTTGCTTCGTTCTGGTGATATTGCCAAAAAAGGCGCGATTTCAATCCGTAAGCCATGCTAGATTGGCGCGCGCATGCGCAGGCAAAGCGCAGACAGGGCATAGGCAGTGAAAGGCAGACAATGGGCGACCTCGGTTTCGGCAGCATGATTTTCGATATACCGCTGATAGCGATCGGCGTGATCATCGTGATCATTGTCGCGATCTGGGTTCTGATGCATCTGCGCCCGCCATCGCCCTTCATCCGGGGCGGCAAGAACCGTAAGCCCAGGCTTTTCGTGGTCGATGCCGCAGCCGTCGACGCGCGCCGCCGGGTGGTGCTGATCCGGCGCGACAATGTCGAGCATCTGGTGATGATCGGCGGCCCGAACGATATCCTGCTGGAAACGCGCATACCGGCGCCCATCGGCGCGCGCCGCGCGCCTTCTGCCGAAGAGGCCGCCGCCAAGCCCGCAACCGCGCCCACCGAACCCAGGTGATTCGGCAGCGCGCAAAAAACAGCGATGAGAATCAAAAGGCCGCGTCCTCTGGCGCGGCCTTTTGATGTGTCATGCTATTCGTCGCGGTAGACTTTTTCGCGTCGCTCGTGGCGCTCCTGCGCCTCGATCGACAGGGTTGCGATTGGTCGCGCATCCAGCCGTTTAAGTCCGATCGGCTCACCAGTCTCCTCGCAATAACCATAGGTTCCCTCGTCGATCCGGCGCAGCGCCGCATCGATCTTCGAGATCAGCTTGCGCTGGCGATCACGCGCACGCAGTTCGATGGAACGGTCGGTTTCGGAAGAGGCCCGGTCAGCGAGATCGGGATGGTTGGCGCTTTCGGCGGCCAGATGTTCGAGCGTTTCGCGTGCTTCCCGCAGGATATCGTTTCTCCAGGCGATCAGTTTTGCGCGAAAATAGGCCCGCTGGTTGGGATTCATGAACTCTTCGTTATCGGAGAGAACATAGCTACTAAGATCAATGTTCTTGTTCAAAGCCATTCTCCTGAACAACACCCCACGGGCGGTGTATATCCCAAACAAATACGAAAATTCAAGCCTCTGCTTCATATTTGGGCAGGTAAAAAACTGTTGAAAAAATAGGCCCTGCCTGAAGAACGACCTCTCTGTCACAATGCCGTTCAAAATCGCGCCTGCGTTGCAGGACCGCTGAAGATCGCTCTCAAGGGCTGCATTCGAATGGATTTTCGGCGCTCCGGAAGCATCGAACAAAGCCGGCAAAAAAGCGTGAGGTCTTGTGAAAAAATCATGGTAAAGACATGGTCGATTTTTGAATGTCAGCGCAGCCACCGCGCGTTCCAAACCGCTTCACGCCGCTTCGAGATTGAGAATGTCGACCATCAACCCGCACCCCGACCGGATCTATCTTCTGCGCCATGCCCAGGCGGTCTGGCCCGAGCCGACCATGCGCGATTACGACCGGCCGCTCTCCAAGCGCGGCGTCGATGACGCCGCCGAACTTGCCGAGCGAATGAAGCAGAGCGGCTACGTTCCAGGCCTGATCCTGTCGTCTTCCGCGATGCGCTGCCGGCAGACGGCGGACGCCGCCTATCGCACGCTCGGACGCGCGCCGGAGTGCCGATTCGTCGATGATTTCTACCAGGCCGCCCCGGTCACCTATCTCGAGGCGCTTGCCGAGAATGCCGACGCCAAAACCGTGCTGATCTGCGGCCACAATCCCGGCATAGAGGAAACGCTGCTGATGCTGGTGGGCCCCGAAGCCTTCAACAGAGCCTGCCCCTATGGCTTTCCCACCGCCGGCATGGCGGTGCTCGATCACGCGGGCGATGGCGCGGGAACCGAGGCGCCGCAATGGAATATCACCGCCTTCCTGGCGCCGAACTGAGCCATTGCGCAAGCACGCTCCCGTTCACGACGGCGCTTTGATCCGCGCGCCGGCCTCCCTATATTGCGGGTAGACCCGTGAAAGGAAGCCGAACTTGATGCCGATCCATACGTCGCTGGGCGACAATGCCAGACTTACGCTCGACAACATCACGGATCGCGCCTCCGACCTCGTTCAGCCCACGCTGCGGCTTGGCGTCACCGGCCTGTCGCGGGCCGGCAAGACGGTGTTCATCGCCTCGCTGGTCCACAACCTGCTGCATAATGGCCGCCTGCCCTTCTTCGAGGCGGTGCGTTCGGGGCGCATCTCTGACATCAGGTTGGAAGAGCAGCCCGACGACCAGGTCCCCCGTTTCGATTACGAAACCCATATCGACCGGCTGGTGGACGAACGTATCTGGCCCGATTCGACACGCGCGGTGTCCGAACTGCGCCTGACGCTGCATTATCAGAGCGCGAGCCGCTGGAACCGGATGTTCTCGCGTGGCAGCATCTCCATCGATATCGTTGATTACCCTGGCGAATGGCTGCTCGACCTGCCGCTGCTCGGCCAGGATTTCCGCAGCTTCAGCCGCGAGACCGAGGCGCGGGCGTCAAGCCCCGCGCGGGCCGCGCTCGCCAAGGGCTGGATGGAGCTTTCCGGCTCTCTCGATTACGACGCGCCGGCCGACGAGAAGACCCTGAAGGCCCTGCATGAGAGCTTCTCGGCCTATCTGACCGCCTGCCGCGCCGACGAGCATTCGCTTTCCACGCTGCCGCCAGGGCGCTTTCTGATGCCGGGCGACCTGGAAGGTTCGCCCGCCCTCACCTTCGCGCCGCTGCCGGGGCTTGGCGATGAGAAGTTCAAGCGCGGCTCGCTTGCCGCCCAGATGGAGCGGCGCTTCGAGGCCTATAAATCCGTCGTCGTAAAACCGTTCTTCCGCAACCACTTCGCCCGTCTCGACCGCCAGGTCGTGCTGGTCGACACGTTGCAGGCGCTGAGCCGCGGCCCGGAGGCGATCGCCGATCTGGAGCGCGCGCTTTCCGAAGTGCTGTCGTGCTTCCGGCCAGGACGCAATTCCTGGCTTTCCTCGCTGGCGCGGCGGCGGATCGACCGAGTGCTGATCGCCGCCACCAAGGCCGACCACCTGCACCACGAAAGCCATGACCGGCTGGAGAAGCTCACCCGTCGGCTCGTCAACGACGCGATCAAGACCATCGGCATTTCCGGCGCGGGTATCGATGTGATGGCGATCGCCTCCGTCCGCGCGACCCGGGAAGCCACGGTCGAATCCGGATCGCAGGTTCTGCCCGTGATCGTCGGCACCCCGATAAAGGGTGAGAAGATCGGCACGGAAACCTTTGATGGAATTAGAAAAACAGCAATCTTTCCCGGCGACCTCCCTGCCAATCCGGAGGCGTTTTTCCGCATGCTGAAGCGCGGCGGCGACGTGCCGGAAGGCCTTGCCGATATCAATGCCGTGCGGTTCCGCCCGCCCGAGATCGACATCGAGAGCGGCGAAGGCGGGGTGTCGATCCCGCATATCCGGCTCGACCGGGCATTGCAGTTTCTGATCGGAGACAGACTGGCATGAACCCCGACCACACGCGCCGCCCGGCGGTATTCGATATCGAGGAGAAAGCCGTGCGCAAGGAAGACGAGCCGCGCCGTCCGCCCCGCCATTTCGATCCGCCGCCGGTGACGCCCGATGAGGACGACCCGTTTCTGCGCGATGCGGAGACGATCGCTGCCGACGAGATGGAACCGCCGGTCGCGACCATGAAGAAGCGCGGCTTTTCCTTCTCCAAGCTTGCCGGCATCGCCTTCGGCATCCTGCTGTCGCTGGCGATCGGGCTGTGGATCGACGATCTGGTGCGCTCGCTGTTCGCCCGTGCGCCCTGGCTCGGCTGGCTGGCTCTGGGCGCGTTGGTGGTCGGCGTCGCGGCGGCGCTGGTGGTCGCGGCCCGCGAGATCATCGCGATCATGCGGCTCGGCGCAATCCAGCACATCAAGCTGAAGATGGCCGATGCCCATGCAAGCAGCGATGCCGCAAGCGCCCGCACCGCCGCCCGCGAGCTTTCGACGCTGCTTGCCGGCAAGGCCGAGACCGCGCGCGGCCGCCAGCGGCTGTCCGAACTTGACGAGGAGGTGGTCGACGCGCCGCAGCTTGTGGAATTCTGCGAACGCGAGATGATGGCGCCTCTCGACCTGAAGGCCCGCGCGCTGATCCTCAACGCCTCCAAGCGCGTCTCGGTGGTCACCGCCATCAGCCCGCGCGCCGCCGTCGATCTTCTCTATGTCTTCTACGAATCGATCCGCCTGATCCGCAACATGGCGGAGCTTTACGGCGGCCGCCCCGGCTCCGTCGGCATGTTCCGGCTGATCCGCGACGTGCTCTCGCATCTCGCCGTCACCGGATCGATCGCGGTCGGCGACAGCCTGATCCAGCAGGTGCTCGGCCATGGCCTCGCCTCCAAGCTTTCCGCCCGTTTCGGCGAGGGCATGATCAACGGCCTGATGACCGCCCGCATCGGCATCGCCGCCATGGATCTCTGCCGACCAATGCCGTTCCACGCGCTGAAACGCCCCGGCATGGGCGATTTCATCGGCGATCTCGCACCCGGCGAAAAGCGCGACCTGTCCAACCCATAACCGCGGTCGCACAAGCATAGATTGTGCGCAAACCAAAGCTTAACCATTCGCCGTCATGATTGGCTACAGAACTGATGTCTTGCGTAACCGGAACAATCGATGGCCCCCACTTTCCGCATCCTTCGCTCCGCCCTGCTGATCGCGGCCCTCGCGGCGGCGCTTCCGGCAAGCGCCATTGCCGAAAGCGATGATGACGCGTTCTTCCGCCAGGTCGCCGGCAAATGGACCGGCCCCGGCAAGATCGTCGAGGGCAAGCTGAAGGGCACGCATTTCAAATGCGAGCTGGACGGCCTGCCGGTGACGGGCGACGAGGGCGGCTTCAAGCTGGACGGCAAATGCCGCGCCGGCCTGTTCTCCCACCCGATCACCGCCGTGTTCATTCGCGACGGCGACAGCTATCGCGGCCAGTTTCTCGATGGCGAGGAAGGCGAAGGACTTGCCGTGACCGGCGGCAGCATCGAGGACCAGAAAGCCGTGATTTCGCTGCGGCGCAAGGAGGTCGAGGGCGCGCTGGTGACCAGCATGCAGAGCGAGAACGATCTCAACATCACGCTTCTGATAAAAGGCGGCACGCGCTATGTTCCGGTCATCGGCCTATCGCTGAAGCGCGAGGGCGATCCCTTCACCGTCGGCGCGATCAAGTAGCGGCGGCTCCGGGACACCGAACCGCGCTCACGCCGTCCACCACGCCCCGTCATCGCTGATCGCGACAATGCCGGCCATATCGGCGTCGGAAGCCCATTCGGTGATCGAGCGACCATTGACGGCAAGGTCGGGCGCGATTTCGGCGAGTGGCATCAGCACGAAGCCGCGTTCCAGCATACGCGGATGCGGGATGGTCACGGTCTCGGTATTCAAAGTCTCCGTGCCATAGGTCAGGATATCGATATCGATCAGCCGCGGACCCCAGCGGACATCGCGCACCCGTTTCAATTGCTTCTCGATATCGAGGCAGCGCTGCATCAGCACCTGCGGCGAAAGCGACGTTTCGATAAGGGCACAGCAATTGATGAAGGGCGGCTGCTCGACAAGGCCCCAGGGCGGCGTGCGGTAGAGCTTCGAGACGGCGGCGACTGCTGTGCCCTCCCCGTCATCAAGCATCCGCAAGGCGCGGGCCATGGCGGCAGCCGGATCGCCGAGATTGGCGCCGAGCCCGAGGGCCGCGCGAACGGGTTCAGCGGACATCGCGCACCAGCCTCGCCTCGACATGATCGAGAATGCCCGGGACCGGCACCGAAGGTTTGCGCACCGCGACTTCGACGCGCGTGATGGCCTGATGGTAGGCCGTGACAGCCTCGGCGATTGCGGCCGCAAGCGCCTCGATCAACTGGAAACGCCGTTCCGTCACGACCGCGCCCACCACCGGATAGAGCCCGCCGTAATCGACGGCGTTGGTGAAATCGTCGGCAAGCGCTGCCGCGTCATCGACATCAACGATGACGTCGACGAAGAAACGCTGGCCCATCCGCTCCTCCTCCGGCAGCACGCCGTGATAGGCATAGAAAGCGCAGTTCTTCATGGTGATCGTGTAGCGTCCGCTCATGACTGGTCTCCATATCGTCGGGAAATGATTGCATCGGCGGCGGCAAGCGCCGCCCGGTTGGCCGCGACATTGTGGACGCGAAATATCGCGCCGCCGGCAAGCCGCAAAAGCGCGGTAGTGGCGGCCGTCGCGAAATCGCGGGAAAGATTGTCGTCAGCGCCGGCAAGGGCGGCGATAAACCGCTTGCGCGAAGTGCCGATCAGAAGCGGGAGGCCAAGCCCGTGCAGCCGCTCCAGATGCGTCATGATTTCAAGGTTGTCGTCGCTATCCTTGCCGAAGCCGAAACCCGGATCGATGATCAGCCGACCTTCGGCGATCCCCGCGGCCAGCGCCGCCTGAAGCGCCTGTTGAAGAAAGGCGAACTGATCCGCCATCGGCTCGGAGACCGTGTCCTGCCTGCGGCTGGTGTGCATCAGGCAGTAGCCGGCGCCGCTTCGGGCTGTGACCGACAAAATCTCCGGCTCCGCCGTGCCGCCGGAAATGTCGTTGACGATATGGGCGCCCGCGGCCACCGCAAGCCGCGCGGTTTCGGCGTGATAGGTGTCGATGGAAATCAGCGCATCGGTTCTCGCCGCGAGCGCTTCGATCACCGGCAGAACGCGGTCCTGCTCCTCGGCCGGCGCAACATCGTCTGCGCCCGGCCGGGTCGACTGACCGCCAATATCGAGGATCGCCGCCCCCGCCGCCACGGCTTCAAGGCTAAAACCGACCGCGGCCTCGGTATTCTCGAATTGACCGCCATCGGAAAACGAATCCGGGGTCACATTGACGATCGCCATCAGCACGCCACGCGGCCCGAGCGTGAGGGATCGCCCATGGGCGCATTCAAGCTTTCGCGGCTGAAACATGCTGGCGGACGCTTCGATCATGATGTTCCTCCAGGGCAATTGGCAGTCAGGCGGAACCAGGCAAGGTCCGCGAACATGCGGCAAGACAGAAAGATGGCGCGCGCGGCGTCACGGCGAAGGACGGGCGGCCGTCACGACCCGCATACATCCGGGCTTTCCGCGCGTCCACCCGGAAAGCCGGCATTGCCCCTGATGCGCGCGCCTCAGCCCTGGCTGTCGGGAACCCGCACCGTCAGGCCGTCGAGTTCGGCGGACATGGTGATCTGACAGGAAAGCCGCGAATTGGCGCGTACGTCGACCGCGAAGTCGAGCATGTCTTCTTCCATCGGCTCGGGCTCGCCGACCTTGTCGGTCCAGGCCTCGTCGACATAGACATGACAGGTGGCGCAGGCGCAGGCCCCGCCGCATTCCGCCTCGATGCCGGGCACGCTGTTGCGGACCGCGTTTTCCATCACGGTCGAGCCGTCCTGCACCTCGAGGTCATATACCGTATCGTCATTGCCGATGAATTTCAGTTTGAGCATTTGCCGGGCCTTGGTCTTTTCGGGAGGTCGTTCAGCGCTAATTGCGGCATATGAACGGGGCAGTCAATATCGCCCTTGCCCATATGGGATGGCGCAGGGCTGGCTTGAAGTCCCACGTTTTGGTTTTGCGAAAGCCTCAGAAAAGGCGCATTATGGTTAATATTTGTTAAATATCGGAATTTGATCGGTTTTTGCCGCCGCGAAACCGGCTCTTGCGCGACCGATCGCGGGGAGCTTCGGGAGGGAGACTTTCACGATGTTGTGTGCCTTTGGCGAATGTGCGAATAAAAGCTGGGATAATCCTTTGAAATAGAAGACATTTGCCCGACTTTACAGACCTTTCCCATTTGGAAAAGGTCCCGTCCGAAAAGGCATCTGAACGCTGTTTCAGGAAATGTGTACCGCGCCAGACGGGCCGCAAAGGCAACGTGGTTCGGGATTGAAATTGAGTAATCGGGCCGGTCTTCGCCTTGATGCGAGACCGTCCGTGTGTTGCGAGGCGTATTATGGCGAACCAAACTGGCGGCTCTTCGCTCGACGATCAGGCACTCCACGCACTGGAGGACGCGCTTGCATCCGATGTGGCGGGCGACGACACTTCCGGTGAAGCCGAAGCGGCGCAAAAGAAAGCCCCGCGGCTCAGGGCGCCGTCGCAGCGCAAGCAATCTGCTGCGGCAAGCAGTTCAGGCGCCAGTTCAGGCGCGCGCGCCACCGCCGCCCGGCCGAAATCGCCCGAATTCCGCCCCGCGAACGACCCCGGCATCGTCTCGACCCAGCGCGTGCTGCGCGCCTTCGAGCGCTCCTCGACCGTCAAGGCGCTGCGCAACTCCACCATCATGGCCGCCGGCTGGCTGGCGCTCGGCATTGGCGGCACCATGGTCGCCTTCGGTTCGGAAATCTTCCGCGCCCGCTCCTTCGCCGACATTCTTTCGATCGACGGCATCGGCCTTGCTGCGGCGCTCACCGTCGCGCCGATCTTCGTGTTCTACGCCTTCAACCTGATGCTCGCCCGCGCCCGCGACATGCAGGAGGCCGCCCGCTCGATGGCCGAGGTCGCGCTCAGGCTTTCCGACCCGGATGAGAACGCCGCCCAGCAGGTGCGCAATGTCAGCCAGGCGGTGCGACGCGAAGTCTACGCCATGAATGAAGGCATCGAGCGCACCATCGCGCGCGCCTCGGAACTGGAAAACCTCGTCCATTCCGAAGTCAACGCGCTTGAGCGCAGCTATGCCGAAAACGAAATGCGGATCCGCAATCTGGTGCAGGAGCTGACGGCGGAGCGGGAGGCCGTGGTCAATCATGCCGCCCGCATCCGCACGTCGCTTCTGGGCACCAACGACCAGATGAAGTCCGACATCGCCCAGGTGATGGAGGAACTCACCCAGACGGTCGGAACCGCCGGCGACGGCGTTGCCAAGATGCTCGAAACCCGCGCGGCGAGGCTCACGGAAAGCACGAGCCGCGCGGCCCAGTCGCTTGGCGACCTGCTGGAGGAACGCTCGACCACGCTGCGCGAATCCTTCGATCGCAGCTACGGCCAGTTGAGCGAACTCTTCGACGACCGCTTCAATGACCTTTCCAACCGATTCGACGAGCGCGGCCGCAAGCTTATCGGCGACTTCCACACCAGCGCGACCGCGCTGAACGAGGATACCGAGCGCCTGACGGCAACCCTCAGCGAACGCGGCGCCAAGCTCGACGAAATCCTGTCGGAGCGGACCGCCAAGCTGCGCGACGTTGCCGAGAGCAGCGAAACCGCGATGAACGCGGCGCTCGAACGCGTCGTCGGCGGCCTGACGGACACCATCACCGAGACCGAGGCCCGCTTTACCCAGAAGCTCAACGAAGCCAACGAGCAAGCCGCAAACCGGTTCGACGAACGCAGCCAGTATGTCGACCAGCGGCTGGAAGCCACGCTGACCCGGCTTGGCAGCAATATCGACAGCCGCCTGGAAAATTTCACTGGCGCGCTCGAAGCCAGCGGCAACGCTCTGGAGGATCGTCTCAATGGCGGCGTGGAACGCGTTTCGCGTTCGCTGGCCGAGGGCGAATCCACCATCGGCAGCATGCTGGAGAGCGCATCCGAGCGCCTTCAGGAGCGCATGAGTGACGAAACGCAGGCGCTTGCCGCCAGCCTGTCGGCCAATGTCGAGGCGCTCGACCAGACGCTCGAAAGCCGCAGCCGCGAGCTTGGCAGCAAGATCAGCGCCGAGCACGAGCGTCTTGGCCAGACCTTCGATGAAGCCGGCAACCGCCTGGAAGGCAATATCGCCCGCCTCAACCAGCAGCTTGCTGGCGGAGAAGCCAGCATCGCCGCCTCGCTCAGCGATGCCGCCGAACGGCTCGGCGACCGCATGAACGAGCAGGCGATCATGCTGACCACCACGCTCTCGATGAGCGAGGAAAGCCTTGCCCAGACGCTCGATTCCCATTCAGCCCGGGTCGAGGAAAGCATGCGCGCAGGCAGCGAACGCCTGAGCGGCACGCTTTCGGGCGTTTCCGAACGTCTCGACGCCCAGCTCGAACGCTTCAACACCCAGGTCGGCGACAGCGAGAGCGGCATCGCCGCGACGCTGGAAAACGCATCGAGCCGGCTCAAGGAGCAGCTGGACGAACATCAGATGGACCTTGCCACCACGCTTTCGGCAAGCGAGGCAACCTTCGGCCTCACGCTCGAAAACCAGGCCGAAAGGCTCGGCGACACGATCCGTCTCAGCCAGGAACAGCTCGACGGCACGCTCAACACCGCCGCTGACAAGCTGGAAGAACGCCTCACCCGTTTCAACGCCCAGATCAGCGACAGCGAGAGCGGCATTGCCGCATCGCTCAACGCTGCCTCCGAGCGCCTGAGCGACACGCTGACCGACCGAACGATCATGCTGACCACCGCGCTTTCGGCGAGCGAGGAGTCCTTCGCCCAGACGCTGGACACCCATTCCACGCGGCTCGAGGAGACGCTTGGCGCGGGTCAGGGCCGGCTCGGCGAGGCGCTGGAACAGGCGACCGGCGAGATCGGCAGCCAGTTCGAACGCTTCAGCGACCGGATCAGCGCGGGCGAGACCGGCATTTCCGCCGCCATCGCAGACGCTTCGGAACGGATCGACCAGCAGTTCGACCGCCTCACCCAAGGTCTGGACGATGGCGAGAACAGCATCGCGAAAACGCTCACCGAGGCCGCCAGCCGGCTCGACGAGCGCTTCAACGAGCATGCCATCATGCTGGCGACCACGCTTTCGACCGGCGAGGAAACCTTCGGACAGACGATCGAATCGAATACCGCGCGTCTCGCGGCGGCGCTTGAGTCCGGCCAGAGCCAGCTCGCCGGCGCTTATGAGGGCGTGGCAAGCCGGCTGCAGGCGGCCATCACCAACGAGGCCAACGCGCTCGACGGCCGCATCAGCGCAATCGACAGCCGAATTTCGGAAACCTTCGCAGCCCGCGAAGCCGGAATCCGCGATGCCTATCGCGAGGGCCAGACCCAGCTCGAAGACGCCCTGCGCAGCAATGCGGGCGAGATCCAGCGCGCCTTCGACCAGGCAAGCGCGCAGGTCAACGAAACCCTCACCGACCAGACCACCAATATCTCGGCATCGATCGCCGCCTCCACCAGCCTCCTGGAAATGACGCTGGAAGGCCGACGCGAAGCCCTGCAGGACACCATCGACAAGGCCGGCGCCGCGCTCGAAGGTCGCCTGCGCGGCTCCGCCGGCGCGATCGCCGAAAAGGTCTCGACCGCCGCCGGGCTCATCACCCGCTCGGCCGAAACCATGACCGACCGGGTGGAGACATCCTTCGGCGCGCTCAATGAAACGCTCGCCCGCCATGGCGACGCCGTGGAGAAAGGCGCGTTCCGGATCGAGGGGCTCGCCGAAGAGACCGGCCGTCGTCTCGATGCCGCGCTCACCAACCACGTCAGCGCGATCGAACGCTCCTCCGACGAGGCCCGCACCCGGTTCGAAAACACCTTCGCCGAACAGCGCTCGGCCTTCGAGCGCACCGCCAATGACGCCAGCAGCCAGATCAACGCCTCCGCCGACGCGCTTCATGAGCGCATCTCCGGCGCGCTGGAAGCCAATGGCAAGCGCCTGGAACAGGCCGGCGAAACCGTTTCGGAACGGCTCCACGAAACATTGTTGACCCACGAGAACACCTTCTCACTGATCGGCGCGCAGTTCGACGAGCGGCTGCACAGCATGCTGGACGAAAAGGCGCGCGGCATCGAGACCGCCTCCTCCTCCGCCGCCGACCGCCTCGGCGAAGCACTTGACGCCCGCCACAGCCGGATCAGCGAGACGCTGCTGACGCACGAAAACACCTTCTCGCTGATCGGCGCGCAGTTCGACGAGCGGCTGAACAGCATGCTGGACGAAAAGGCGCGCGGCATCGAGACCGCCTCCTCCTCCGCCGCCGACCGCCTCGGCGAAGCGCTTGACGCCCGCCACAGCCGGATCAGCGAGACGCTGGAACAGGGGCATGGCCAGATATCCGAGAGCCTTGACCACGCCCATGGCCGGCTCGCAGATACGCTCGGACAGGGCCATGGACGGATATCCGAGACCCTTGAACAGGCTGAGGGCCGGCTGTCCGATTCCCTCGAACAGAGTCACGAACGGATATCCGAAACCCTCGGGCAGGGTCACGGCCAGATCGAGGAGCGCTTCGGCAGGCTGGAACAGGCGCTCGATCACGGTATCGGCAATCTCAACAGCACGATGGATCGCCGCGCCGGTGAACTGGCAGGCCGGCTGCGCGACACGGTCGCCGAAGCCGCCGGCGACATGACCCGCAATGCCGAGGAGGCACGTCAGAAGCTCGAAGCCAGCGGCAGCGCCTTCACCGAGCAGGTGACGAGCTCCGTCGCTTCGGCCCGCGAGGGCATGGAACTTTCTGCCAACGCCATCTTCGAACGCGCAAGACAGCTGCAGCAGGCGCTTGCGGAGCAGAGCAACGCGGCCAGCGAAAACGCATCGGAAAACAGCGCCCGCATCAGCGAGATCCTGTCGGCCACCAGCGCGCGGATCGACAACCAGATCGAGACGATCCGGACCACGATGAGCGATGCCGAAAACCTGCTTGCCCAGCGCAGCGAGCGGATGAATGCCGGCATCACCGAAGCCGCCGGCGTGATCTCGCAGTCGATGGGAGAAACCGAGCGGACCATGACCGAGCGCGCCGCCGAACTGCGCGACAATCTCGGTTCGCAGATTGCCTCGCTGCAGGAAATCCTCGGCGCCGCCGACCGGGCGCTCGCCGCCCGCGGCGAGGCCGTCGGCACCGCGCTCGACGAGCGCTCGCGCGACCTTAACTCGATGCTGGCCGGCCGCACAGCCGAGCTCAACGCCCTGATCGACGAAAAGGCGCAGCCCCTCATCGCCCGCTATGCCGAAACCGGCCGGATCGCGGCGGAGGAGATCCGCCAGGCCGCCGACGAGACCAGCCGTCAGCTTCGCGATGACAGCAATGCGCTGGCCGGCAATGTCGAGGCGCTGGTGCGCCATCTCGGCCAGAGCCATCAGCTGCTCGCCGGCGTCGTCAACGAGGCGGCGCAGAGCCTGTCCTCTGTCGACGAAAGCCTCAGCGCCACCGCCAACCGCATCAACGCAACGGCGGAACGCTCGGCAGCCTCGATGTCCGAGGCCGGCGCGATGCTCGGCAACAAGGTCGATGCGCTCGACGGCAGCGCGTCCAACTCGCTTGCAGCGGTGCGCGAACTGGTCGAGAAGATCGAAAGCCATGCCGGCATTCTGGACCGCGCCTCGAACCTGATCGGCTCCGCCCAGTCCAACCTCGCCAATACGCTGAGCGAACGCCAGGAGGCGCTTGGCCTGCTGTCCAACGGACTTGCCGAGCGTTCGCAGGAAATCGAGCGCGGCCTGAAGGCGGTCGCCGCCATGATCGCCTCGACCATGGACCAGACCGGGCGCGAGGCCGAGACGATGTCGCAGCGCGTTGGCGAGACCATGCGCGGCTCGGTCGAGGACGCGGCCAAGCGCTTCTCCGGCGCGACGCGCGAGATCGAACAGGCAGCCGCCGCCATCCGCGCCGAGCTGGAGGATACCCGCGCCGCCGTCAAGCGCGGCATTCACGACATGCCCGAGGAGGCCCGCGAAAGCGCGCAGGCCATGCGCAAGGCGGTTGAGGATCAGATCCGCGCGCTGCAGGATATCTCCACGCTGGTCTCCACCTCGCGCAGCCAGCTTTCGCAGCCGGCCGCGCGCCAGCAGGCATCCGCGCCGGCCGCCGCGCCGCGCGGCAGCGACAGCCTGCCGCCGTTTTCGGCATCGTCCGCCGGCGGCACTTCAAGCGAACGCAGCCTTGGCAGCTTGGAAACCAAGGCCACGGCCGCACCGGCGCAGCCCGCTCGCCAGGCGGTGACCCGCTCGGCGGGTTCCAGCGCCCCCGGCGGCGAAGGCTGGATCAGCGATCTGCTGCGCGCCGCCGCCCGCGAGGAGGCCGGCCAGAGCCGCAAGCCCGCAGAACGCCGGCCGGCTGCCGAAACGCTGAATGCGCTCTCGGTCGATATCGCCAGCGCGATCGACCACGACACCGCCGCCGATCTCTGGCACCGGTACCAGCAGGGCGAACGCGATATCTTCTCCCGCCGTCTCTACACGCTGAAGGGCCAGCGCACCTTTGACGAGATCAAGACGCGTTATGAAGGCGACCGCGAATTCCGCACCTCCGTCGATCGCTATATCGCCGATTTCGAAAAGCTTCTGTCGGACGTGATGCACAACAACCGCGACCGCGGCGTGGTCCAGTCCTACCTGACCTCGGACACCGGCAAGGTCTACACCATGCTCGCCCATGCGGCTGGAAGGCTGCGATAGGTCGAAAGACACGACACGAAAAAGGCGGCCCCGGAGCCGCCTTTTTGCTGTTGATGAAGCCGCGGTTTCAGAGCTTGTGAACCTCGCTGCCCCCCCCACAGGGGTCATGCTCGGGCCTGACCCGAGCATCCATACTGCGCAAGCCGTTGACCAGAATGGTATTTTGATACTGTGCGATCCCGCCTGGATCCTCGGGACAAGCCCGAGGATGACACAGGAGAGGCAAGCGGATTTATCAAAAAAGCAGAAGGCGGCCCCCGTGAGCCGCCTTTTTTATTGTACCGCTGAAGAAGGATGCAAACCGCTCAGCGGGCGATCCCGACCCTGACGGCGGTGTTCGGGCCGGCCGTCAAGGGTACCGGCAGGTTGTCGGCGCGGAACAGGAACTGAGTCGACATGCCTTCGGCGGGCAGCGTGACTTCCTGCTGGATCACCTGATCGTAGAGCGCGACATCGCCATCGACCACTTCGACGCGAACCGGGACCTGATAGGTGCCGGACTTTGCCTTCGGGCCGCCGACGAGGCGTCCGGCGATCGAGATCGTCTCAAGCAGCTGGTCGCCGCTGGGCGCCGCCGCGCAGGTACGGCTGAATTCGCCGAGCGAGACCTGGTAGGCGAGATTTTCCGGCGCTTCGGAATTGGCCGGCGAGTAGACGCGTTTGAAAGCGACCTCGTCATCGAGTATCACCTTCGGGCAGAGCTTCGTCAAAGCGGTCAGGTTGATGCCCGGGGTAACCGGTCTGGCGGGCGCGGGCTCCGGCTCGGGCTGGGCCGTCGAGCAGGCCGCCAGTCCCGAAATTGCAAGAACAGCTGCCACGCGGCGGGTAGTGCGAAATGACACGGCGAAACTTCCTTTCCTCTCTCAAGGGCTTTTCAAGCCCTCCGGCTTTGCTTTATATCAGCGCCAACACAGATTGTCTGGCCGACCGCCCCTCGTCTCCATCAGAACGGTCTTAACAGGTAAGGCCAAAGCCTGCCACAAGCTAGACAATTTCCATATTCTGGCAAGCACAAAGGGGCTTTGCGTGGACTATATTTCTACTCGCGGCGAGGCGCCCGTCCTCGGTTTTTCAGATGCGGTTCTGGCAGGCCTCGCACGTGACGGCGGCCTTTATCTGCCGCGCGAATGGCCGTTCCTGCCAGCCGACAATATTCGTGCGCTGCGCGGCAAGACCTATCAGGAGATCGCTTTCACGATCATCAAGCCGTTCATCGATGGCGAAATCGCCGATGACGAGCTGAAGGCGATGATCGATGACGCCTATGCCACCTTCCGCCACGAGGCGGTGGTGCCGGTGGTGCAGAGCGGCGCGAACCGGTTCACGCTGGAGCTTTTCCACGGCTCCACCCTCGCCTTCAAGGACGTCGCCATGCAGTTGCTCGCGCGTCTGATGGATCATGTGCTGGCAAAACGCGGCCAGCGCGCGACCATCATCGGCGCGACCTCGGGCGATACCGGCGGGGCCGCGATCGACGCGTTTTCGGCAAGCACCCGCACCGACATCTTCATTCTGTTTCCCCATGGAAAGGTCTCGCCGGTCCAGCAGCGGCAGATGACCACGCTCGGCGCGGACAATGTCCATGCGATCGCCGTCGAGGGCCATTTCGACGACTGCCAGAACCTCGTCAAGGCGATGTTCGCCGATGGCGGCTTCCGCGACGAGGTGAAGCTTTCCGGCGTCAACTCGATCAACTGGGCGCGGATCATGGCGCAGGTGGTCTATTATTTCACCGCCGGCATCGCGCTCGGCGCGCCCGACCGCGAAATCGACTTCACCGTGCCGACCGGCAATTTCGGCGATATCTTCGCCGGCTACGTCGCGATGAAGATGGGGCTTCCCGTCGGCCGGCTGGTGATCGCCACCAACGAGAACGACATTCTCGCCCGCGCGCTGGAGACCGGCCGCTACGAAATGCGCGGCGTCGAGGCCACCACCTCGCCGTCGATGGATATTCAGATTTCCTCCAATTTCGAGCGTCTGCTGTTCGAGGCGAGCGGCCGCGACAGCGCCTATGTGCGCCGCGCCATGGCCGGGCTGAAGCAATCCGGCGCGTTCGATATCGAGGAGAAGACGCTCGCCGAAATCCGCGACCTGTTTGCCGCCGGACGCACCGATCAGGCGGGCACTGCCGCCGAGATCGCCCGCTCGCTGAAAGACACCGGCGTGCTGATCGACCCCCACACCGCCGTCGCCGTGGCCGTGGCAAGACAGCACGAACGCACGGAAAACCCGATGGTGGTGCTGTCGACCGCGCATCCCGCCAAATTCCCGGACGCAGTAAAATCCGCGAGCGGTATTGACCCGGCGCTTCCCGCATGGCTTGCTGGTCTGATGGACAAGGAGGAGCGTTTCAGTGTCCTTTCTCCCGACCTGGATGCCATCGAGGCCTTTATTCGTTCAGGCATCCAAAAAGGTTGAGCACTGACCAAAACGAAAGCAGGACCGCATGACCGTAGAGTACACCCGGCTTTCCTCCGGGTTGACCGTCGTTACCCAGAACATGCCGCATATCGAAAGCGTTGCGATCGGAACCTGGATCAAATCGGGCTCGCGCAATGAACTGCAAAACGAGCATGGCATCGCCCACCTTCTGGAACACATGGCCTTCAAGGGCACCAAACGCCGCACCGCCCGCCAGATCGCGGAGGAGATCGAGAATGTCGGCGGCGAGGTCAATGCCGCGACGTCCACCGAAACGACGTCCTATTACGCCCGGGTCCTGAAGGATCACGTACCGCTGGCCGTCGATATCCTGGCCGATATCCTCACCGGCTCCGCCTTCGACGAGGAGGAACTGGCGCGCGAGAAGAACGTGATCATGCAGGAGATCGGCGCCGCCAACGACATTCCCGATGACGTGGTGTTCGACAATTTCGCGGGCGCGGCCTTTCGCGACCAGACCATCGGCCGGCCGATCCTCGGCACGCCGGAGACCGTGATGGCGTTCACGCCGGACGATATCCGCCGCTATCTCGCCCGCAACTACACCACCGACCGCATCTTCATCGTCGCCACCGGCGCGGTCGACCATCAGACCTTCGCCCGCATGGTGGAGGAGCGCTTTGCGTCCCTTCCGCGCAAACCGGAAACCCCGCCGCAGATGGAAGCCGCGATCTATACCGGCGGCGAGGTGCGCGAGAGCCGCACGCTTTCCGATGCGCAGATCATTCTCGGCTTCGAAGGCCCGGCCTATCACGCGCAGGATTTCTACTGTTCGCAGATTCTCGCCAACATTCTCGGCGGCGGCATGTCGTCGCGCCTGTTCCAGGAAGTGCGCGAGATCAGAGGGCTGTGCTACTCGGTCTATGCTTTCCACTGGGGATTTTCGGATTCCGGGGTATTCGCGGTGCACGCGGCAACCGGCGGCGAGCAACTGCCTGAACTGATGCCCGTGATCGTGAACGAGTTGCAGCGCGCTGCCGATCATTTCGACGAAAGCGAGATCGAGCGCGCGCGCCAGCAGATCCGGGCCCAGCTTCTGATGGGCCAGGAAAGTGCTGCCGCCCGCGCCGGACAGATCGCCCGCCAGGTGATGCTCTGGGGCCGACCGATCCCCAACGAGGAAATGATGCTGCGCATCGAAAACATCACGCCGCGCCGCCTGACCGACCTCGCCGGCCGCTCCTTCTACGATGCGCCGCCGACGCTTTCGGCGATCGGCCCGCTGGACCAGCTTACCGGGATTGAGGACATCGCCGGCAGCCTCAGCTTCAACCACAAGCAGGCGGTGAATGCAGCCGGGTAGGCCAGACGGGCGCGATGCCCGTCGCGCCGGCAGGGCAGTCCCGCTTCTGACTGCGCCGCGGGCCGGTTTCGCACGCGGCCCCGGCGGCTCAAGCAGCCAACCACCGGAGTGACAGCCGTGGTTGCGTTGCTGCTTTCGTCCCGGGCGCGCCGGCGCCATCGGTTTGCCATACAATCCGCCGATTATCTGCTGCGCCTTCCGCGGACAGAAGATTTCGAGGAGTGGAGAACGCTCAGGACCCGCAGCCGCGCCTTTCTGCAGCCGTGGGAGCCGGTGTGGAGCGCCGCCGACATGACCCGGCGCGGGTTTCGCAAGCGCATCGCCCGCGTCAATCTCGAATTCGAGACGGGCTCGGGCATCCAGCTCTTCATCTTTCTCAGGAACCCCGACAGGCTTGTTGGCGGCATCACGATCGGGCTGATCCGGCGCGGCGTGGCGCAGAATTGCATGCTTGGCTACTGGATGGGCGAGGAATATGCCGGCAAGGGTCATATGTTCGCCGCACTTCAACTCGTAATTCGCTATATCTTCGAGGAGTTGAGGTTGCACCGGATTGAGGCGGCCTGTATCCCCACAAACATGCGCAGCGCGTCGCTGTTGCAAAAAGCCGGCTTCACCCAGGAGGGGTATTTGCACAAATATCTGCGCATCAACGGCGAATGGCAGGATCATCATCTCTTTGCCCTGCTCAAAGACGACTACGACCGCAAAGGGAACTGAAGACCGCTGATGCCAATGTCCCCCCTCACCGCCTGGTTCTGCCGCAAGCTCCTGGCCCTTCTTGGCGCGATCGTCGTGATGATCGCCGTGGCCGTGCCCGCCCTGGCGCTCGAACCGGTGGAAGTTTCGCGCGGCGATGTCGCCATCGACCTGACCTCGCAGGTCGAGCTCTATCCCAATGAGGGCGAGACGTTCCAGATTTCGACGGTTCCCGACCCGAACGGCATAAGGCGTCGCATCGAGGTCCGCTCTGCCGGCGACAATCACTCCGGCGACTGGGCGGTGTTTTCGCTTGCCAATATTTCCGACGAGCAGCTCGACCGGCTGATCGTCGCGCCGCATTTCCGCCTCGTCGGCTCCGGCCTGTTCTGGCCCGATCTCGGCTCGTCGCGCATCGAGGCGATCACGCCGAGCGAGGGCTTCGCGCTGAATCGCGTCAACAGCGACGATGCGGATGTGTTTTCGATCACGCTCAATCCGGGATCGGTGATCACCTTCGTGGCGGAACTCAACACCGCCGAACTGCCGCAGCTCTACATGTGGGAGCCCGAGGCCTACAAGGACACCGAAAACGCCTTCACGCTCTATCACGGCATCGTGCTCGGCATTGCCGGCCTGCTTGCGGTGTTCCTGAGCATCCTGTTCGTGGTGAAGGGAACGTCGGTGCTGCCGGCAACGGCGATGCTGGCATGGTCGGTGCTGCTCTACGTCGCGATCGACTTCAATTTCCTGAACCAGATCATTCCGTTATCGGCGTCTGATCAACGCATATGGCGGGCAAGCGCCGATGTGGCGATCGCCTTCTCGCTGGTGGGGTTCCTGTTTTCCTATCTCAATCTGGCGCGATGGCATGCCCAGCTCGGCTACGGGACGGCCGCCTGGGGCGTGCTGTTGATGGCGCTGTTCGGGGTGGCGCTGTTCGACCCCTCGGCGGCCGCCGGCATCGCGCGTCTTTCGTTCGCCGCAACCGTGCTTGCCGGCATCGTGCTGATGTTCTACCTGAGCTTCCGGCGCTATGACCGGGCGATCCTGCTGATGCCGGCCTGGGCGCTGATCGTCGCCTGGCTGTTTGCCGGCTATATGGCGGTGACCGGCCGGATCGACAACGACATCATTCAGCCGGCGCTTGACGGCGGCATGGTTCTGATCGTGCTGCTGCTCGGCTTTACCGTGATCCAGCACGCCTTTGCCGGCGGGGTCTACCAGCCGGGCCTGTTTTCCGATCTGGAACGTCAGGCGCTGGCCTTTCTCGGCACCGACGCGACCGTATGGGACTGGGATGTCGGCCGAGACCGGATCGTCACCGAACCCGATTTCGCGCCAAAGCTTGGCCTTGCGCCCGGCGCTCTGAACGGCCCCGCGCGGACATGGCTGCAATATCTCCACCCCGCCGACCGCGACCGCTTCCGCTCCACCCTCGACCTGTTCCTCGAATGGCGACGCGGCCGGCTGAAGCTCGAATTCCGCGTGCGCGCCAATGACGGGCATTATCATTTCATGACCATCCGCGCCCGGCCGGTGCTGAGCTCGGATGGCGAGGTGATCCGCTGCGTCGGCACGCTGAACGACCAGACGGACCACAAGGTCTCCACCCAGCGCCTGCTGCAGGACGCCGTGATCGACAACCTCACCGGCCTGCCGAACCACACCATCCTCATCGACCGGCTGCAGTCGCTGATCGCATTGTCGCGCGCGGCGCCGCATCTCCATCCGACTCTGATCGTGGCGGATATCGACCGCTTCAAGGAGATCAACGAGACACTTGGTTTTGCCGCCGGCGACAATATCCTGATTGCGCTCACGCGCCGCATCCAGAGGCTGCTGAAGCCGGAGGACACGCTGTCCAGAATCTGGGGCAGCAGCTTCGCCATTATCCTGCAATCCCAGAATGATCCGGACGCGATCGCCGAATTCACCGATGCGCTGACCGCCGCGATCGATGTGCCGATCACGTTCGAGAATCGCGAAATCGCGCTCACGGCCGCGATTGGCATCGCGTCGTGGCACGATGATCATGAAACCGCCGAGGCGTTTCTGGAGGATGCCCGGCTGGCGATGCTGCGCGCCAAGCGCATGGGCGGCAACACGGTCGAGACCTATCGTCCGGCGCTCAGAATGCTCGATGACGAACGCAAGCAGCTGCAAGGCGACCTTGGCCGCGCGATCGACCGCCAGGAAATGACGGTGCTCTACCAGCCGATCGTGAAATTCGAGGGGCAGAAGCTTGCGGGCTTCAGATGCTCGCTGAACTGGAAGCATCCCCAGCGCGGCGATGTCTCCGCCGGCGAGATTTTCGAGCTGAGCCGGGAGAGCGGCCGCTCGGCGGAGCTCATCCTCTATACCGTCCGTCAGGCCGCAAACGATCTCGCGGCGTGGCAGCAATCCGTCGCCAATGCCCGCCCGTTCGTCATGGTCGAGCTGAGCTGCAACGAGATGCTGAAAACCAGCACGCTGATCGAGCTGGAGAGCATTGTGCGGGAATCGGAAGTGGCGCCGCGCCAGATCGTGTTCTCCATTCCCGAGGATATCGTGCAGGAAGCGCCAGAGCAGGCGAAGCTCGCCTTGCAGTATCTGCGCACCATCGGCGCGGGCGTTACCCTGTCTGGCTTCGGCAACGGCCACGGCTCGCTGACGCTGCTGAAGAGCTTCCGTTTCGACGCGACCTATGTCGACAGCGCGATCTTCAAGTACAATCAGGAACCGCAGGCGGAAATCGTCAAGGCCTTCAGTGAACTGGCCGAGCGCCTCGGCACGGCCATCGGGATCAGCGATCTCGACAATGAGGCCGATGCCACAGCCTTTGCCGAAGCCGGCTGCACCTATGCAACCGGCCCGATCTACGGTGCCGCGGTCGTCTCCTCCACCGCGATCCGTCTTGTGCGCGAGAACGGCGCAAGCTGAACCGGCAAGGGCTTCCCCGCGCTTGCGAACGCGGGAGATCGCCCTGCCGGGCGCGGATCGAAATTACGCCACCGCTTTTCCGGCTTTAGGTCCGTTCAGCATGGTGACGATGTAGTCGATTTTCGTGACGATGTCCGGGGTGAGCACGAAGGGATAGAAATCCTTCTGGCCCATTGACTTATGGATCGCATTCATCGCGATCGTCAGGGGTATCCACGCCTCGGCCAGGCGCTTGCCGCTGACGCATTTATAGGGGTCGCCCAGCGGTTCGAGCCGGGCGTCATCCACCGCAAGGCCGAAGGCGCGCGCGGTCTCCAGCGTATCAACGATGTGGAGCGCATGCGCGAAGCTCTCGGCAAAATCCTCCCAGGGGTGCGTCGCCGCATAGGCGCTGACGTGGTGCTCGGGCCAGTCCGACGGCGGGCCATTCTCATAGTGACGCTGAAGTGCCGCCTGATAGTCTTCGCGCTCGTCGCCAAACACCTTGCGGAAGCTCTCCAGCCGTCCGTCGTCGCGCACCAGCCTGTCCCAGACATAATGCCCGACCTCGTGGCGGAAATGGCC
>MDSV01049239.1_pt1 | contig 34371 bp, 25 predicted proteins | sample 810851 | NCBI WGS metagenome assembly MDSV01 (sample SAMN05326640, study PRJNA326480) | marine metagenome | isolation source: seawater | place: Atlantic Ocean: North East | collected 2012 | reverse complement strand
GCAGATATGAGTGGTCTTATGATCCAGGTACTCAAGGTGGTGTTGATGATGCTGCGATTGGTTCATTAGGTCAAAGAACTGGTTTATAATAAATAGTAAATAATTTTTATCAGGAGTATATGATGAACACAAAAAAGAAAAACGGTTTTACATTAATTGAGTTGATTATGGTAATAATAATCGTAGGGATATTAGCTGCGGTTTCTATTCCTCGCTTCTCTGTAGTTATCAGGCAAGGCGAAGCTGCATCTGAGCAGGGCGTGGTAACACAATTGGTTGATGGATTAGAGACATGGGGAATGGAAGAATTTATGGATACAGGTATCAAAGCATGGCCAGATAATCCGTTTAAATCTCTAGCCACTATATCATTTGACTATGATTCTACAGCATCTGATTTAACATCTATGTCTGGATCAGATTGGTTGTTTACTGGCGAAAATGGTATGACATACGAAGATATTTCCTTGTCAAATGCAATCGTTCATCGCAGGGTTGAAGATACACTAGCAGTTTGGATATATGATCCATCAACTGGAGCCATTGCTCATGGAAACTCACCATATCTACCTTACATAAAAATTTTTAAAGGTGATTTATCTAATTAATAAAATTTTCATATAGAAAGGAAATAATAATGAATATATTAAAATCTAAAGGTTTTACATTAGTGGAGCTAATCATTGTGATGGTCTTATTAGGAATCTTAGCAGCTGTTGCTGTGCCGAGGATGTCACAGAGTATTTTAGCTGGTGAAGAGGCAGCAGAGCAAAAGTTTCTAGCAACTGTAATCAGCGCTATTGAAGTACAAGCTAATGATGAATTTGTTCGAAACTCTCGTAAGCAATATATAGTTGATCCTTTTGATGCACTAGATAAACGCCCATCTAGAGACTCTAATGGAGAAGGTTGGTGGACAGAAAACCGAAGCGACGGGAATGATTGTTGCGATAGCAAAGGTCGAGAATATCAAAGATCTTATATCGAAATTAGGCATAGAAGAAATGATGGATCTGAGTACTCGTGGAACTATGAAACTGTAGGTCCTAGATACCGTACAACAAATAATAATGAAGAATACATTGAGCAAGGAGAATATTCAATAAATGGTCCTGGCTTTAATGGACAAACTTATTAAAAGTAGATTGAAGAGGAAAATTATGAAAAGTTTTTATTCTAAAGGTTTTACTCTAGTAGAACTAATAATTGTTATGGTTTTGCTCGGTATTTTAGCAGCTGTTGCAGTACCCAGAATGTCACAAAGCATCGTAGCTGCGGAGGAAGCAGCTGAGCAAAAGTTTCTGGCTAGTATGATAAGCGCTATTGAAATTTATGCAGCTGATGAATTCGTCCGAAATTCTGTTAAACGTTACCCCGATTTCGATCATGGACAAGGTCCATTTGCAGTACTCGACAAAGTACCTACTAGATCATCAAATGGTGAAGGTTGGTGGGTGGAACACCACGGAAATTGGGATGATGGGAATGGCAGATTGGGCGAACATTTTAGAATTAAACACAGAAGAAATGATGGTAATGAGTACGAGTGGAATTACAGAACCGTAAATCCTTACATGAATTGTTGCTTGGAAGGCAGAAGTTACCAGGAGCAAGGTTCATATTTACTCGATGGCCCAGGTTTTGATGGGCAGAGTTATTAAACACCAAATTTTGAGTATCACGTATTAATGAGAAGAATATTAAATGATGGATTTAGCTTGGTAGAACTAATTATCGTTATGGTATTAATAGGAATACTAGCAGCTGTTGCTGTCCCTAGAATGAGTAGTACTATTAACTCGGGAGAAGAGGCATCAGAAAATGGAGTATTAGCAGCTCTAGAATCTGCAGTTGAAATGTATGCAATGGATCAAGTTGTGGCAAATTCTTCGCGAAGCTACCCTTATAATCCCTTTAATTTTATGGAGAAAACTCCTCAAGGGTACACAGGTGAAAACAGTACACTTGATGAAGATGGAGAATGGACATTCGAAAATGGCCAATGGATCGCACATCAAAGGAATGATAATAGCAGGTATAAATGGTCATATGACTCAAATACAGGTCAATTTGGAAAGAGAATAGTTTATTAATTAAAAAAAATTATTATGAATTCAAAACTACATACAGAAAGTTTATCAATGTACGCATCTAGAAAATTAAAAGAAGGCTTTACGCTAGTAGAACTTATTATTGTGATGGTCATACTAGGAATCATGGCAGCTGTCGCTGTCCCAAGAATGGGTAATATAATTTCTAAGTCATCAGAAGCAGCGGAGAATGCTATTCTTGCGCAGCTTGAATCGGCAGCAGAGATTAAGGCACTTGATAATGTCTTACTCACAGGTTACAAAACCTACCCTTCTAATCCGTTTACTGAGTTAGAGAAAACTCCATCAGGTTACACAAATGGGAATGATTCTGGGTTAGATGATGCATGGTGGTTTACAGCAAACAAAGTCTACCACAGAAGAAATGGAAATATCTATTATTGGGATTATAACCCTATCAATGGTGAAATAAATTAATAATTAAAAAAGTGAGGCAATAAAATGCAACATATGAAAAATAAAAACGGTTTTACAATAATCGAACTTATAATGGTAATGATCATAATAGGTGTGCTAGCGGCTGTAGCAATCCCTAGGTTTCAAGATATTGTTATTGAAAGTGAAGTAGCTGTTGAACAAAAAATAATCCAGACTATTTATGATGGTTTAGAAACATATGCCAGAGAAAGATATGTAGCAAACGGAGTGCGTTCATGGCCTGAGAATCCTTTTGTGGCTCTTTCAAAACTTCCACCAGATTATGACGCAGATAATTTTGTACTAACTAATATGAAAGATAGAGACTGGATCTTTACTGGCAATGGAAATAATGAGGCATACAACAATACCATTGCTCATTTAAGAAAGTCAGATAGTGTTGCTGTATGGAAATACGATCCAAACACTGGAGAAATTGAATATTCTGGGGCTCCATTTAGTCCAGTAAATGTTTTACATAGAGTAAATGCTACCGGTGGTAACTAAAAATATTTAAAAAAAAGGAATTATTTATTATGAAGAATAGAGAGTCAAACGGTTTTACGCTCATTGAATTAATAATGGTTATGATAATTTTAGGAGTTTTAGCAGCTGTTGCAATACCTAGATACCTAGAAACTATTCAAAAATCAGAAGTTTCTGCAGAAGATGCTGTAATTGACAGGATATGTGTAGCTTTAGAAAATTTCGCTCAACATAAAATGTTAACAGAGGGAAGAAGATATTGGCCAGAAAATCCTTTTGATGCATTAGAAACTGTTCCTCAGACCTATACTGAGGATGGTAATAACGCAGACACTGATAATGAATGGACTTTTGTCAATTTTTACACACCTGATGATAATGCAGAAGTTTCTGGAAGAATAACTCATCAAAGAGCTGATAATACTAGATGGCAATGGACGTACAACGCAGGTATTAATCATGGCACTGATGGTGATGTAACGGGTAGTTTATTTAGACGAACAGAGCTTGGAACAGCGGGAACTGAAATCAGATTTCAATAATTAATAATAGAAATTTAATTTATATTTTATACTTAAGGCTTCGCTGATCTAGCGAGGCCTTTGTAATTTTTGGAGTAAATGTTGTCAAAGAAATTCAATTCTAATAGTGGCGTTACAATGGTTGAGCTTGTTATTGTTTTAGCAATCATGGGTATCTTAGCTGTAACTGTTATACCAATGTATAGTCAAATGCAAGCTAAATCTCAGTTCACTAGGAACAGAGCAAATATGGAAATTATTAAAGATGCTTTTTTAAATCATTTTTATCATACATACTCTATGGGTACCCCGGCCGTTCCCGCTCCACCAGACAGCTTAATGACAGATGAATGGTGTAACACTCCGATGGACTCAACAAAAAGCTCTAAAACACCAAATGATCTTTTTGGATCAGGTGAAGTCCCAAAAAACTCTAATAACAATCCATTTTTATACAGAAGCTGGATCGAAACAAAAAGTGATGGCAGACAAGATAGAATAATAATGATAAAAGATACAGATCCCGATAGTCCATCATATGGAGAAAGTGAAAAAGTTATAATCTAATTATTATTTTCTTATATCAAGCCTTAGATTATATTTGTTAATTAAGACTATGAAAAATGATGATAATAAATATTTTTTCAGTAACAAAGGATTTTCTCTAATTGAATTAATTGTTGTTATTGCACTACTTGGCATTTTAGGAGCCATTGCTTCTACTCAAATTGTAGATATTTCATCAAAAATGAGAGTTACATCAGCAATGAATCAAATAATTTCAGACATTGAATTAACCAAAGAACTTGCCTTAGCAAATAGTTCTACTATGACTATTACATACGATACTAATCTTGAACAATATTTTATAAAAAAAGATGGATCTTTAGTTACAAATTTCCCAGGAAGTGATAATGGAATAGTTTCTTTATCTGATAATATTTTTTCAAATACAGATTTAACTCAAATTAATTTAAATGGTTCAAATAGTATCACAATTGATAAATGGGGGAACGTGTTAAATAGTGGCGTGATTGTTTTAAATGATAATTATATCATTACAATATCAGAAGTCTCTGGATCAACTCAGGTGGCTCAACCTTGATAAAGACAATTAAAGGGTTTGCTCTCGTAGAGGTCGTAATTGTCATTGTTCTAATTTCAGGATCAATGCTAGTATTTTTAGAGGCTCTTGGACAGGCTAAATCTTATCAATTAAAATCTGAAATAACCACTATTCAGTCTACCATTCTAAATAGTAAAGTAAATGAGATAAGAGCTCGAGGCTATAATCTTGTACCTTTGACCCATGGTTTTATAAATGTGCCTGACTATTCAAATTATTTATTTTCGATCAATACGAGCTTTGTTGATGAAAACTTAAACTCAATTTCGAATGACTTAGGACTTAAATTGATAAAAATAACAGTAAAGCATAGTAGTAATAATTACAATGAAATAAATGAAACACTACTTATCTCAAATGAACTATAAAAGATGAGAAAGAAAAAAATTAATCAAGGATTTACTCTTATTGAAATAATCATTGTAATTATTGTCATTGCAATACTTGGAGGCGTTTCAGCAGAAATAATTGGAAATGCTTCACGCATATATTCATCCACAATCACAAAACATAAATTTTTAAAGCAAGCCCGATATTCTTTCTCAAAATTAAAAAGAGAAATAACATGGCAAAAAAAAGGTCAAAATTTCAGTGGCAGCAATAGTAAAAATATCAACATTATTTCAACTGAAGGGCGTTCTTTTGACTACGGAATCACAAGCTCAAATAAATTAATCTATTCAAATGATCAAATTCAAAACGCAAATAATATAACAATAGCAGATAACTTGGAATACGATAATTCAGAAATTTACTTTTTAGATTATTCGGGCAACGTAGTTGATCCATCATTTAGTAGCCACCTTGTTAAGTTTGTAAAGCTTGATTTTTTTTATAAAGACATTAACCATAACATTAGGTTAACTGGGTATTCATTACCATATAATTTGCGATTAGGTAATGCAATGAGTTATCATGATTGATTTTAAAAGCAATGTAAGGAAAACCAGTTCCGGTTTTGTTTTAATGAGTACAGCTCTCATAATATTTGTCATTTTAAGTATCTTTTCTTTATTCTTGCTGAGAGTTGTGGTTAGTAATAATAACATTTCAAATTACAGCTCAATGGATAGCAAAGCTAGAAACATTGCTATTAGTGGGATTGAGTATGGTATTCATTTATTCAAAAAAAATAATGTATTCTCTACAAATTCAATTCAAAAATCATTAGAGATTGGAAATTTTACAATACAATATGACCCAGGGAAAGATCAAAATGGTGGTGACCTCCCATTATCTCATTATGTGATGCTAAAAAGCTCCGGGAATTTTGGTGAAATAAATCGAAAAGCGAGAGTTCTCTTATCATCCTATCCTGATGCATTTAATCTAGGGTTTTTTAGTAACTCAAATACTTTTAGTAGTTCAAACACAACATTTTATGGAGATATATATTCAAATGGTAATATTTCTAATATAACAATATCAGGAACAGCTTATACTTCTAGCGGATCAGGAACAGCAATACACCCCACCCCTACTCCTGAATTTCCAGAAATTTCAAACGGTTACTTTAATAGTATTATTAGTTCTGTTCCAACAGATGAAGTGAACTATTGGCCAGTTACATTTACAAATGCAGGAGCATCAGGTCGTTATGGTCCAAACCAAACACAAATTAATAATGCATATGCAGGAACAGCATTAAGCGGAAATGTAACCTCATCAAATGGCATACAGGTTTGGACAGTTCCAGAGACAGGTCAGTATACAATAAAAGCTTATGGGGCTAGTGGTGGTCAAGGAGGAAATAGAACTGCTTACGCGTCCGGAGGAAAAGGAGCACGGGTAGTTGGAACTTTTAATTTAAATCAAGGTGATGTTATACATATTTTAGTAGGACAGCAAGGAGTTAGTCATAGCGATTGGGCAGGAAGTGGCGGTGGTGGATCTTTTATAGTTAAAAATAATTCACCTCTCATCGTTGCCGGTGGCGGTGGTGGCGGTGGTATTGTTCTTGCTTCGCCTGGTACTATACATGCTGGAACAACCAATAATGGTAAAAATGGACAGCATTCAGGAGGCACAGGAGGCACAGGAGGCAATGGAGCAACTGGTTCAGGAATAAGAGGAGGAAATGCCGGCGGTTTTTATAGCAATGGTAGCGGTTCCCACAACTACCATAGTGAAGTAGGTATTGGATATTTGAATGGTGGTGCCGGCGGAAATGCATATCATGGGTCTGTTGGTGGTTTTGGTGGTGGTGGCGGTTCCTATGGAGCTGCCGGTGGTGGTGGTGGATATTCAGGTGGTGGCGGCGGTGGCGTTTGGACTTCTAATTCAAGCACTGGTAGTAACGAATACGCTGGTGGTGGTGGTGGATCGTACAAATCAGGAAGTAATTCAGAATGGGTAGGCGGATATAACCTTGGGCATGGTAGAGTATTTATTGGGCCTCCAGAATCTTTTGGGACCTCTAATGATAATGATAGTGATCTGCTTACATTCTCCACTGCAGGAGCATCAGGCAGGTTTGGGCCAAACCAAAATCAAATAATTAATGCATATAACAACACAGACCTAGCTGGCAACGTAAGCTCAAGCAATGGTATCCAAATATGGACTGTTCCTGTGAATGGGAACTATACAATTAAAGTAGCTGGTGCTCGAGGAGGGAATGGCGCAACTTCTGCAGTAGGGGATCCAGGATGGGGTGCATACGTTGAAGGTGTATTTTACCTCAATCAAGGTACAATATTACATATACTTGTTGGCCAAATGGGAAGCTATACGTCTTATAGCAATTATTACGGTGGTGGTGGTGGCGGCGGCTCTTTTGTAGCTATAGGCTCAACATATAACAATTCATCTCCTCTTATTGTTGCTGGTGGTGGTGGTGGTGGCGGATATAATAACGGTACTAGACATGGAACAACAAATCAAAATGGTAGAAATGGTGGCAATGCACCAAACTATAATTACAGAGGACCCGGAATTGGAGGGACTAATGGAAATGGAGCAACTGGCGGGACTTATGGAGGTAATGGTGGTGGTTTTAATAGCAATGGTAGTGGAAATTATAATTATTACAGTGAATATGGTAGAGGATTTAAAAATGGTGGTCATGGTGGCGATGGTAGATATGGCGGCCGAGGTGGTTTTGGTGGTGGCGGCGGCGGCTATGGTGGTGCCGGTGGTGCCGGTGGTTATTCAGGAGGCGGTGGTGGTGCATGGTACCAAGGCGGCGCAGGCGGTGGCGGTGGCTCGTACTTAGCATCGTCAGCAATGAATGTAGTTAAATTAGATGGTTATAATAATGGACATGGTTGGGTAAAAATCATTACTCCTGAAATCATCCCCCCCCCTGAGACCCCAGGGCCAGTAACACATAATGAAACTGGAAATATTAATATTAGCGGTGGGACGTTATCATATGGTAATGATGTTACATTTAGCAGCGCAAATGTGAATGGTACAGGTAAAATAATATCATCTGGGAATATAATAATTAATAATTCTTCTACTTTTTCGGGCGGAATAGAAATTATTGCTGGTGGGAAAGTTATAGTTCAATCTAGTACTTTAGGATCAAATGTGACTACAATTCAAAATAGTGTAGTGCTATACGGCGCAAGTGGACTTCAAATTGAAAACACAAGCACTGTTAAAGGACTTTCATTTATTTCTAGCGGATCTGCATCTATTCAAAACTCCAATTATTACGGAGCTATTTTACATGATGGATCAAATCTTTCAATATCCAGTTCCTCTGTAACAGGGTCCATAGTATCAAGAAATGGTTTAAATACTGTAAATTCGACAATCAGCAAAGGTAATTTGCCTCCAATTTTTGGTACACCATACGAACTTAAGGGCATGGTAATACCTGGATCGTACTTAGAATATTGATAAATTAATTTAATAGGAAATAAAAAATGAAAACATTCATCATATCTTCAATACTATCAACGTTTTTATTTAGTCAAAATATGCCAGTCTCTTTGGTAGGACAATACTCATTTGACTTGAAAAACACCTTCTCTCTCCCTTCTGCTAAATTAGAGTGTAAAAAAATTGCAACAAAAATTGGTATAGAAGCGCATTTAATGATTATGAGGCCGGACATGATGGAAATAAGTGATGAAACAATAAACTGCATTTATGAAAATTTACTTTCAATTGAAGTTGTTGATGAGATAATTGATGATAATATTTTATTTATGAGAGTTATTTCATCTACTTACAGCAGTTTGCTAGAAGGATGCCTTCCTTAGTATATTATATTTTTTTGATTTAAATTTAATCTATAATTTTTAGAAACAATCATGATATACATTATTAGCATTGGTGGAATAGCAATTTTTTTTGGTTTGCTTCTCTTAATAGCGCCTAATGCAATCCTTTCTATTGAAAGGAGAGCAAATAGAATTTATATGACTGACCCTACTTTCATGCAATATCGGGTGCCATTTGGAATTGGTCTTTTCCTTGCATCCATATTTATAATTTATTCTTTGATCAATGAATCAACTGAATATTTGATTATCATAGGAGTATTAGCATTAATTTTTAGTTTAATGCTACTGTTAACTCCAAAAGCAATTTTTTCATTGGAGAGACAAGCAAATAGAATTTATATAACTGACCCTACTTTTATGAAATACCGAATTCCATTTGGCATGTTTTTGTTACTTTCAGGTGCTTTTATGATATATTCAAGCATTGGATATTTTTAAAATAAGAGGTCTATTTTACCTTGGAATTATTTGAATCAATTGGCTTAAAAGCTGACCCCTTTACCACTTCACCAAATCCTGATTTATTTTTTCCTGCAAAAGAGCATAAACAATGCTTAGAAGGATTAGAGTTAGCCATCAGAATGCGCAGAGGTTTATCTGTAGTTCGCGGTGGTATTGGTACAGGAAAAACAACAATAAGTAGAAAATTAATCCAAAATTTTTCATCAGATGATGATGTAAAATTTGAATTTTATCCTGTACTTGATCCAAAATTTGAATCTGAATTAGTATTGCTACAACACTTAGTCGATCTCTTTGGGATCGAAGAGGATGCTGGTAAATCAGTCATAGACTGTAGAAATCAAATTGAACACCACCTAATTAAAGCTGGAGTTGAGGATGGGCGAGTTTTAGTTCTAGTCATTGATGAAGGCCAAAATTTAAAGGGAGAGTTTCTGGATGTTTTTAGAACCCTGTTGAATTTTGAAACAGATGATTTCAAACTTTTACAGTTAATTATTTTTGGACAGCCAGAAATGACATCTATTATACATGATTATCCTAATTTTGAGGATAGAATAACATTTAATTTTGAATTAGGGCCATTAGATTTTGAATCAGTGCAAGGAATTATCAAACATCGTTTAGCAGAAAAAGGTGGCGGTAACCGAGAATATTTTACTACAGATGCAATAAAAGCCATTCACAATCAAACTCAGGGTTATCCAAGAAAAATCAACAAACTTTGCCATCAATTATTGTTAAACATGATGAGTGAAAAGCAAGAAGTTGTTTCTTTAAGTATTGTAGAAAATGCTATTGGAGGGAAGGTTACTGAGGGCCTTATTGAAAAAGAGGATGAGCAAGAAAAATTAGAGGATATTGAGCAGGGGAAAGAGGACGAGCAAGAAGAAAAAAAAGATGTAGCTGTTAATAAGCTGTTTGATATTTTACGCAAAGGGGGTAAAAAAGATAGCGGTAGTGGTAAAATTGGTGAAACAGTATCTGAAGATGATATAATTGGTGATCTGTATGGCGAGTCAGATGAAGATGATGAAGATGATGAATTAGAAGAAGAAATTATTGAAGATGATGAACCAACTAAATGGTACCAAAGAAGGAAGTCAAAGCTCAAAAAAAACATTGGTACATATCCCTTAAACATCACCTCGCCTTCACTAAAAAAAGAAAAGTTGCTTTTAGGTGTAGCTATGGATCAGGGACATATCTATACAGCTTTGGTGCTAGATAAAGGTGGAATTAAATCGATTGTTGGGGCCGATATATTTTCCGCCGCCAAAGCAAAATTAGATCCAAAAAGAAATCCTACTGGTTTTTCAGTAGCTATGGGAAAAGCTTACGATCAACTATTATCAAAACTTGAAAAGAAAAAAAATAAAATTCCAAATGGAATAATTAAAAAAATTCAATCTGGAGTTCCAATATCATTCACAATTAATAATACGGCAAGCTTATTGAAAACAGTACTCGTCCCTCCAGAAAATAAAAAAGAACGAAAAATGATTATTGAATATGATGCTAAGAAAAACCTCCCTTTTAACTCAGATGATATAATTTTTGATTCAATAGAATTAGAGCAAGGAAAGAATATCATTGGTGTAGCTAATGCTGATTACATGGACTCACCTGCTCAAACATTATCAGATAAAAAATGGGATATTAGGTTATGGCCCCCAGCTGCTCAAACAGTATTAAATGCATTTAAATGGAATTATGCCGGCAAAAAACATGATATTATATTGATTATCCATATTGGTGAAATTGAAAGCTTTTTACTTGGTTACAACCAAGGGTATCCAGATGCTATAGTCCCTTTAGATCTTGGAATTCAAAACCTCACAGACGCATGGAAGTATAGGTCCACAGCATCGAAAGCAAGATGGGATAAGAGAGATTATTGTCGGGTCCCTCCTTCGATTTTAAAATCAGATTTAAAAGATAATTCTACAAATAAACAGGCTAAACCTCAAGATGATGCTATAAGACCAGTTATAGAAAGTTGGGATCAAGAGCTAGAAAGAGCATTGAATAACATGGCTCAATCATTTCCTGTCGATAATGTGTCAGAAATTTTTCTTAGCGGTTGTGCTGAAGAAGTTTTATTTCTTGATGAATATCTTGAAACTCAGCTGGATGCTAAGGTCCAATTTTTAGACCCTTTCAAGAATATAGCTTTTTTCCCTGATGAGGAAGAAAGAGAAAATTTTGAGATTTCAAAAACAGCAATGACATCTGCTGTAGGTGCAGCAATAAATATTGATAAATCAATTAGTTTATTACCTGAAATGTTTAAAGAAGCTGAAAAATTTAGAATTGGCAATAAATTTAGTATTCCTGCGGCCGCAGCAATTTTATTAGGTGTTATTTCATTATCTGGATGGACAAATATAAACCATGAAGGAATGAAAACTAAATTAAACTCAATGAAAACACAAGCTGCCAGCGTTGCACCAATAAAAAATAAGTATGAAAAAGTTTCATCTGAAAAAAATACTATTGTCGCACAACTAGATGTTTTACTAAAAGAATCAAAACTTTCAAATTTATCTATAAGTATAATGCGATTTTTTAGCTATAACACGCCTAAAGAAATAACCTTAGATTTAATATCTTTTCAAAAAGGTTGGGAGCGTGGGGATTGGATTCATGTTGGGAATTCATTAGAAAAAGTTATTACAATTATCGATGAAGAAAAAGATTTTGCTCGTGTTACAGGTGCAATAACAGCAAACCCTGCTCTAAAAGAAAGATATTTTTCTAATTTTATTTCACAAGTTGAGAATTCTGGGCTTTTCAAAAAAATTGATGTGATCAACAAAAAAACCACGAGTGGTATGGATATAGATAATATGACATTTGAACTAAAGTGTGAGATATAGAAAGTAATGGATAAACAAAGAAATCTTTTCATTGGGACAATCACATTAGTTTTATTAATCTGTGCAGGTTGGTATTTTGGTTACTTTAATGAGCTAAATAAATCTTTAAGTAAAATGAGCTCGGATTATAATCGTTTGAAAAATGAAAAAAGTAAGTATACACAAATACAAAATAAATTCCCAGTGATTGAGAAAGAGTGGAAGTCATTGAAAAATGATTTGTCTAATCTCATCAATAAAATTCCAACAGATGGGCAGTTCGATAACGTAACAAAAATGATTTTTAGTTTAATAGAAAAAAACAAACTTGCTATAGATAATTTCAACCCTTCTCTAGCCCCGCTTGATGAAAAACAAATCGTAGATCCAGAGACCCAGCAAACAATAATAATCGAAAAGTATCCAGTAGATGTGGAATTGAGAGGAAATTTTATAGATTTTGGTAATTTTTTAGATCAGCTTGCTTTTTCAAATTATTATTTAACTATTGGTAATATTCAAATTTCTCAGAATCAATATCTTGAAGGTGAACAAAAAATATCATTTATATCTTATATATATACAAAAAACAGTTCAAATGACATAAGCATAAATGGAAGCAACAACATTTTAGCTAATTCAAACTCAAGAAATGTAAATAACTCAAAACTTACTGATAAAGATATTATAAATGAGGCAATTCAAACTACTGGTGCAGAAAGTTTAATTGATATTGTAAAGATTATAAAACACATTAAAGAAAAAACAGGAAAAGATATAGATGAAAATCTTGCAATTTCTATTTTACAAGAAAGGTTAAATAATTTATAATAACTATACAGTTTTTTCATTTAATTAGTTTCAATTTTTAAAATATTTTACGTCAGTTAAACCTTGTTTTAGTTTAAATTAATGGTCGACATGACCCCTAGACTTAGAAATCTTTTAATTGGATTAGGAATCTCAGTTGCAATCATGATTGTTGATCAAGTAAGTAAGTCATCTGGTTCCAGTAGTTCAAACTCTTCAAGAAAGGCAAAAATTCAAAAGCCTAGAAAAGTAGTTTCGCAAAATACTAGCACAAAAAATAGTAGTTCATCTTCGATAAATAATTCATCTAAAATAACTAAAAGAAGGAAATCAAGTTTATCATCCCAGCTTGTGGGTTGGCAAAGAAATCCATTTAATAGTGTAGCGATATCAAGTGAGGCAGATATAGATGGAGCCTCAGTAAGTACAGAAAAAGAAAAAGATATAGAAAAATCAATACTACTAAAAAACCTTGAAAGGTATAATGTTGAAATAGTAGCTGAATTCAATAATGAAAAAATTGTCCTAATTGATAGTCGTAGATTTAGGCAAGGAGAATATCTAAACGATGAAATCTTAATTGATCGAATCGAAAATGATCAGATCACATTTAGAAATGGTAGCACAACAGTTACAAGGAATGTAGGAAATTAAATGAACTGCAATAAGTCAATAATATTCTTATTTTTGCTTCAAAATCTTTTACTCTGTCAATGGAACGATCCTGCATATTCAAGAATATCAGAGAGTGATCAAGAAAGCGAGCGTTATAAATTAATGGATAAAATGTCTATTAATTTAAAAGAATCGGACATCCGAAATGTACTAACAATGATTGGTGAATTAACCGGATTAAATATTGTTATAAGCCCGAACATTGAAGACACCATTACAGCAAACTTAGAAAATGTCACTGTTAAAGCAGCATTAGATGCGATTTTGAAACCAAATAACTACAGTTATTTTGTTCAAGATAATATCATTATTGTAAAAGACTTGGACACTCAACTAATTGGAGAACTTGAATCTGTTGTTATTCGGCTCAAATATATTAATTCAAATGATTTACAAGCTCCACTTTCTACCATCTTGACTTCAAGAGGGACTGTTCAATCATTCCTCCCTGTTGCTTCAATGGCAGGGCAAACAGGGCCTCCTAATATGGCTATTGTTTCAGATGTTCAAGAAAATATTCCTAGAGTTTTAAGTATGGTCAAGCAGTTAGACAAACCAATAAAAAATATAAATATTGCCGTCAAATTTATTGAAACGCAACTTGACACGTCCAAATCATATGGTGTTGACTGGACAAACAGCCCAGTACAACTAGGTGGTAGCCCAAATGACACTGTTAATTTTCCTATAAATTTAAATAATGTTACGATAGCAACATTAAACCCTTCGCAGTTAACATCAGCACTAAAGGTTATGCAGGCTAGAGGAAGAAGTAAGCTGTTGTCTAGCCCCCAAGTAACTACCCTTGATAATCACCAGGCCACAACTGAAGTATCAACAACAGTATACATCGAAGGATTAAATTCAGGCGGCAATAATGCAAACTCTAATGCACAAGGTAATGCAGTCACTGGAATCTCTGGGCTTGGGTTAATTGGCGCAGCAAATACAGTCCAAGAGAAAGACATTGGAATCAAATTACAAGTTACTCCAAGAATAAACGAAAATAATATTATAACATTGCTTGTAGATGCTACAGTTGAAGCTCTTTTATCAGCGGCAGAAATTTCCACTGATAAACCACGTTCAACAAAAAGAACCGTTACTACTCAAGTTTCTGTTTATAATGGGGAGACAGTTATTATTGGTGGTTTAATAGCTGATAATATCATAAGGAATAAAAAATATGTTCCTATACTGAGTGCTATACCAATTGTTGGTTATTTTTTCAAAACCACTTCAGTTCAAAAGGAACAAAGAGAATTATTAATGTTTATTACTCCTACTGTATATGATTAAATAGATTATCCATGCAAAAATATTATCCATATATACTTATTTCTTTTGGAGTCGCATCTGTCTTTATCATTTTGACATGGTTTGGGCTTAATGATAGAATAGAAAATAAACTCTTAGATATGAGGTTTTTAAATCGTGGCAGGATTGAAACTAGACAAGACATTGCTACTCTTGATATGGATGCAAAGAGTCTGCAACAAATCGGTAGATGGCCATGGAGCAGAGAAAAACACATCCCTTCCGTTCTGGCGGCAAAAGAGCATGGAATGGACGCCTTGGCATTTGATATCTTTTTTATCGAAAAACAAGAGCGCAAACTTGAATATGATAATGTCTCAACAATTAATGATAGCGTATTAACAATTAAAGAAATTGAAGACCTTTTCCCAGATCCTGATATTGATTTGGCAAATGCTGCTGAGGAAGCAGGAAATATTTATTTTGGATATACATTTTTTCCTCAACCAGCGAAAAAAATGGCTGTTAAAAAACGAACCAAAGAAAAAGATGTCAGATTGCAACTTCTTGATGACGGAAAATTTTTTAGAAAAATTGACTCTTCTAGTTATGAAACCATTAATGATTTCTATGATATTGATCCTCCAGTTGATGAATTTATTAAATCAAGCAAAGGTACCTACTTCTTTCAAACTATAGCTGAGCCAGATGGCATTAGTAGAAGATACCCTCTCATTGGAAAATATGAAGACAAACTTTTTCCAAATGCAGCATTAGCATTAGCACTTGACCACTATGGAGTAAGTTTTGATGATGTTGAAATAAAACCAGGGGAACATTTATCCATACCCCTACCCTCTCAAGATGAATATGGTAGATCAGTAATAGAAATACCAATAGATAAAAGAGGTCTTATGCAGGTAAACTGGGCTGGGCAATGGGAAGATGGAGATGGCAATTTTGATTTCATACACTACCCTTACTGGGTTTTAAAAAAATTCAGAGAGAGTGAATATGATAATTACGTATTAGCAGAGGTAAAAAAACTTGCTTACTCTGACCCAAGCTTACAAGGTGCAAAAAACTTAAAAGCTTTAATGAAAGCTTCCTTCAAAGAAAAATTTGCAACTAAAAAAGATATAATAAAAACAATCAGGCAACTAGGCATGGCAAAACAAATGGAGTCATACATTCTTAAAACAAAAAGCCTGGATACTGGAGAACAGTTTTTTACAAGTATAAAAAGAAAAGCAAAGTATCCTCAAATAAAAATGTACAACGAGATAAAAAATGCCAATATTATTGCTAAAGAACTAATTGTTAATCCTAATTCTAGCCTTGATAATTTATTAATTAGCCACAAACTTGCCTTTGAATCCCCATTGAAAGATTACAAAATAAGTAGTCTTGAAAAACTTAAAGAAGATGTACAATCCTTATCAAAAACATCCAAAGATGAAAAATATTTAAAAATCTTAAAAAGGTCTCTAGTTGAAATATCTCAACTTGAAAGAACATTTCTAATTGTTCAAAATTTAAATAAACACGATATTGTTGATCAACAAAGGCCACTATTCTTCTGGCAAAACAAAGACCGAATTGTTGTTGGGAATATTAAAAAAAATACAGCTAGAAGAATCGTTCCATTTGAATTTCATAAGAAAAAACTACTTTATGGTTTAACTGCTCCCGGCACATCTGATTTAGGATCACAACCATTCAACGGTAGTTACCCGATGGTTGGTCTTCACGCAAATGCTTTAAACACAATCTTATCAGATATTTTTATAACGAGAACATCTAAAACTATAGTATCCTTAATTCTCTTATTTTTGGCAGCATTATTAGCATTTGGGATTCAAAGACTTAGCCCAGCAATTGGCGGCGTAGCTATTGGTACAATCATATTGGTTTATATTTTTGCTGCTTTTTGGGCTTTTACTAATTATTATTTTTGGCTAGACCTATTTGCTCCTGTCGCAACTATAGGCTTAGGGTATTTAGGGATAACTGTTTATAACTACATTCAAGAAGAGAAAAACAAACAATTCCTTAAATCATCTTTTGGAACTTACATTTCTCCTGAACTTATTGACGAAATGTACGAGAGCGGTCAAGAACCGGAGCTTGGAGGAGAAGAAGGCTATCACACTGCTTTCTTTACAGATATTCAAAGTTTCTCAGCATTCTCAGAAAAATTAACAGCTAGCGATCTAGTTAGCCTTTTAAATGATTATCTAACCGAAATGACGGATATACTTATGGAAAATAATGGCACGCTAGATAAATACATTGGCGATGCAATTGTAGCATTTTATGGGGCTCCTCTAGACTTAAAAAACCATGAGCTTATGGCGTGTAGAACAGCAATAAAAATGCAAGAAAGATTAGCAGTTCTTAGAGGTCAATGGCAACAGGAAGGTGATAGATGGCCTGAAATAGTCCACAACATGCAAAATAGAATCGGCATCAATACTGGTAAAATGGTAACTGGTAATATGGGCTCTGAATCCAGAATGAACTACACTATGATGGGTGATACGGTAAATCTTGCAGCAAGACTAGAAAGTTCAGCTAAGCAATATGGTGTATACATCCAAATAGCTGATAGTACATATGAAGCAGTGAAAGATAAAATCGTTGTAAGAGCGCTTGATTTTGTCCGAGTAATGGGTAAAACCGAGCCTGTTAAGGTTTTTGAGCTCATTTCTGAAAAAGATCAAGAACCTGAAATTTATAAAAAGATACTCCCTGTTTTTCATGAGGGCTTAGAATATTACTTTAAACAAGACTGGGATAAAGCAATTGAGGCATTTAAAGCGGCTGATGAGCTTGAGGAGATGTTCCCTGGAAGAAAAACAAACCCAAGCAGAGTTTATATCCCTCGTTGTCAAAATTTTAAATCAAACCCCCCAGGCGATGATTGGGATGGAGTTTGGACCCAAACATCTAAGTAAATAAATGGTCCTAATGATTAACTTTTTGTTTAAGATAATCATCTTAACATTTCTTTTTTACCATAACATATTTGGGCAAAACTCCTTTGAACTAGATGAAGGGAGAAGTTCTGTACTCCAAAATATTATTTCTTCAGACATTGGTATAGCCGATCTTAATAATGATGGAATTAATGATATAATCCTTTACGGGTATAATAAAATTGGAAATCAAGAAGGTCTTTTTTTAAACACGTATAGTGTTTCAAGTTCAGGTGAAATAGATACTATTCAGATGAATATTTTAAATGGCTATTTCACATATATCCCAAGTAATCATTCTTCAAGATATATTGGCGGGGATGGAAGACTTGCACTGGGAGATTATGATAAAGATGGACTTATAGATGTACTTGCACACGGTGCAGAATTTATGTTTATGACAAAAAACCTTGGTGGAACGCTTTCTACAAATAACTATTTAGATATTGATTTTATTGAAAATTTAGGTGAGAGCGCTCTAAAATGGGGCGATGTTGATCTAGATGGCGACCTTGATATTTTTTGGATGGGGCTAAAAAATAGTAGAGGGACGATTACAAATAAGTTGCTATTAAACCAACTAGACTTTGATGGAAATATTGGATGGGGATTTGATAATTCTATTGTAATGCCAGACCTAAGAAATGGAGATATTGCTTGGGACGATATTGATCTAGATGGTGACCTAGACCTTCTTACTAGCGGACAACAAATAACCGTTGAATCTGGAGTCACAAAATTATATTTAAATGATCCAATAGGTCGTTTAGGAGAAGATACCAATCAAGAAATTGAACCACTAAAAGGAACATCAATTTGTTTTTCTGATTTGGATAATGATGCGGATTCTGACCTAATTATTTCTGGTTACAGCCCAATAGATTCAACATTGAAAACACTCGTTTATATAAATGAACCTACTGGTAATTTTAGATTAGCTGACCAACAAATAAATTTTGGAACGATATTTGGTTCTATAAAAGCAATTGATGTTAACATGGATGGCTTTAAGGATATTGCAATTAGCGGAGCTATTGAGCATAGCATTAATTATGATAATTTTTATATTATTGATACATTAGAAATAAGCGAGCAAGGTGACGTATTAGTAGCTGATACTACCGTACTTTTACTAAACCCAAGAGATAGTGTTTGGGCACTAGAAGGTAAAATTTTTTTAAATGATGGCTCAGGTAATCTAGGCTTTTCAGAACTTCAAGCAATTGATGGTGCAAGGACAATATCCTTTATTGATATTAACCAAGATCAAAAACCTGACATTGTTGCCTCCGGTTCATTTGAAATTGGGAACAATGATAGCTCTTTTGTATCAGTTTTCTTAAATACATTTGAAAATAATAATATAAGTCCCACACCGCCAACCGTACTTGAATCATTCGCTATTAGCAATAGAGTTATATTTAATTGGGGAGATGGCCAAGATGACATTGGATCAAATCAATCTCTAAGGTATAATCTTTTTATCTCAAGAGCTATAACAGAAAATAATACTAAAACTCTTATTTCAAGTGCAACCTCCTATAATAATTCTAATACTGGCACAAAATTAATTAGAGAGTTTACAGGTATTCCTTGGGGGAATTATTTCTGGAAAGTTCAATCAGTTGACCCATCTGGTGTGGTCTCTGAATGGTCAAATGAAAAAGAATTATTCATTCCAAGGCTAGTAAAATCCTTTCAATCAATTCCAGGATACTCATATGGTATATCAAGGTGGAGCGACATCAACAATGATAATTTATTAGACCTGGCTATTACAGGGAACCTCTACACTGGGTCAAGTAAAACACAAATCTATCTTAATGAAGATGGGATCTTAAATATAAATAACTTACAACCTCGAATGGCAAATGTTTATGGTGGCCACTTGAGCTTTGTTGATTATAATAATGATGGTTTCTTAGATATATCCATGTCAGGATTAGCTACTGTAAACTTTTCGACTTTTACCGCACTTTTATTATATAAATATGAAAACGGTAATTATGTATTAGATGATAATGAAAACCAGTTATCGATAACGGATGGCTACTGGGGCGGTCAATACAATCATGATTGGGCGGATTATGATAATGATGGCGATCTAGACTTAGTAAGTGGAGGGATAAGTATTTTCGACAATACTAATTATTTAACTATTTTTAAAAATGATAATGGGAGACTAACAAAAGACTCAGTGCAAACCGATTTAGTCCCGCTCTTTCCTTGCGCTCTGATATGGATCGATATTAATGGGGATAACTATACAGACCTTTTAACACTTGGAAGACTAGAACTAAATGGTGTTTCTCATTTGTATATAAATAATGGAACGGGGAAACTAATAAAGTCTTCAGATGAGCCATTTGAAATTCCCTCAACACTTCATGCAATTTCTGTTGGAGATCATAACAATGATGGGTTTGATGATGTCGCCATTGCCCATCTTAATGGTACTGAAATGCACACAAATATTTATACCAATGAATATGGTAATATTTCAATAAACGAATTTAGTTTACATCAAGCACTACAAGGTGCAACATATGCTAGTTTAGATTGGGGTGATTATGACAACGATGGAGATTTAGATCTTGTTACCAGCGGATATACAGCAATATCAACAACTGATCAAGGATTAGAAGAATACACTAACCCTATTACCAATATTTACCAACAAAATGATCAAGGGATATTTATTTATGATTCATCCTTGTACATGATTGATAGTGTCGGACTATCCTCTACTCAGTGGGGCGATTATGATAATGATGGAGACCTTGATCTTCTAGTTACAGGAGAAACGGCAGAAAAAGAATTGATCACAAGAATCTATGAAAACCTAGAGGGTTTTACAAATTCTAATACCCCACCAACAAAACCTATTATGCTAATGAGCAATGTAAATATTGATTCTGTCCAAATTAGTTGGCAAGGAGGAATTGATGCTAACAATAATACAGAGCAGGGAAAAACTTTAGATGAAGCACTGAAATACCATTTGCAAATGGGAGAAGATCAAAATTATAACCTATCTGGGAATGTACATTCTATCATTTCAGGTAATTATGGCACTGGTAAGATGGGGCTAAGATCTGGGAATGCTCATATTATTAATAGCCTGCCTGAAGGCAGATACCAATGGCGAGTTAGATCAGTTGACCATAGCTTATCATTTTCAGATTGGTCTGATTGGGATTATTTTTATATTGATCAAACTCCCCCTATTGTGGATGAAATACAAGTGAACTATGGAGTGGGTGGTCAAATAATTATCATTGTGAATTTCAAAGAAGAATTTGAAATGAACAACTCCTTAAATACTGAGCCAGTCATCTATGCTATGCATCCAGATATGAACGATATTGATGGCGATGATCTTAACGATACTCTTATTGTTGAAAAGCAAAGTTATAGCGCTACAGTATGGACTGGGTTATTAAGCCTTCCTGATGAATATGTAGGAAAAGCAATAAAACTAAATATTTCAAGCGCACAAGATATGCGCGGAAATATTATGAGAAGTGAAATATTTTTTAAAACACCAGAAAAAATTATATCCCAAGCAGGCGGAAGTGTAATAAGCTCTGATGGTAAGGTCTCAATTTTATTTCCACAAAATGCTGTTAATGAGGATATATCAGTTTCAATTGATCCTATAGCTGATCTCATTTCATTAGATACAAATTCTATATCTGATTTTTATTCAATATCTCCTTATGAAGTAGATTTACAAAAACCAACCATACTAAGAATTGCCATTCCCGATAGTTTTGTAGCAGATGATTTAAAAGATCAGCACCTTCATATTGGCAAAGTAAATAATACAACAGGAGACATTGATCCACTTGGTGGAACAATTATTACAGTAAATAACATTCCATATTTACAATCTGAATTATCAGAATTGGGCATATATGCTGCATTTAAATCTGATAGCTTATTACAAGTAGACTCAGTTAATGCTGATATAATTAAGTGCCAACCTAGAATTTTTTCTCCAGCTGGCTCTGTTTTTGAATTTCCTCATACAAATATTTTATTTGATTTATCTAGTTCAGATAACGTTACTGCAAGAATATTTAACCTAGCAGGAAAAATTAAAAGAACAATAAAACCAGAAAACTCATTAGGGCCAGGTAGAAATGTAATCGTATGGGATGGAAAAGATTTTGATGGGAGTATTGTGCCGAGTGGATTATATATCGTAACACTTGAATCTTCTGAATCAATACTTAGAACTACAGTAGGAGTTCTAAACCGATGAAGAAATTAGTTCTATATATATTTATATTTACATCTTCTCTAATTTCGCAAGATCAACTATTTGTTGGAACTAGACCACTAGGTATGGGCGGTGCTTTCATAGCTGTAGCTGATGATGGAAATACAATTACTTGGAATCCAGCTGGCCTTCCTCGATTGCGAAGAAAAGAGTTTACCTCTAGCTATGCAGATCTTTACGCAATGGATATTACACATTCATATACAGGAATTGTATGGCCTTTTGGTGATCGTATTGCAATTGGTTTTGACTGGGCCAATGTTGGATTTGATGATCAAGAACTAAGCTACAGCGAAAACAAACTCAATTTTTCAATCGGATACCAACCATTTAAACTAGTTTCCGTTGGAGGGACTTTTAAATATTTATCTAGAGATATGGGTCTTGATGGGACATCCTATGGAAAATCTACAGGCATTGGGTACGACCTAGGTTTATTGATATCTCCACATAAAAAAATTCGTTTTGGCTTGGGAGTCTATGACCTTGGAGAAACAAACGTAACCTACAAACAAAACAAAGTTGATGAAAAACTACTTGGGCAAGCATTTAAACTAGGAATAGCCTACTTTCCAATAGATGGTTTAACAATGGCGATGGACTTAGATGATGATAGGATTCATGTTGGTGGAGAATACTTTATTAAAAACCGTATTGGTTTTAGAGCCGGGTTCCAACAAGACCTTAATGGAGAAGAAAAACTCAGAATCCCCTCTTTTGGTGTCACTTTAAAGTTTAAGAGTCTTGTATTTGAATATGGGTATGAATCTCACCCTTACCTCGAACCCACATATAGGTACTCCTTATCACTGCAATTAAGCCCAGCAGTGGTAAGTATAAACTCAGCATCCATAAATCATAATCCAATCTTTAGATCTCTTCATAGGTATTATGAGGGTAGCTCATTTGTAAAAGCGAACATTAAAAATATATCTGATTCAGAGCTCCCTGTAGATGTTTCTTTTTATATACCAACCATGATGGAAAATCCACATACAGAATCAATTACACTACCTCCTAAGTCGGATGAAACGTACAATTTAGGAGTCTCATTTTCATCTGATGTATTAACATCAGCAAAAGCTTCTTTCGACAATTTGGTTCAACCTGATATAAAGGTTTCTTACAAACAAGATGGAGAAGAAAAACTCGCTCAGAAAAAATTAGAATCTTCCTATGTTCTAGGAAAAGGAAAATTGACATGGAGTGATCCTGAAATGATCGCCTCTTATTTCACTACCCAAGATGTTGTGGTAGATAAATTTGCTAGAACCAACATCCAGGCTTATTCTGAAGTATTAAAAAAATATTTTGGAAAAACTAATTTAGGAAGAGCTATCATACTATATGATGCTCTTGGCTCATTTGGTTTAGTGTATAATGTTGATCCCTCTACACCATTTTTACAAATCTCTGATGATAAATCAGCCTTTGATACTGTAAAATACCCATGGGAGCTTTTAGATGATAAAATTGGGGACTGCGATGATCTAGCTACCTTGTATGGCACTCTTTTAAATAATATTGGAATTGAGACCATGTGGTTGGACGTATTTAAACCTGGTGAGGGCCATGTATTTTTAATGTTTGACAGTGGTGTAGGCCCAGATGATGTAGATAGATTATTTTTAGATAGAAATGAAGTTGCAGTTTTAGATGGCAAAGTTTGGATACCAGTTGAAGCCACATTAGTTGGTAAGCCGTTTTTTAGTGCTTGGAAACAGGGCGCTCTAAAATATAACCAAATGAAAGCAGACCAATTTGTAAACGAAATAAGTATGACCAAAGCAATGGCGAAGTATCTACCTGGTTCAATTACTCCTGAGGAGGTCTATATTCCAGATCCCACCGGTGTTAGTGAGCTGTTAGAAGAAGATATTAGACAATATATAAAATGGCTCGATCAAGTAGTTGCAAAAGGGATTGAGGGTAAATTAGAAACTGCAGATGATTATTATGATGTTGCTGTTCTATATATGGAATTTGGAAGATATCAAAGCGCTATAGATAACCTCAATACTGCAATGAGCATAACGCCAACTTTCCCTGATGCGTTAAATACGCTAGGTGTTTGCTATACAAAACAAGAAAAATACGAAAAATCAATTGAATTCTACAATAAAGCGCTTGAACAGCAAGCTAACCACCCAGGGTTTATGTTAAATATTGCTATTTCTCAATTCATGCTTGGTAATAAAGGACTAGCAAAACAAACATATGATGATGTTGTAAAAATAGCTCCTTCATTTTCTGGCAAGCTAGAGGATATATTAGGTGCTGCAAAAGCTTCAGTCGGTCCAATAGCTAGTTCAAATACAATCAGCTTATCTGCTGACCTTGAAGCAGATTTAGATGCAGAATCTTCCAAAGGATTAAATGAGCTAAAAGAATCAGCTCCAAAATTAGAACCTGAAGCAGTACAACGAGCGTCATATAGAGCAAGAAGAGCAAAGAGTGATAATGCAGTTGGAATAACATTTGCCCAAATAGGAAATAATGCGATGGCGGTTGATTATTTCAAAAAAGCAATTGAGAAAGATCCTGATAATGGAGAATATAAAATCAATCTTTCTGTAGCTTTATACCGTATAAGAAACTATGAAAAAGCATTTGAAATTTTTGAAGAAGTTAAGCTAAAAAGTCCCGAACTAGTTGGTCAAGTAAGTTTCATAGAAAGTATGGGCGAAAAACCTTCCAAATACAAAAAATTTGATTAATAATGCCTAATGTCGTAATATTGAAAATATGAAAAAGTTCTATTATATATTACCTATTGTCTTCTTTTCATTTCTCCTTGCACAAGATGAGGATGAAGATGTCAATTTAGATGATCTCTGGGACACTACCGTTTGGGAAGAGATTGAAGAAATCAATGAAGTAGAAGGTGAAGTTGAGCAAGTTGTAACAGTGGCTGGTGTTCGCGGTGCTGAAGCTGAGGACGAAGCTCTACACCATCTTTACTACAGAAAGTCTATGAAAGGTCCTAATAAAATGGAGCTTCAATCAGCTTTGGGAAAGCTCATGAAAACGCTTAGTAGACTAGAAAAGAAAGATAAGAACCATGCTAAGATTCCTGAAGTTAGACATTACATGATTCAGATTTATCGTAAGCTTGGTGATGAAACAACGGCAAGAGCAAAAGAAAAAGAACTTATCGCGATTGCTCCTGAATCAAAGTGGGCTAAGGCTTACGCCCCAAAATAAATTTTTACTTTTGGATTCTTAATCCAAATCCAAATTGCATTCCAGTAGCTTCATTAAATAAACCACCTAACTGACCACCACTGACATCAAAGATAACTGAACCCATTTTTAAACTAATTCCAGTGCCCCAGACAAAACTATTTTCTCCTCCAAAAGACATCCCTAAGTAAATTGGTGCTTTGGTAGATGGAAAAAATTCTGAGCTGATTGAAAAAAGGGAGTTCTTACTACCCCAATAACTATCACCAATGTCAATCCCAATGTTTGCATCCAACGTAACCCAATCATCTGCTTTATACGCACCACTTAAATTCATTGAAGTAGGCAAACTAGTTTTATAGCTAGAACTTTCTTTTAACTCAGACTGAGATAATAGATCAGACAAGGAATCTGCCTCAGTGATTTCATCGGGCTTTATTTCACCCTGCGCTCTAGCAGAGTAAATAGTAGCACCATCCCAATTAAACGAAGCAAATAAATTATCTATACTCAAGCCAATAGATAATTTTTCATCTATTTCAGTTATTACGCCAAGATCTATTCCAAGGCCAATGGGAATAGATCCTGCTGGCACAGAATCATCAATAGAAACTGGCAATGAGGAGCCAATTTCTATATCAGCATCAATTATCGTATTTGCCTCTGTGCCCTTAACAATTCCTTCAACTTTCTTAGTATGTACCTCTGCTAATCCAATAAGAAGGCTAGCTCTTACGCCAGCGTAACTTTTGTTTCCAAAAGGAATTAAACCTGGCTTAAGTGCAAAACCCTTAGAGTACGATAATGGTAGATATGAAATGTGCTCTATACTTAAAGAGTTAATATTTAACTCTTCATCTTTTTCTAACCCAACAAATGGAACTTGTGCTAGATCTTTTGGAAAATTTACAGAAGTGTAACTTACTACTTGTCCTAAACTAATAACGTTTGAGCCAAAACTAAAATTGATCAATGGCAGACTAGAATAAAGTGGAACCTGGACATTAATATCTTTTGATATGCCTTTTAAAAAAGATTTTCTTTGATCAATATCTCTAAGGTCTCTGCCTCCAAATAATTGATTATTGATCCAATCTGGAGTGATCGACCCACTTCCTAATCCAAGCGATACACTAAAAAGGTTCATGCTGAAACTAGACTTACTCTGAACTGAATCAGTAATTATAGAATCTGAATAAGCAGTCACTTCCTCTATTTTTAAAGATAAAGTATCAGTAAGATCGCTTTGATCATCATCGAACTCAGAGAATTCATTATCTACACTATCTTCAACTGCATATTCAAGATCTTCTGCCTTTTCTAAATTTTCATTAAAATCATCTAAAGAATCTTCAGTGTACGATGAGTCCAGTTTTATTTGACCTAGAGAAAAGCCCAACGTTGCAGGGTTCTGAAAAATATTTAACTGTCCATGCATTCTTAACTTATTCGCTCCAGTAGTAGCAATATCAATCGGATTCGTTTGACCAATCATAAAAGAAATAATCGATAATATTATGACTGCTTTTTTCATTTTAATCACTACTAGCCAAGCTTGATAGATCAATTGATGAAGATATGCCATCAATTATTATTGTAAGAGTATCTGTACTTAAAAATTTTACCGGGGCCCCACTTTCTGATATAACACTAATCTGAGGTTGGATCCAGCTAGGGGATCTTTTTAAAAGCTGGAACTTATCTTGATCTAGATAAATTGTATCAACTATAGAGCCGTCAGGATTAAAAGAAAAACCGGATAGTAAGGTATCTACTTCCCCGCTTTCAATAGATAATGAATCAGGCCCTAATATAACAGATACGCTTGCTCCAAATTCCCATTGATTATCAATTTTTAAAATAAGAGCTGCATCGATTATATCATCAGGAATTCCTAAACTATCTCCTTGCTCTACTAACTCGACAGGATCTGGGCTAATAACCGCATCAGCATCTACAATGAACATTAGAGGCGCTCTTACATTCATCACACCTGATAGAGAGTCGTCGCTTGCTACTGTACCAACTGAATCTAAATCACCAACTTGAGCTGAACCACGCGCAACGATACGATCAGGTCTTATATTAATTAAAGATGAAGCATTAGGGATCCGGACGCTAGGGTTAGCATGAATATTCTGAGTAACATTTTTTACAATTGAATCACCGTTCATATCATTATATGCTGTAATGATCAAATCAAGATAAACTGGAAGATCTATGCTAGAGGTAAAATCAAGAACCATCTCGACATCCTCAAAATCAAATCCATCTAGCTCTTCAGGTAATGCGTCAATATATTGCTCAACTGGGTCGATCTCTACAGTAACAGGATTTATTTGACCAGTAACAGATTGAAATGCCATATTAGTCATATTAACTGTGATAGCGATTGAATCACTCAAAGAAAGTGTCATTTCTTGATCTGATGGCAATGAAATATTTGATATATAATTGACCTTTTGAGTATCTACATCAGATGGTAAAATAAGATTATACCCGCTAAGATCAATCTCTATATCAGAGACTCCTGGGTTAATTGTAAATGAAGTATCTAATGACACAGAATTTTTATAAAATTCGTTTATCTGAAAAAATACATCTGCAACAACGCCTATACTATTATCTACTGTTAACGAAAGGTCACCAGATTTTAAGACAGCGCTGTGTACGATAGTTGAGTCATCTAAAGATATAGAATTTGAATCAGACATTGCATCCTGAGAGAAAAATCCTCTAACGGTGGAAAAACCAAGGTCAGAAACAATGATATCAATAATAATAGAGTCTAATAAACTATAAGTCCCAATTTCATATGCCGTTACAACATCAGCTGAATAATTTAGAGATTGATCGTTTTGAGGCATTTGGATTGTATATCCATCTAAATCAATTTCAATTGCAGCAAGTTCACCGAACATAGGACCTGTCTCTATGACCAGAGGTTGATTGGTTTCAGAATTAACAATTTCGTCAATTGTAATGATGGCCTCTGGGGAACCATTAGAGCTTGTATTGATGCCATTATTAATGTTAAGGATTAAACTACCACTATTAAGATTAGCTTCTAAAATATTAGATTCACTTTCAATATTCATCTGCCCATCAAAACCAAGGTCCTGTGGAGTCACCTTCCCCTCAAAGTCAGAGAATGATAGTTGCTGACCTTCAACTGGACCTTCTAAAATTATATTTACAATAATACTATCTGTAGAAGAAATAACAATAAGATCTTCACCGGAATCCTGAGTTGTAACATCATACCTATAGTCTACAGATTGTTCATCAATTGACATAGATAACGCATAACCAGATATATTGGTCTCACTAATCAAATCAGAGGAGTTGGCACCTATGTTTATACTGGTTTGAAAATTAGAACCATCTGGAGTTTTGAGGGATGGTATAGAAAGATTCATCTCACTTGTAATAGCCATATAGTTATCGATGTCTATGACAAGTTTACCTGCAGCAATAGTTGCAAGAACTACCTTGTTAGAATCGGATGCTAAATCAATAGTCCCAGCTTCTGAAATTGTTTGGGCAGGTATCTTAGCTGTTGCTGAAGTTACCTCAAGTCCACTCCCTGTTATCTCAACAGAAAAAGAAGAATTTTTAGCGTCATCATCTATCAATACATTGTTTTGACCTGGGCTACTACCAGTAACCTCAACAATGATATCACCGGGCAAAATAACATCAGCAAGATCTAGTAAGGCTGATTGCTGCTCTCCGCTATTTATGGGCCCTACTATCGTTGTCGAACCACCTACAATATCTGATCCATCTGCATTTTTTAATTGTACATCTACATCCCCAAGGGGTATAACAAGATTATTTATAATAGTGAGTGATAATGAACCATCGCTGAAAACAGCTGCCGAAAAATCTGAAAAACTAAAATCATTTGTCACAGGCTCAAGGTCAAAAGATGGAATGTTAACTGTGTTACCATTTGGAATATCTGAAACACTTGGGTAGATAGATGAAAACAAATAAGGTTCTGTTGCTTGAGGATCAATATTATTAAGAGATATTATACCTACCTCTGAACTGACTTTATTTTTAATTGGATCAATGCCTACAGGGTCAAATCCTATTTTTTCTTCTACTTCAGTATCTTCTATTGTGATATTATCAACGCTCTGGGAAAACTGCTTGTTTATATCATCTATTGAAAGTTTATCTCCTACCTCTTGCTTATCAATATTAACAACTTTGGTAAAAACAAATATTGAATCATTATTGCCGTATGATTCTTTAGTAATGCTCGAATCGCTAGTGAGTATATCAACATCATTCAATGTGATAGATTCTTGATAAACTGAAAATCCAAGCGATGGCTGAATTATTGGGAGCTTATCAAGATCAGGCTCTATCGAACATGATGCGAAAAAAGCACCAATAATATATATGGTAGTATGTTTTTTAAAATTGAACACAAAAATATCTTAAAATAATTTGCACAGAAAAATAACAAATTATTATAACTGAGAATATGATGAATTACGAAGAATTAAAAAATTAAATAGTTTAATATTATTTTTCTTTTCTAAGCTTTTTTAAATGGTCAATTCCATGTTGTTCAAAATATAAATTAGTAAACTTATCAAGTAGCTCATATGCATCGCTGCAATTGCGCTGGTCTACAGTCTGTTTGCACTTCATCAGTTTAACAATGAGCTGGTGAAGTGTTAGCGTTTGATCAACGTACTTTTGCCTGTCTTTATTGCCTTTTTCTTTGGCCTTAACCCGCTGCGCTAAAAAATAATTTAAAATAGTTTCTTGAGCATTTTGGGCATGAGATTCTTTGGTTGTAACCCATCTTGAAATTTGATTTAGAGATTGCGCATCTGATTTACCAGCTAAGTCATTGATCATATTCATTGCCTTACGTATGGTGGTAATATCTTCCTCAATCTGAACAATTCGTACTGCATCATCATAAATACCACATGGCACCTGACAATGTCCAAATATTTTTGTTGAAATCGTAAACAGAGCTAATACTAAAAATATTTTTATGGATCTAATCATATTCATTCCTTTTTAATAATAAGTGCAAAATTAAATAAAAAAGGGGCTTCAAAAAAAACCCCTTTTTTATTTCTAAAAGCCTAAGCTTTGATATCTATTTCATTAATACCATCTTGCGATTTTGAATGAAATCACCCGCCTGGATTGTGTAAATGTACATACCCGCACTGACAGGCCTTCCACTCTCATTTGTCGCGTTCCACATGACTGACCTGTGACCAGCGCTCTGAACCTCGTTCACAAGAGTACGAACCTTACGTCCTGTGAGATCATAAATCGAAATTAGAACTCGTACTTCACTAGGCAAAGCATACTGAATCTGAGTAGATGGATTAAATGGATTTGGGTAATTCTGCTTTAGCGCGAACTCCGTTGGCATACCCATTTTCTCATCTGTTGACAGTACTGCTGAAATGATACTAGAAGGATCAGACTCTAAACCAGAGATGTCTACAGCTGTGATCCAGTATTCATAAGCACCAACATCCTCTAATTGTTGGTCAACATAGAAAGAATCAGTTGTTGTAAATACCATGGCAGACTCATTTGTCAAAATATCTTGCCTGTAGATATTAAAATAGCTGAAATCCTCATCGACTGGACCTGACCAATTGAGCGAAACTGACCCAGGACTAGTACTGAACGCTAAGCTCATTGGTACACTTGGATGCAAATTGTCGATTGAGTAACCGCTCATTGGTTCAGAATCAATCCAAACGGATACATTCTCTGTATGAGCAGTAACCATAAATGTGCTCATATGTATTCCGTGAGCAGATGAGTCACCAAGTGTAGGCACTACAGCTGCATATGGATCCATTCCATGCCATGGCACTGTCTCTATATAATCCCATAGGTCAATCGGTGCGTTATTTACTTTTCTCCATATAGAGAACTGAGTAAAATAATTCCAACTTCCTGGTATTCCAGTATGCCATACAGCACGCATCTGTCTGCCCTGGTCATTAGCTACATCATGGAGATCAACCATATGAGGTGGCCCAGCATAACCATCTTCATAAATTTCAACATTATATGTGACCGTGTTGCCATTTATTTCGAATGCATTTTGTCTGTAATATGAATCATATCCAGGTGCATGAACCTGAATGCCGTATAAACCATCAATTAAGTCAATAGAATAAAATCCATCATCGTTAGCAAAAGCGCTAGCACTGTAAGATTCACTGAAAACGTCAATATGAGCAGGACCATCTGGCTCAAATTCTCCTGTAAAAGTCACCACTCCTTGTACAGAGCCACTGAAAGTACCAACCTGATTAATCGTGAAATTCATTGTCATATCTTGAAAAATTTCAACCCCACGAACAATGTGCGTGTAGTGATCAAACGCATATACGTAAATATCATACATACCTTCAGGCACGCTGATAGAGTAATATCCACTAGTGTCAGTGGTAACATAGTCATACCATTGATTCCCTTGGATGCCAGAAAAATCTACGTCTGCATCGAAAACAGGCTGATCACTTTGATCGTAAACATATCCTGATATCGTGTAGAATGTACCTAGAGGATAAAACAAAATATCATTGACGTAGCTATAGGAGTCAGGGGCAACAAATACCTCACTGTGATTATCATAGTTGGTATAACCATCTACATTGTTTCTAGCAGAGATAAAATAGTGAGCAGGAGCTTTAACTTCTGCCGTGTAATTTCCGTTCTCATCTGTATAAACAATATACAGGTCGTTGTTATTATAGATTTGCACTTCTACCCCAGCAAGAGGAAGCGTGTAATAATTTCCATATTCATCCATTTCTTCCGATAGAACATAACCATCTATAAAACCAATCGGTTCAGGTGTAGCGTCAATATTATAATTGTAAACAAATGCACCTAATCCCTCATCAAACGTCTCAGCTTGCAAAAAGAAAGTCTCTTCAACAAAAGGACCTCCATCAAACGAAGCAGTAACGTGAAGCTCTGTACCATTTTGGGCCCAAAAACTATAGTATCCATTATCAGCGACCTCAGAGGAACTAAATAGTTCAGTAGGGTTATCATCAGATCCAATCTGTGAGTCAACCCAAATATATCCAGAAAGAGGCTGCCCATCAAAACCATATGCAAACCCCTGAACTAATGTATTTAACTTCAATACACTAATATCTGAGTTGTATTCAGTTGCGTCTGTAATAGTAAAAGATACCTCGTTGGCAGTAGAAGCATCACCAGTGCTATCGTCCACCACATGCATTAATGGCACTAATCTTCCACCATTATCTTCATCAGAATGATAAGGATACAATCTCACCACATCTCCAGCGGCAATGGTATCGGGCGAAACCCCGATATCATAATTACCATCTAGACCAGTGATACCCTCAGTAAGGGTTTCAGTATCGTAATAATAATAGTCATTATAATAATAACCAACATCCATACCAATTTCAACAAAAACTCCAGGAACTGATAATGCCTGTTCTGACATTTCAGTTGCAACCCCTTTAAAACGAATAGGAGAGCTACTAAATGGTTTTGCTGTGATCGTTTGTGTTACTGCAAGGTCTTCATCTAAAGCAGCGAAGAAGAAGGTCGCACCCTGCACCTCCATGAAATCAAGTTCATCAACAACTAAAACAAAAACCCCTACTTCAGTATTTACATCGTCATAATCATTATCAATAAGGGTTGCTACATTAGGCCCGTCACTTTCATGGTCTCTTGAATCGTAGTCATCATAGTAATCGTCATCGTAGTCGTCTCGGTCCTCAAATATATTCAAATCACCCACATCAAGAGTGTCATTGAAATTTGCATCCCAATAGATCGCTAAAGCACCTACGTAAGGAGCTGAACTACTCGTTGTATCAAATGTAGCTGTGATAACAATTCCTTCACCTTCAACATCAACAGCAGGTAACGTACTCGCAGTACCCGCATTGTAGGACGCAGCATCAGAAACATCTAAGGTGTAACTAGAGAACACATATTGCTCAGTGTACTCTTGAATGACCTCAACCTGTTTTAATGTAACAGGAGCATCTCGAGTTACGACGTAAAGCAAGAATGAACTAAAAGTATTCTCTCCTTGCGAAGGAACAGAAACCTCATAAAACGCAGGGTCCGCTCCAGTTATTGTAACGGTCTGAGTATTATAACTAGGTTCAACATTTGGATGTGGCATATACTCAAAGCGGAAATAAACATCAACATCTGCCCCAGCGGTATGTGCTTCAAAAGCAACAGAACCACCGTATGGAAAGCTCAATGGATACATTAAAGTATCTTCATTCGCAAAACCAGCCCAATCTTCAGCTGTAGCTGGGTTGGTATAGGTTTGTCCATCAATTACAGCACCACCAAAAGTTCCAGAGAACACGATGCCAGGCTCCGGTCCAGTATCACCACTTAAACGGCAACCACCTCCAAAAATATAATTCGGAAGAGTTATATCACTGTTTCCAACAAAAGCGCCATAGTTATTATTAGTATCATCTGGGTTCCAGTCACAAGGACCGCCTAATTCAGCGCCAGACTCAAAACTACCCCAACCACCAACAACGTATTTGTATTCAAATGTTGTATTCTCAAGCATAGTGGCTACACCTACATAAATACCATCGCCATCTGGGTCTGTTAATTGAACACCATATCCACTCCAACCTTCAAAACCACCTGTAGCATGAATGACCTGTAGCGGAGCTTCGCCATTTGCTATAAGCTGCTCATTATATTCATTAGCATCAGTGTTAAATGTGACTTCCACAGTTGCTGGAGGCACAATATCAGAGCAAAAACCATCTCCACAAAGTTCATAACAAGCATTAATAACTATGTCCTCAGTGCCCCATTCAACAAAACGGTCATTATGTGGTTCAGTCGCACAGGATTGACCCGCAATTTGTTCTTTTTGGTTCCAATCTGAACCACCATTTAAGAAAGTATATTGAGAACCCG
>MDSV01099837.1_pt1 | contig 34381 bp, 36 predicted proteins | sample 810851 | NCBI WGS metagenome assembly MDSV01 (sample SAMN05326640, study PRJNA326480) | marine metagenome | isolation source: seawater | place: Atlantic Ocean: North East | collected 2012 | reverse complement strand
TGTCCTTGGTGGAAGAGCTATGGAAATAGTTTACAAAGAAAAGGACCTAATAAGATATTTTAAAAGAGCTCAAAATTTTGTCCCTGGACAAACTATTTTAGTTGATCATTATATAGATGGGATAGAAATTGAAGTTGATGCAATTTGTGATGAAGAAAATATCCTTATTCCAGGAATAATGCAGCATGTTGAAAGAGCAGGAATTCATTCGGGGGATAGTACAGCTGTTTATCCAGCTTATGACCTTTCTGAAAAGGAGAAAAAAAATCTTGTAGAAGCTACTAGAAAGCTAGGCAAAACTTTAGGAATCAAAGGATTGATGAATATACAATTTATAGTCAAAAGATCAAAGAAATCTTTTTTTGATTCATCAAATAAAAATGAATCGGAGGAATCAATTTTATATGTTATAGAAGTCAATCCTAGATCAAGTAGAACTATTCCATTTATCTCTAAAGTCACAGGCGTTCCTATGATAGATTTAGCAATTAAAGTTATTTATGGAGATAAATTAGATAAACTTGGATTTTCGACAGGTTTGGTAAAAGAGAAGAAACTTTTTGCTGTGAAATCACCTGTTTTTTCCATGTCAAAATTATCTGGTGTTGATACCTATCTAGGTCCTGAAATGAAATCTACTGGAGAAGTGATGGGTATAGATAATAATTTACCAAATGCTATGAAAAAAGCTATGATTGCTTCTGGATTAGAGGTTGATTCAAAAACTAGTTTTTTACTATCTATAGCTGATAGAGATAAAAAAGATTCTGTAGACTTTATAAAAAAATTAAATAAAAATGGAAATAAAATTTTTGCCACAGATGGAACTTATAATTTTATAAAATCTATGGGCTTTAAGGTGCAAAAAGTTAATAAAATATTGAGTCAATCTCCAACAGTTATTGACTTGATAAACGAAGGAGAAGTAGGTGCTGTTTTAAATACTGTTACAGGGGATAGATCATCTATTCAAGACGGATTTCATATTAGAAGAAAGGCTACAGAATTATCTATACCATGTTACACATCAATTGACACAGCTTATGCAACAATTATGGATTCCCATAATGAAACTATGAATGTTATGACGGTTGAAGATTATAATAGCTAGTTATAAATTATACTTTTACAGCTCTTACTGAAAGCCAATTTCTAGGAACTGTAGCTAATTTCATTTCATTGAAAATTTCCTTCAATGCTTTTTGCAGAGTTGATTTACCTATTTCTAATGGAACGCCTGGAAGAACTCCTTCTATCCAATCCTTAAATTCACTTATATAATGAAATCCATCTATAGGAACTTGGTATGATTTAGCTTTAATATATTCAACTTTATAACCTATTTTTTCTAGTAAAACTATGTAATCTTCAGGAGTCAATTGCTCTCTTGATGATACTTTAGCGGATTTGTCAGGTTTTAAATCATGATCTTTTTTGAGGAGTCTAAATGATCTAAACATCCATTTTTTATAAAAATCTAATGATTCTTCTGGATGAGATCCTTCATAAAAAGAGGAATTGAATGCTAAAACTCCATTGGTATTTAATTTATTTCTAATTTCTGAAAGTAGTTTATCTTTGTCAGGTACATAATGAATTGAATTGCAATATATCATCGCATCAGCTTTTTCTTTAACTGCATCTGTAAGGTTTTGAACTTCAGAGTGGATAAATTTAACTATTGAATTATTTTCTACTTCTTGAGCAGCTGTAACTAAGGCACTTTTAGAACTATCAACAGCATAAATTACAGAATCTTTAGCTATTTGTAATTTTTGTAGTATTAGCTTTGTAATATTGCCAGTTCCACAACCTAAATCTACTATTGATTTTTTATCATAAATATTTGCCAACTCTATGAATTCTGAATTGATAGAACCGTAAAAGGGTAGATTTGCAAATGCATTGAACGCATATTGTTCACTTTCAGTTTGATTAGCCATAATATAAATTTCTTTAAACTTGTTGTATTTTGATATTTAATAAATATTTTAACTTAGAATAACAGTATATCGAATAGTTTTATATATATAAAAATGCTAAAAATTATTTATACATATCTGCTTAGTCTTTCTACTATTATATTTTTTTTATTTTTTATTGGATGTAGTAATGATAAATCAAAAATTATTATGGTTGCAGCATCTTTAAGAGAAATAGTTGATGAAGAATATCTAAATACTAATAATAAAGATTTTTTCATAAATTATGGTGGATCAATTAGTTTGTCAAGAAGGATTGAAAATAATCAGAAAAAGATCGGTGCAGTAATATTTGCTTCAAATTCTTCTATTGATAACTTAATCGAAAAAGGCATCATTGACAAAAAAAACTTAAGGACTTTTGCTAAAAATTCACTAGTTTTGGCCAAAAGTAATAGAGTTGAATCATATGAAGATTTTATTGAAAATATAAATCAAAACCTTGGTCAAAAAATAGTTATTGCTGATAAAAACATTGCTCCTGCTGGCAAATATTCTAATCAAGTTTTAGAAAAAATTCTTTCAAAAGAAATAATTAATGAAAAAGTAATTGCATCTGGGGATGTTTCCTATGTTTCTAATCTTTTAATATATAACAGTGATTATTATGGAATTATTTATAAAACTGAAGCAATAAAGAATAATCTAGAAATAATTTATGAATTTCCTAATAACTTACACGATGAAATAGAATATAAAATGGCAATCTTAAATAACAATAATAATATATCAATAGTTAATTTTATTGATAAACTTACGTCAGAGAATATATTAAATAAATTGACTGACCTTGGATTTAAGGTCGAAAAATGAACTATTTTGAAATTTTTATTACTACCTTGAAAATTGCTTTTATAGGAACTTTCATTTGTTTTTTTGTTTCCTTGTCCATAATTCTTGTTGTTAAAAAATATAACAAACTTAAATCATTATTTGATTTTATTACAACTCTTCCACTTGCACTTCCACCGGTGATCTCAGGATATTTTATTGTTTTTATATCAAATGGTAATTTATCTTTTGAATGGATAGGAGGAAGCATTGCATGTGCAGTGATATCTTTGCCCTTAGTTTATAGAATGATTTTTATTACAATTTCAAATATTGATAAGAAATTAATAAATACCTCAAAAATTTTAGGCGCAAACAAAAAAGATACATTTATTTTTGTAATTTTTCCTATGATAAAGAATGGAATTATTTCTGCATTATTTTTAGGTTTTATTAGATCTATAAGTGAGTTTGGGGCGACTATGATTGTCGCTGGAAATATTTCTGGCAAAACACAAACTTTATCAACTGCAATATATACATCTATTCAAACAGGGAATCAAATGTCAATTTTTATATTGTCAATGCTATCAATATTGATTGCTGTGATTAGTATATTTATTTTTAATTATATTAATAAAAAAGATGGACTAGTTTTATGAGTGAAATAAATTTTAATATCAAATCTAATCAAGGTGATTTTAATTTGGAAGCTAAATCTGAATTTTCTCAAGGAATTAATTTTATTTGGGGTAGATCAGGAAATGGAAAAACCACTCTCTTAAATAATCTTGCAGGTTTCATTGATCCTTCACAAGGAGAAATAAAAATTAATGATAATTTGATTTTTTCATCGAAGAAAAATATAAATATCCCTTCCAGTCAAAGAGATATTTCTTACGTTCAACAGGAAGATAAACTCTTTCCAACTATGAATGTTATTGAAAATATTGAATTTGGGTATAAGTTTTTAGAAAATTCTAAAAAACAAATTACTCCTTCTGATTGCTTAGATTTATTTGAAATAAAAAATATTAAGAATTTTTATCCCGATCAACTATCTGGAGGTCAAAAGCAAAAGGTGTCTTTAGCAAGAGCATTGGCAAGAAATGGAAAAATTCTAATGTTAGATGAGCCATTAAATTCAGTCGATTTCATTTCTAGTAAAAAGATATTTAATTCTATACAAGATTTTTCAGATAAATTAAATTTATGTGTGTTGTACATAACTCATTCAATAGATGAAATTTTTAGAACTAAGAAAAAAATTTTACATGTTAGTAATGGTTTTGCTAATGAGAAAAAAAATAAAAATGATATTCTGGGCCTTTGGGAAAATGAGAACTTGATTAATTTTATTGAACAAGAAGGTTTTTCTGAAAATTATTTCTCATCAGAAAGTGTCATGGTTTCAAAAACAAAATTTACTCATAATGATTTAGGTTTTTATTATACTGGTTTAATTGCAGATATCGTAAAAAATAAAAACTCTACATTGCTTGAAATCAAATCAGATAAAGATTATTTTGTTTCGCTTGATAATGTAATTTTTAATAAACTACAATTAAATAAAAAAGATAAAGTTTTTTGCTTTGTATATAAAAATTTAGTTCTATGAGTTCGTTTAATAACAATTTAATTCAATCCATAAATAATAAAAAAACCTTTTTAGTAGTTGGGCTTGATCCAAATTTAGATAAGATGCCAGTCAAAAATATTTTTGATTTTAATAAAGAAATCATTGATAATACTTATGATTTGGTGGTGGGATACAAGCCACAATTAGCATATTATGAATCAAATGGTTTTGAGGGTCTTGAAGCTTTATATAAAACTATTGAATATATAAAAAATCTACCTGAAAAAAAAATAATAATTGGTGATTGTAAAAGGTCAGATATTGATTCTACAAGCGATGCATATGCTAAGGCAATGTTCGAATTTTGGGATTTTGATGCAATAACAATTGTGCCGTTTTTTGGTACTGATGGAATATTGCCATTTACCAAATATAAAGATAGAGGCGTTTTTATTGTATGTAAGTCAAGCAATAAATCTGGAGGGGAAATTCAAGACTTTTTTTCAGAAAAAAAACATATGACATTGTATGAAAATATTGCAAATATTTCTTCTGAATTAAATTATCATGATAATGTTTGTTTAGTCATGGGTGCAACATATCCTAGCGAATTAAAAATTATTCGTGAGCAAAATCCAAATCTGCCTTTCTTAATTCCTGGATTAGGTCATCAAAAAGGTGATTTGTTTGAAATTATAGACAACTCAATAATTAATAATAATCCTAACATTCTTATTAATTCAGCTAGAGGTATCATTTATGCATCAGAAGATCCTGTTAACTTTGGAAATTTTGCACGGCAGAAAGTTAAAAAAATTAATACTGAAATAAATAATCTATATTCATTTTAAAAAATGCTAAATTTTATTGACCATTATTTAAAAATAATTATTCTATAAATATGGAAGAAATGATTGTGGACAGTCTAAAGATTAATGCCATGGGGCAAAGAGTAATGATCCTAAAACAAAAGACAGGATCATTGTATCTTGCTATATGGATTGCTGCTGCTGAAGCTGATGCTATCGCGATACGAATGCAAAAGGTTGACGTTCCAAGACCACTTACTCATGACCTTTTTTGTAATGTAATTGAGAAATTTGATGGTCAAATTAATAAAATTATAATAGATAATCTTGACACTGGAACTTTTTTTGCAAAAATAATCATTTCAATAAAAGGAAAAGAAATAGAATTAGATTCCCGACCATCTGATGCTATGGTTATAGCCTTAAAGCTGGGTATTCCAATTATGTGTGTTAGTAAAGTAATTGAAAAAGCTGGATTTCAAAAATCTAATTTGGATATAGATAAATCTAATGAGATAAATGAAGACTTAGATGACCAAAATGATGCATATTCTCCAATGGGAGAAAAAGAAAGAAAGAGTCTGTCTGTTTTTGAATCATTTATCGATAGCTTGGATTTAGATGAGTAAAAATAATAATGATGAAGGAAATTCTAAAAATAGTATAATTTCTTCATTTTATTTAGCTGGCAAGTATCTTGGAATTGGATGGCTAATGGTAACACCAGTAGTAATTTTTACTTTTGGTGGTAATTTTTTGGATAATCGATTAAATCTTGGCTATTTTATGACCTTAATGGGTTTGATGATTGGACTTTTTGTAGGTATTATTTGTACGGTTAGAATTTTAAAAAGCTAAAATCAAGGAAAAATTTAATTTAAATGTTTTTTAAACCAAAAATAATTTTAATTATTTCAGCTCTTCTATCAGTTTTTGCAATATCAACTTTAGGAGGAGCGCTGGGTGATACTTTTGGTTTTGGATTTCTTGGCGGTCCAATGCCATTTATTTCAATAGCAGCTGAGACTGTATTGCATATTTCTACTCCTTTTTCATATGATTTGAAAAATTCTACAATAATGCTATGGATTGCAATGATTGTGATCATTGTTTTATCTTGGTTAGCAACAAGAAATATGAAAGAAATTCCTTCAGGGTTACAAAATGTATTCGAATTAATATTTCAATTTTGGATAGATACGGCAGATGAAGCTGGCGGGAAATCAGCTAGAAGATTTCTTCCAGTAGTAATTACTATATTTTTAGGTGTATTATTCTTCAACTGGTTGGGTATACTTCCAGGTGTAGGATCCATAGGAAAAGTAGAAACAGTTGAGGAATGGGTTCATCATCACTCTCATTCTGGACATTGCGCAGATGACTATAAATCTGATCAAACCCTTGCTGAATTGTGTGTTCTAGAAGAAGATTATAATCACGGATTCGTTGTTTTTGATACTAATGGAATAAATATAATGCCTATAGGGCGAGGTGAAACTACGAGGGCGCCACTAAGTGCTATTGGAGGCTATGTACCTGAAGATATTCAACAAATTAAGAAAAAAATAAAAAACGGAACAGCTCCATTAGAAATAAAAGAGTATGTTCAAATACAAGAAAATATTCATGAAGGAAAAGTTGTTAGTTTATATACTAAAGAATCTGATGGATCAATTAGCCCTGAATCCTACTTAGGAAAAACTACAGGTGAGCTAATTCCATATTTTAGAGGAGCATCAACTGATGTTAATACAACCCTAGCAATAGCTATTTTTTCGATGCTGGCTATTCAATTTTGGGGTTTTTCATCCCTTGGATTTAAGGGCTACGGAGGGAAATTTATTAATTTTTCTCATGGTCCTATAAATGCTTTTGTGGGGATACTTGAATTATTTGGTGAATTTGCTAAAACTATTAGTTTTACATTTAGGCTTTTTGGAAACATGTTTGCTGGTGAAATTGTGTTGATATCTATGGGTTTTTTATTACCATTAATAGGCATGATGCCTTTTATGGGGCTAGAAATATTTGTAGGTATGATTCAAGCCTTGATATTTTCGATGTTGACTTTAGTTTTTGGTGTAATGGCAGTAACATCTCATGGAGAGCATGATGACCATTAGGTGCAAATTTAGAAAAAAAATAAAAATATTGAAGGGAGAAACAAATGGCAAGTGAATGGCAACCGATAGGAGCTGCATTATCGATGGGTTTGGGAGCAATAGGATCAGCTCTTGGTATTGGAATGTTAGCTAATGGGGCTTTACAATCTTTGGGGAGAAACCCTGAAGCAAGAGGTCCTATACAACAAAGTATGATTTTAGCTATTGCATTTACAGAAGCAATTGCGATTTATTCTTTAGTTGTAGCCATATTAATACTATTCGTTTTATAAAATTTTCGGCTGAGAAATCTCAGCTGAAAAAAATAGGAGATTAAATATGGAAGCATTAGGTATAAATTTATCAGTACTTATTACACAATTAGTAAGTTTTACGGTTTTGTTTTTAATACTTAGGAAACTTTTATTTGGCCCGATTAGCTCTATGCTTCAATCTAGGTCAGAAAAGATAAAAGAGAGCCTTGAGGCTGCGGAAAAGGTTAAGAATGAAGCTGATGAATCTGCTGAAAAGTTAGAAAAAGAAATAAATTCTGCAAGGCAAGAAGGACAAAAGCTTGTTCAAGAAGCAAGAGAGGCTGCTGAAAATTTTAGGCAGCAAGAAATTGAAAAAGCTGAATTGGAATCTCAGGATATTATTTCTAAAGCAAACAAAGCGATTGAAAAAGAAAGAGACCTTGCAATACAAAGTGTAAGGAAGGAATTTTCCTCACTCGTAATTTCAGCTGCTTCAAAAGTTGTTGATAAGTCTATTGATGAAAAAGATCATAAAGATCTAATAGATAAAACGCTAAAAGAAGAAATTAATAATTAAAAATTATGGCAAGTTCAGTAATTAAAAGATATGGGAAAGCAATACTAGATATTGCTGAAGAGAAAAATAATAAAGATATTTGGATTGATAATTTTCGTAATTCAAAAGATGTAATGTCTGATGAAGATTTGAAATCTTTCTTAATTTCTCCTGAGGTTCCAAATTCTGAAAAATATAAGTCTATAAACACTTTATTTACAGGGTTTGATAAACTTTTCATTAATTTTTTAAAGGTCCTTATTACTAAAGGTCAAGTTAATTTTTATGAAGGAATTATGAATGAATTTTTTGATCAGAATCAAATTTCTGAGGGAAAAGTTTCTGCTACGATTACTTCTTTTGTAGATTTGTCTAAAGAACAGGAAGTAGAAATTATAAAAAAAATATGTGAAGTGTTCGAAGTAGATGATGTCGATATAAATAAAAAATTAGACAAATCTATTCTTGGGGGATACATCATAAAAGTGGGGGATACTATTATAGATTGCTCCACTAAAAATAAATTAAATGATTTACAGGATCATTTATTAAGATCAACTGCATTATAGTATGGAGAAAAATTATGTCACCAAATAGTCAAGATATAGCATCAATTATAAAACGCCAAATAGAAGAATTTGGTGGAGATTTCAGCATGGTTGATATAGGAACTGTTGTTGAAGCTGGGGACGGTGTTGTAACAATACATGGTCTTTCAAGTGTAAAGGTAAACGAATTATTGCAATTCCCTAATGATATTATTGGGCTTGCTTTGAATCTAGAAGAAGATACAGTTGGGGCTGTCGTATTAGGAGATTTCTTGTCAATAAAAGAAGGAGACGAAGTAAGATCAACAGGAAGAATAGTTGAAGTTCCAGTAGGGGACAATCTTCTTGGAAGAGTAGTTGATCCCTTAGGGAGACCATTAGATGGGAAGGGAGATGTTTCTACTTCAGAATCTCTTCCGGTTGAAAAAATTGCAGCAGGTGTTGTTGAAAGAAAATCTGTTGATGAACCTGTTCAATTTGGATTGAAAATTGTGGATGCAATGGTTCCAGTTGGAAGAGGACAAAGAGAATTAGTGATTGGCGATAGAACTACGGGAAAAACTTCTCTTTGTGTTGATGCTTTAATAAACCAGAAAGATTCAGATATTATTGGTATTTATGTAGCGATAGGACAAAAAGCATCAAAAGTAGCTGCTGTAGTTGCTAGGTTAGAAGAGCAGGGAGCACTAGATAATACTATTGTTGTTACTGCCAATGCATCTGATTCAGCAGCATTACAATATTTGGCTCCTTATGCAGGAGTTACAATGGCTGAATTTTTTATGGCTCAAGGGAAAGATGTTCTGATAGTTTATGATGATCTTAGTAAACATGCTTGGGCTTATAGACAAATGTCGCTTCTTCTGAGAAGACCTCCGGGTAGAGAAGCTTATCCTGGAGATGTTTTTTATTTACACTCAAGATTACTTGAGCGAGCTGCAAGGCTTGATGACAAATATGGAGGAGGTTCTATAACAGCATTGCCTATTATTGAAACTCAAGCTGGAGATGTATCTGGTTATATCCCTACAAATGTTATTTCTATTACTGATGGTCAACTATACTTAGAACCTGATCTATTCAATTCAGGTATTAGACCTGCAGTAAATGCTGGATTGTCTGTAACACGAGTTGGTTCATCTGCTCAAAGAAAAGCTATGAAGGAAGTTTCAGGATCTCTTAAGGGAGAAATGGCTCAGTATGATTCATTGAAAACATTTGCTCAATTTGGAACAGATGATTTAGATGCTATTACAAAGCAACAGTTAGCTAGAGGTGAAAGATTAACAGAGCTTTTAAAGCAAAATGAAAATGAACCCCTACCTTTTGAAAATCAAGTATCAATATTTTATGCTGCTAATCAAGGTGCTCTAGACGATGTTGAAATTGAAAGAATTTCTGAATTTGAAAAAGGTTGGTATGATTTTGTGTCCGCAAACATACCCGATGTAATGAAGACAATTTCCCAAGAGGGCGAGTTGTCAGATGATTCGAAAAAAGGATTAGATGGAGCAATAAAAACTTATAAAGGAACTTTTGGGAACTAATTAAATGCCTAGTACAAAAGAATTAAGAGCAAGAATAAAATCTGTTTCAAACACTTCTAAAGTCACAGGGGCTATGCAATTAATTGCAGCCTCAAAAATGAGAAGGGCTCAACAGCAAGTTTTGATGGGTAAAAAATATGCTGAAACTATACAGAGTTTATTGACCAATCTATCATCATCAGTGGATCTTGAAAAAGTCAATATCCCTCTATTAGACAATAGAGAAATTAATAATAAGCTAATGATCCTCGTTACTCCAGATAGAGGTTTAGCAGGTGCATTAGTAGGAAATGTAAATAAAAAAGCAATTGAAGTAATTCAGAAATCAACTGAAAATTACAACATACTTTCCGTTGGAAGAAAAGGTTTTAGATTTTTAAATTCAAGAGATCAGAATATTGTAGAGCAAATTGAAATTCCTGATAAACCTGAAATAACTGATACCTTAAGTATTTCAGATTTTGCTATTGAAGGCTTTTTAGAGGGTAAATGGGACCAGGTTGATCTAGTTTATAGCGAATTTATTAATACAACTTCTCAAATACCAAAACTACAAACAATACTTCCTATTTCAAATGAAGATGAAAAAGAAGATGTTATAAACGATTATATTTATGAGCCTTCTGATTATGAAGTTCTAATTGAACTAACACCTAAGTATGTAAGGTCTCAAGTATATCAATCTATCCTAGAATCGTTTGCAAGTGAACATTCTGCAAGAATGGTAGCTATGCAAAATGCTACTGATAATGCTAATGAATTAATTGGAGAATTGACTTTAGATCTAAATAAAGCAAGGCAAGAAACAATAACTGCAGAACTACTAGATTTGATTGGTGGAATATCTGCATTAGAAGGAAAATAAAAGGAGAATAATATGGCTAAAGGAGATAAAGGTAAGGTAGTTCAAGTTATCGGTACCGTTGTTGACGTTGAATTTGATCAGAATAATTTGCCTGAAATATTTAACGCCTTAGAATTAGAAAATGAAGGCGAAAGATTAGTTCTTGAAGTAGAACAACATGTTGGAAATTCTTGGGCAAGATGTTTAGCTTTAGGTCCAACCGAAGGTCTAGCTAGAGGAGTTGAGGTTATTGATACAGGAGCAGCAGTATCAGTTCCTGTTGGTGCAGATTCATTAGGAAGACTATTTAATGTTGTAGGAGATCCTATTGATAATGGTGAACCTGTAAGTAAAGACGCTGTTAGATGGCCAATACACAGGAAACCTCCTGACTTTGATCAACAATCAGGATCAGTAGAACTTTTAGAAACCGGAATTAAGGTTTTAGATTTGATAACACCTTTTGCTAAGGGGGGTAAGATTGGGGCGTATGGTGGTGCTGGAGTAGGAAAAACGGTTATTATTACTGAACTTATAAGGAATATCGCTCAAGAGCATTCAGGTGTTTCGGTATTTGCTGGAGTGGGAGAAAGGTCAAGGGAAGGAAATGATCTATGGCATGAAATGCAAGACTATGGTGTTTTAGATTCAACTGCCTTAGTTTTTGGACAAATGAATGAACCTCCTGGTACTAGAGCTAGAATAGCATTGACTGGTCTTACTATGGCTGAGTATTTTAGAGATGAGCAAAAGCAAGATGTATTGCTTTTTGTTGATAATATTTATAGATACGTATTGGCAGGCATGGAAGTTTCTGCTTTATTAGGAAGAATGCCGTCAGCTGTGGGATATCAGCCAACTTTATCAACTGAAATGGGTGATCTTGAAGAAAGAATTACAACAACAGTTGATGGATCTATTACTTCATTTCAAGCCGTTTATGTTCCTGCTGATGATTATACTGATCCAGGAATTGTTACTACTTTTGGTCATTTAGATGCTAATGTTTCTCTTGATAGAGCTTTAGCAGCTCAGTTTTTATTTCCAGCAGTAGATCCATTGGCTTCAAATTCTAGAATGTTAGAACCAGCAATTGTTGGAGAAGATCATTATAAAGCTGCTCAAGGAGTTCAGCAGGTTCTTCAAAGATACAAAGACCTACAAGACGTTATTGCAATTTTAGGGATAGATGAATTATCCGAAGAAGATCAGCTGGCAGTTGCTAGAGCGAGAAAGATTCAAAGATTCCTAACTCAACCATTTTTTGTTGGTGAAGTATTCACAGGTATTCCAGGGAAGTATGTTCCAATAGCAGAAACAGTTAAGGGTTTCTTAGAAATACTAGAAGGAAAGCATGACGATCTTCCTGAACAAGCATTTTATATGGTTGGCAGCATAGAAGAAGCTGCTGAAAAAGGTGAAGAAATGAAGAAACAAATAGAAAATAATTAAGAATGGCGAATATTATAAAAGTTAATATAGTTTCACCTAACGGAGAAGTTTTCTCAGGAGATGCTAGTAGTGTTTTAGTTCCGGGATCTTTAGGGCAAATGACTATATTACCTAAACATGCTGCTATATTATCTTCATTGTCTAAAGGTACCATAACAGTAAATTCTGAAGATGGAGAGAATACGGATTTCGTAATAGACTCAGGGTTTATAGAAAATAAAGATGACTCTTTAACGATAATTGTAGAAGGTTTTGCAAAAAATTGATTTTTTTTTAACCTTGTGCAACTTTAGATTGAGTCTTTTTTAATAACTCGATTGCCTCTGATTTTGATATTTCTTTGCTGCATTGTATGCATGACAAATGATATTTACCATCATAATCAGTATTTATTTCGATATCTCCACCACAAGGGCAGCATTTAGAATAAATCACTACTAAATTCCTTCTTATATTTACATTTTCCAAGAAATTATAATATATGTCCTTTTAAAATTAATCAAGTAAAAAAAAATATGAATCGTTAACAAAGTGTAAACTTTTATTTAGCTTGATGTTTTTTGATTGATTCCGTAGCGATTTAAATTGACACAGATCGTGTTAAGTATTATTATATGTATTAAGGGAGTTTATTGTGGTAAATAGAGGTTGGATAGTATCAAAATCAGTTACTGTTTCGAATTCAAAGCCTGAAAATAATTTAGGTAGTGAATTTAATCAAGATCCTGTTATAGGTGTTTATACAATAAGTGTTGCATCTCATTTGATTTCTATGCACCCGAATACTCTTAGGAAATATGATAGAACAGGACTGGTAAAACCTTCTAGAACTGATGGCCGAAGAAGACTATATTCGGAAAATGATCTTCTTAGACTTAAAATTGTAAAGTTATTAACTGAAAGATATGGATTGAATCTTGAAGGGGCTAAGTTAGTATTAGCGCTTTCCTTAAGAATTAAGGAAGTTGTTGATCTTTTAGAACAAGGAGTTAATAATCAAGTTTATAAAAATTCTGCAAAGGTTGCATCAAAAGAATTAAGACAACTATTTCTTGATTTAGGTATTAAAATTTAATTATGGTAAAAGAAACAAAAAAAGATAAAGAAATAAAAAAACTTCAAGAAGAAGTTGCGGAACTGACTACTGAGAAAAATAAGTATTTAGATATAGCTCAAAGAGCTCAAGCTGATTTAGTGAATTATAGGAAAAAGGTTACATCTGATATTAAAGAATCAGATGATCGAGCTCAAAGGAAAATTTTCATGCAGGTAATCAATGTTCTAGACCAGTTAAATATGGCCTTGTCCTCAAAAGTAGACACAAAAACATATAAATCTTGGATCAAAGGGGTAGACTCGGTTAATAATAATTTTAAAAGTCTTTTATCTTCTTTTGATTTTGTTGAAATAAATATTGAAAATGATGATAAATTTGATCCAAATATTCATGAAGCTATATCTAGAATCGAGACAGATAAATTTGAAGAAGGTGAAATTATAAGACAAATTTCACCAGGATATAAACACAAAGACTACTTGCTAAGACCAATTTTAGTAGAAATAGCATTTAAAAATAAAAAAGATTAAGAAGGGAAATATAATGCCAAAAGTAATAGGAATTGATTTAGGGACAACAAACTCTGCTATGGCAGTAATGGAATCTGGTGAACCTAGTGTGATTGAAAATAATGAAGGTAAAAGAACTACACCTTCTGTTGTTGCTTTCAATTCAAAATCAAATGAAAGATTTGTTGGAGAGACAGCTAAAAGGCAGTCAATAACTAATCCTGAGAATACAGTTTATTCAGCTAAAAGATTTATAGGGAGAAGATTTAATCAAACTGAAATGAAAAAAGAAGGAAATAAAGTTTCTTATAAGTTAAATAAAAGAACTAATGGAGATGTTGGCATAAAATTAGGTGATAAAGATCATGCTCCTGCAGAAATTTCTGCAATGGTACTTAGAAAACTGAAAGAAGATGCTGAAATTAAGCTTGGAGATAAGGTTGATCAAGCAGTAATTACTGTTCCTGCTTATTTTAATGATTCTCAAAGAGAAGCTACAAAAGTTGCCGGACAGATTGCAGGATTAGAAGTTCTGCGAATTATAAATGAACCAACAGCCGCCTCTCTGGCTTACGGACTAGACAAGGAGGGAGATAGAACTATTGCAGTTTATGATCTTGGAGGAGGAACTTTTGATATTACTATTCTTCAATTAGGAGATGGTGTTTTTGAAGTTAAATCAACCAATGGAGATACACAGCTTGGTGGAGATGATTTTGATAATGTTATAGTAGATTATATTTGTGAAAATTTCAAAAGTGAAAACTCTATTGATTTAAAGTCTGATCCTGCAGCTTTACAAAGAATCCGAGTTGAGGCTGAAAGGTCTAAAATTGAACTATCTTCTGTGAATCAAACAGAGATTAATCTTCCTTTCATAACAGCAGATTCTAATGGTCCCAAACATCTTCAATTAAATCTAAATAGATCAAAATTAGAAGAACTTACAGCCCAGCTTGTAGAAAAAACAGTTAAGCCTACACTATCTGCCCTCAAAGATGCTGAAGTAAAACCTGGAGAAATTGATGAGGTTGTATTAGTTGGTGGAATGACTAGGATGCCAATTGTTTCAGAAAAGGTCAAAGATCTATTTAAAAAAGAACCGAATAAAACAATTAATCCTGACGAAGTTGTAGCACTTGGAGCTGCAATTCAAGCAGGGGTACTTCAAGGTGATGTCAAGGATGTTTTATTACTAGATGTAACTCCACTGACTCTTGGTATTGAAACTTTGGGTGGAGTTAAGACTCCCCTAATTGAAAGAAATACAACAATACCTACGTCAAAAACTGAAACATTTACAACTGCTGCAGACAGTCAACCAAGTGTTGAAATTCATGTTGTTCAAGGTGAAAGAGAGATGGCAAATGATAATGTTTCAATAGGAAGATTTTCATTGGATGGTATTCAACCAGCACCTAGAGGCGTTCCTCAAATAGATGTTACTTTTGATATTGATGCTGATGGAATTGTCACGGTAATGGCAAAGGATAGAGCTACTAATAAAGAACAGAAAATAACTATAACTGGACGATCAGGAATGTCAGATGATGAAATAGATAAAATCGTAAAAGATGCAGAAAAATTTGCGGAAGAAGATCAGAAGAAGAAAGCTAATATAGAGTCGAAAAATTCCGCGGAAGCTGTTATTTATCAATCAGAAAAGTTAATTAAAGAGAATTCAGATAAAGTTCCGGATGAGGTTTCAACTGAGCTTCAGACTGAAGTAGATGATCTAAAGAGTGTTATTGCTAATGAAGATTCAGATTCTGAACAGATAAATGAAGGTATAGAAAAGGTGAATCAATCCTTGCAGAAATTTGGTCAAAATTTACCACAAGAAGGAAATGATCCTACTGACCCTTCAAATACGGATGACAAATCTGATGAAGATGATACTGTTGATGGTGAATATAAAGAAGTTTAGAGAGTAATTATGAAAATTTATCAAATTGAAAAAAGGGTAGTTGTAGAGGATGATAAAAAGATAAAAGATATTACTAAATTAAGACCATCTATTAAAACATCTATAGATTTAATTAAAGTTGCTTTAAGTAATGATCTAACAGTTTCTGAATACTTACAAAAGACTATGGATACAACAGAAGGAACTTTTCCTAAGCAAATGCTTTCTAATCCGAGAATACCAATTGATTCATTGGAAACTTGGGCTTTTGGTGTCACATATGAAGATTCTATGAAAGAAAGACAAGCTGAATCTGATACTCCGGATGTTTATGGAAAGGTTTATACCGCAGATAGGCCTGAGGCATTTTTTAAGAGTACTTTAGCCAGATTAAAGGGTCCAAATGACAAAGTTGGTATTAGAAAAGATTCTACATGGGATGTTCCAGAACCCGAACTCACATTTATTGTTTTTCATGGACAAATAGTTGGGTTTACAGTGGGAAATGATATGTCTAGTAGATCCATAGAAGGAGAGAATCCTTTATATATCCCTCAAGCTAAGATTTATAATAGTTCAGCATCAATTGGTCCTTGTTGGGTTCCAATTGAATTATTAGATTATAATAATTTGAAGGTTGAAATGATAATCAAGAGAGATTCGAATGAAGTATTTTCTGGGTCTGGAAATACTAATCTTATGAAAAGAAAATGTGATGAATTGAATAAATGGCTTCATTCAAGTAATGATATACCTGATGGGTCTACAGTAATGACAGGCACAGGAACTATTCCTCCTGAGGAATTTACTCTAAAGGCTGGAGATGAAATCTCAATAACAATAGAAAATATTGGGACTTTACTAAATACAGTAATGGAAGTTTAAGAAATATTTATAACCCTAATTAAGTTTGTATTACCTTTAACTCCAATTGGAAGGCCAGCTACAACTACAATAGTGTCTCCTATAGATGCTAGATTATGTTCTTTTACTATATTATTTGCATATTGGAACATTTCTTCAATTTGGTCAAAATTAGAAACATTTATAGTATTTACTCCCCATCTTAATCCTAGATTGATTTCTGCACTTGAATCAGGGGAAAGTGCAATAACTGATTGAGATGGCCTATAAGAAGCTACTCTTGCAGCTGTAGATCCTGACTCTGTGAACGCGACTATCAACTTTGATTTTAATTGTTCAGCTATACTTGCTGCACCATGTGCTATTAGTTCATCCACATGGTTTACATCTTTTGAATTGATATTCTCTAATTTTAATTTTCTAATGTAGTTATGATTAATATCTTTTTCAGCAATGCCTGAAATTTCTCTCATAAACTCAACTGCTCTAACTGGATAGCTTCCTATTGAAGTTTCTCCTGAGAGCATAATTGCATCTGTTCCATCTAAAACTGCATTATGTACATCTGTTGATTCAGCTCTTGTGGGTTGAGGATTCTCGGTCATAGATTCAAGCATTTGAGTTGCTGTAATAACTTCTTTCCCTTTTTTATTTGCAAGGTTAATAATATATTTTTGAGCAGAAGGAACTTTTGAAATAGGTAAATGTACTCCCAAATCACCTCTAGCAACCATTACAACATCTGAATTATCAATAATTTCATTTAAATTATCTAGTGCTTTTTGCAATTCTATCTTTGAGATAATCCTTAGCTTTTTATCACCTAATTTAGTCTTAACTCGTTTAATATCATCTGCATTTCTAACGTATGATAATCCTATATAATCTATATCGTTAGAAATTACAAAATTTATAGAACTTTCTGTTTCTTCAGTAAAATAATCTAACATTGAGGGGAATCCTCTTGCGACTACAGCTTTATTACTGCTGATTTTTCCTGAAAGCTTTACTATAGTTTCTATTTTAGTTTGATTAATTGCTGTCACTTCTAGTTCCACAGCACCATCATCAATCATTAAAATTGCGCCAACTTCTACATCTTTATTCAATCCAGATGGCCATATATTTATTTCCTCAGATTCTAATTTTTCATTATCACATTCAAATAAAATTACTTGGTTTTCTTTGACTTCCATAATTCCATTATTTATTTCCCCAACTCTATATTTTGGGCCAGGTAGGTCAGCTAATATTGGGAGATAAATATTACGATTTTTTGCAGCTTTTCTTAAATTAGAAATTATTTTTTTATGATCTTTTTCATTACCATGAGAAAGATTCATTCGAGCTACATTCATTCCTGCATCAATTAAACCTTCAATAATCTCAACTGAGTCTGAAGAAGGGCCAATAGTACATACTATTTTAGTTTTTTTTAGGTTAGATTTAATATTGTTTTGTTGCATATTTAATTAAAAATTTTTTAGAAATAGAATTCAATTAAGATTTATATAACGTATTATATATTATAGATATAGAAGAGGATCTATAAGAGGTTACTATGGCTGATGAAAATCATAAATTCTTTCAATTACAAGAATATGACTTAAATATTTTTAATATTGAGGATAATTTAAGTCAAATTTCCATAAAATTAAAAGAAAAATTGGGAATAGAGGATATTAGGAAAAAATTTAATATGATTGAAATTAAATTTGATGAACTTACGAAACTTCAAATAAAAATAAATCAAACTCTTGATCATACTAATAACGAAATCAATGAGCTTAATACTACTTTATATTCGGGCAAAATAAGAAACAATAAAGAAGTTGAAGCGATTGAGATAGAAATTAAGAATAAATCAGAAAGTTTAGCTTTATATGAAACTAAACAAGATCAAGTAAACGAAAATATTTCTAAGTTAAATGAAATTAAAGAAAATTATGAACTGAAAATCTTTGCACTTGAAGAAAAATGGATTGGTTATGAAAAAAAAATTATATCTGAGATAGAAAACCTTAGTAATCATAAATCTATTCTTCAAGAAAAAAGAAAAGTTTTATCAAAAAATTTAGATAAAACTGTTCTAAATCTCTATGATTCTTTTATTGCAAGGAATAAAAATATTGGCATTGGTAAATTAGAAAATCGAATAAGTACTTGTTGTAAAATTGAGCTTCCGAATGCATTTATTGAAAAAATAAAAACTAGTGATTTACCTATTATTTGTAATTGTGGAAAATCTTTAATTTCGGAGTAAATTTTTGAGTAGTCTAGCTATTGTCTATAACGAAAAAAATAACGAAGAAATCAATAAAATAAATGAATTTTGCCGTTATGAGAATGTTTCTGTTGATTATTTTTTGAGCAAAATTGACTTCAAAAAAATTTTTGATTTTATTATTAGGAACAAAATTTCCAAAGTATTTTTATCTGATGCTGAAGTTCTTGATAGCGATCTTAAGTTATTTGCAGAAAAAATTATTGCATTGCATAAAATAAATATTCCTGTGATGTGTGCTTCCTATGATTTTCCAGATCCTTTTCAACTCGCTATTAGAACATTAAGTCATAATGGTAAGAACCCTTCTAGATTCAATAAAATCAAAGACTCAATAAGCAAAAAAGCATCAAGAGGGCAAGTATTAGGTAAAATACCCTACGGGTATAAAAAAAACTCATCTGGTTTTTTTGAAGAAGACATTGATAAGTCAAAAAATGTAAGGAAAATTTTTTCTTTATTTAATGAAAATATTTCTATTTCTGATATAACAATCGAATTACAAAATACTTTATTTCAAGAAAAATGGTCTAATCAAAAAATTAAACATATATTAGAAAATGATTTTTATACTGGAATATATAGACGATACAATGTTGTGATCCCAAATTCTCATATAGCAATAGTAAATAAGAATGATTTTGATAAAGCAAATAAAAAATTACTTACCAATCAGAAAAGGATTTATAAAAAAAATATATGGAGTGGATTACTTTTCTGCGCTATTTGTAATAACAAATTATCAGTGTCTAATCATAAAAACTCTTGGGTAAATAATGGAATTAAAAAAGTTAAGAATTATAAATATTATAAGTGTGAACATAAATATTCTAAAGATGAATTTCATGTAAAGTTAAAAATCAAATATGAAAAATTAAATAATTTATTAGAAAAAAACTTTAAAAAAGAATTAATTTTTGATCAAAAATTTGATGAATCTTATGTCTATAAACTAATTTCTCAATTATCAAATTCTAAAATATTTTTTGATGATTTTATAGATAAATTTGAAAAATATAATTTATCATCTTCTAAAAATAGTGATCTAGTAGAAAAAATATATATAAAACAAATTGATAATGAAATAATCCTTTCATTATCCTAAATTGTTTATAATAGGAAAGTTAGACTATATATTTTAGTTTTTAACATTTAGATAAAAGAAAGACGAGTGATCGCTGGCCAAATGCCAGAGGAAAGTCCGAGCACCACTAGGATAAAGTGCCTGTTAACGACAGGGCAGGGTAACCTGACGGCTAGTGCAACAGAAAAAATACCGCCTAATTTAGGTAAGGGTGAAAAGGTAAGGTAAGAGCTTACCACAGATTTGGTAACAAATTTGGTATTGTAAACCCCACTTGGTGCAAGGCTAAATAGAGGAACTATAAGTTATCCTAGACAGTTCCCGGGTAAGCTGCTTGAGCTAGTTGGTGACAGCTAGTCTAGATGGATGATCACATCTATTTATAGAAACAGAACTCGGCTTATAGTCTTTCTTTTATCTTTCTAATTTTTAAGGTATAGCTTGACCGGCCAATATACCTGTACAAATCTCTTTCCTAACAGCAATTTTCCCATTTACAATTACATAAGGAATTCCTACTGGAAATTGCTTTGCATCATCATAAGTTGCAGTATCTATAATTTTTTCTTCATCAAAAACTACTAAATCTGCAAAATATCCTTCCTTTAGTAAACCTCTATTTTTTAAGTTGAATGTTTTTGCAGGATTATTTGTAATCCTTTGAATCATTTGTTCAAGGGAAATTAGATTAAATTGTCTGCGAAGCCTTCCTATAAACCTAGGAAAAGTTCCATATGCTCTTGGATGAGGTACACTTCCAAGACGAATTGAATCACTTCCAATCATGTAGTCAGATCTAGAAATAAATTCCATAGCATCCTTACTAATCTGCCTCCATTTTGAAATACTATCAGGAGGTATTTGCCAAAATCCAACTTGTAGATCTTGTTCAACTAATAAATCACAAATTAAATCTCCCATTGAGACTCCTCGGATTTCAGAAAGTTCTAATACTGTCATACCTTCAAGTTCAGGATTATTAGGCAAATAAGAAAGTAATATTTGATCCATACTACGTTTTTTATTCAAACCAAAGCTCTTGATAATTTTTAAACGTAAATCTTTATTGTTTAATCTTTCTAAAATTTCTTTTGGTCCACCCTCGTGGGCCCAACTTGGTAAATTACTCAGTAAAAATGAGCTCCCTGTTGGGTAAGGATATAATTCTAAAGTACAATCTACGCCTTCTTCTTTTGCTTTGTCAATTAATTTAAGTACTTCAGAAACTTGACCAGCATTTTCAGCACTAGTTCGAGTGTGTGAAAAATGAACTCTTACTCCTGACTTTTTTCCTATATGAATAGCTTCAGGAACTCCTCCTCCACCAAAACCTCTATCTGTATTAACATCTCTTAAGTGAGTTATATAAACTCCATCTTTTTCTTTAACAACTTTGCATAATTCTATTAGTTCTTCTGTAGTACTCCATGCATTTGGGTGGTAAGACATACCTGTTGCTAATCCTACAGAACCTTGTTCTAGCCCTTCCATAAGCAAACTTTTAGCATGATCTAACTTTTTTCCTTTTAGTGGTTTGTCATGGAATCCTACAGACTCTATTCTCAGAGCTCCATGAGATACAGGATATGCGGTATTTATAGAAACTTTCTTATGATAATTAGATCTAAATGCACTAATGCTACTCATATCAATATTTTCTGGAGGCATACCTAATATTCCACTTAGATACTTTCTTTGAATTTTATAGTTTTCCGAAGAAAGAGGAGCATAAGAAAGTCCATCCTGACCTAGGATTTCAGTAGTTACTCCTTGCCTTAAGCTACTTGCATGCTGAGGATCAAGTAAAAGAACTCCATCATGATGAGTATGTGTGTCTATAAATCCTGGTGAAACAATCATTCCATCTACATTTATTGATTCTTTAGATTCTTTTCCTTTTGAATCTCCTATAAAACTTATTTTTTCCCCTGTTATACCTATATCTGATTTAGTTCTATTTTGACCTGAACCATCTATAACAAATCCATTTTTAATAAGTAAGTCGAACATATTTTACTTAATATTTCTAAGTATTTTATTCTGATTGTCCACGTTTAGCCCAGTCCATTTTTTCGAACATATTTAAGCCTGGATCTAAATTTATTCCTTCTTTATTTTTTTCCGGTGGATGAGAAAGTATAAATTCTTCATTTAATTCAATTCCCCATCCTGGTTTATCAGGAATATTAAAAAATCCATCAACTACTTCAGGATAGGAATCAGCAGCTTCTTTAACAAATGGATCTGCAAAATCATTAAAATGTTCAAGAATTTTCACATTTCTTAATGTGATACAAAGATGTAAAGCGGCTAAGGTAGATACGACTCCTCCGACATTATGAGGAGCTACCATAATTGAATAAATTTCAGCAGTTGAAGCTATTTTTTTTGTCTCAAAAATACCACCACATTGAGTTATGTCTGGTTGAATTATATCGACTGAATTATTTCCCCAAATTTCTCTAAATTCAGATGCCCCATAAAGCCTTTCACCAGTTGCTATTGGGAGAGAAGTTTGCATTCTTACTTTCTCTAAACTCGGATTATCGCTAGGCCTTACAGGCTCTTCAATCCATCCAATATTTAGCTGGTCAATTTTTTTAGCAATTTCTACAGCTTGATGAGCAGCAAATCTACCATGCATTTCTATCATCATTTGCATATCATCTGTAATAGCATCAGAAACTGCTTCAATTATTTCAATCGATTTAAAAAGTTCATTTCTTGAAAGCTCTAAATCTCCATTTCCAAATGGATCAAACTTTAATGCTTTATAGCCCCTTGATACTACTTTTGATGCGGCTAATGAAAAACTACCAGGAGTTCTTTCTACTGTATACCAACCATTGGCGTAGGCTTGAATTTTATCTTGTACCTTTCCTCCAAGTAATTTATATACAGGTTGATTAGTTGCTTTACCCATAATGTCCCAAAAAGCCATTTCTACCATAGCTAAACCAGTATGAACAACTTCACCAGGTTTCCCAAAATCAAGTAAAGTAAACCTACGATATAAAGCCTCTATATCAAAAGGATCGTGTCCAATAAAGTGTCTTTCAACATCCTTCAGATACTCTGCTACTGTATGAGTTTTTCCTAGCACTCTAGCTTCACCTATTCCACTTATGCCTTCATCAGTTTCAATAACTATATAAGATAAGTTTCTCCAAGGAGTGCCTAATTGTAATAATCTAAATCCTGTAGTTTTCATATTACTTTACTATTTTTCCACCAGTTACACTTTCGTCATTATAGTATCTACTAAATCTACCTTCTTGTTGAGTAATAACCTCAATCAGTGCACTTTGACCATCATTATTTGTATTTTGTGCATCTTTTATAGCTGGGACTATTTCTTCAGGTTTCTCTACATATATACCCTTAGCTCCTAGACCTTCAGCAATTGTAGTATATGAACCACTATTGTTTCCTGCTCCATATCTTTCCATAGCTATAGGCATATGATGGTCATAACCTCCCATAGTACTGTTATTCAATAGAATGGTTGTGATAGGGTTTCCAGATCTAACTGAAGTTTCTAAATCTAAACCTGAAAGACCAAAAGCTGTATCACCCATAAAGTTAACACAAAATTTGTCAGGATGAGCAATTTTAGCTCCGATTACTAATGGTAATCCATATCCTAAATGAGTAGATTTACCCCATCCAATATAGCTGTTTGGAACAGTTGCTGGATAAAAAGGCATAATTTGATCTCTTGGATGTCCAGCATCATGTGTCATTATTGTATTTTCATGGTCGACTGCATTATTGATTTCAGTAATCAACCTGTATGGATTTATAGGATCATCATTAGAATTTAAGAGTGGTGCCCAGTCGGCTTCCCATTCCTGTTTTACTTGAGCAATTGATTCTACTATTTTTGTATCCTTTGTTCTTGAATCTCCAAAAGCACCCTTTGCTTCATCAATAAGCATTTTTAGAGTAGATTTTACATCTCCCAAAAGTCCAATTTCTGTTGAATATTCTTTATCAATATCTTCAACATTATTTGTATTATGAATTATTAATTTACCCTCAGGTATATCTATTCCAAATGTTGTTTTTGAAAAACTAGCACCTAAACCTATTAGTACGTCTGAATCTTTTAACCAAGACCATACAGCTTTGGGAGCAGTTCTATTTGCTGCTCCTAATGAAAGAGGGTGGCGCTCATCAAACGCAGATTTTCCTGGCATTGTTGTAATAACAGGAATTTGCATTATTTCTGCAAATTCTTTTAGCTCTTCTGTTGCCGCACCATATAAAATTCCTTGTCCTGCCCAGATTACTGGATTTTTTGCATTTCCAAGAGCTTTAACTGCATCCTTGACATCTGAAAGACTTGGAGATGTCCTAATAACATTAGGACTTGAATAATCATCTGTATTATCTACTTCTCCCGCCATAGCATCACTTCTCATTTCAAGAAGTACTGGCCCTGGTCTGCCGTTCTTTAATGCTGACATAGCTCTTCGCATTTGAGTAGAAATTTCAGAGCTCTTTGTTATTGAGGAATGCCATTTAGTAATATGAGCAAAGTTAGTTTGAGGATCAAAATTTGGTTTTACTTCTGCTACATTTGCAGGAGATCCAGCTGGAAGATATAGAACAGGAACAGCTTCAGCCCATGCTTGAGCAAATCCTCCGAAAGAATTTTCTATTCCAGGACCACCCTGAGAGCAAAAAACACCTCTTTTACCTTCCTTAGCTAACATTCTTGCATAACCATCTGCAGCCATTATCCCACCTCGTTCTTGCCTAAATACTATGGGTTTCAAACCACCCTTACCCGCGGCTTCAATAAGTGGGTTAGCAGGAAAACATGCTATCCATTCAAAGCCTTCTTTTTTTAAAATATCTACAACAGCATCATAACCATTCATATTGGTCTCCAAAAATTAAATTTATTTTTCTTATAAAATAACTGTTATTTATAAATAAATACAGTTCAAAATTGATCAAATTCGTTTTTAATTTCTTCATCCTTACTTTAAAGAAATAATTTAGATTTAAATATCGAAAATTTTTTTTTTGTAATTAATTTAATGATTTTGAGGTAAAAAATGGTTCAAGAAAGACTTATAGGATTTGGTACTGCAAATATAAAAGTATTTGGAGTTGGTGGTGGTGGTGGAAATGCGATCAATAGAATGTACAAGGATACTATTCCAGGTATTCAGTTTATTGCTGTTAATACCGATAACCAAGCATTAGAAAATTCTATGATTCCTGAGAAAATTAGAATAGGAGATAGGATTGCTAAAGGTATGGGAGTTGGTGGAGATCCATCAAGAGGCAAACAATCAGCCGAAGAGAGTAGATCTGATATTAAGGAATACTTAAATAATGCTGATATGGTTTTTGTAGCGGCTGGTATGGGTGGGGGCTCTGGAACTGGAGCTGCACCTGTTATAGCTGAAATTGCAAAATCATCAGGAGCTTTAACTATTGGTGTAGTGACCAAACCATTTGGTTTCGAAGGAACTCAAAGACTAGATGCAGCTCTTGAAGGTATTGAAAATTTAAAAAAACATGTTGATACACTTATCGTTGTTCCTAATGATAGATTACTCCAAACTGAAGATAACTTATCAATGACTGAAGCTTTCAATCTTGCAGACGATGTTTTAAAGGTTGGAATACAATCTATAGCAGAACTTATACTAGTTCCTGGAGAAATAAACTTAGACTTCGCTGATGTAAAAACTATAATGGAAAATGCTGGCCCAGCCTGGATGGGTATTGGTGAGTCGTCTGGAGAAAATAGAGCAATTGATGCAGCCGAAAAGGCTGTTTCATCTCCATTATTAGAATTACCTATAGATGGAGCTAAGGGAGTAATATTTAATGTTTCAGGGGGCCAGGATACTACATTAGATGAGGTAACTGCAGCATCTGAAGTAATAAAATCTAAGGTTCATCCTGAGGCTAATATAATTTTTGGAAGTATAAGCAATCCAAAGCTAAATGGAAAAATAAAAATTACTGTTATAGCTACAGGATTCCCTGTTCTTGTTGATGATGATTTTGCAGAAAGAAATATCAAGCAAGAGGGAGTTAGTATAGATGATCTTGAGGTTCCTCCATTCTTAAGAAAACATCCTGGAGCTTTAAGACGGCTAAGGTCAGGCACTTTATAGGATAGTTTTTTTATCAGGTAGATTATCTAGAATTTTATTTAATTTAGCTGTGTGTCCATTATATGTAGGGTCTGAAATTACTATGAATGCATTAGTAATATTATTCATATAATTTGAATTTATTTTTAGTAATGAAAATTCAAAGTTTCTTATGACTTTTTTTATCTTATTTGAAAGTGCTTTGGATATTTTTTTTTGATTTATTTTATTCTCAGAAATTCCTAAATCATGAATCATAATTAGTTTTATTAATTCATTACTTCTCTTAATATTTAGTATGTCATTAAGTGTCTGATATATAGATTTTGAATGACAAATATATGCTACTTCTTCATTTAAGAAAAAACATATTACTCCATTAGTTTTACCTAGCATCCAAACATTTTCTTCATTTAGCTTGATTCTCTTTTTATTTATTAAATCTTGGTAATCTTTTTTCCATGCTTTTAAGTGTACTTCGCTAAACTGTTTCATTTTATATATATTATTGATTGCTTGATGTATCTAAATGCTGAGTAAAATCCTATTATTGTACCTATAATCAAAATTGTCATTGTAAATTCGTAAAAGTAGTTTATTTTTATGATAGGTGAAGTAATAAATAAACTAATACCTGCCATTTGAATTATAGTTTTCAATTTACCTAATGAAGAAACTTCTAGCATTTTATCTCTTCCAATTGTGGCCATCCATTCTCTGAGAGACATAACAATTATCTCTCTAGAAATTATTGAAATAGTTATTATAAAAAGAAGAAGAGAGTCTCTGTTATAAACTAATGATATTAGAACAATAAACACAAAGATTTTATCTGCAATAGGGTCTAGAAAAGCTCCAAATTTAGATTCCTTTGATTGTTTTCTAGCGAATGCTCCATCTAAAGCATCACTTAGTGATCCCAGTATAAAAAGTACAGTACATATAATCACAATCGTTGTTGATGAGAAAAAAATCAGAAAAGATACTCCTACAGCAAAGAAAAGTCTTGAAATAGTTATAAGAGTAGGTAAATTTCTCATTGCTTCTTAGATTGTTTCCTCAGTATTTAAAATTTAGATTTCATTAAGTATGTATATATTAACTTATTATTTGTAATAAATTTTAAATAATTGACTTGAAAATCGAGTTTTGTATCAATAAATGAAATATTATTATGTTCAATAATAAACTTTTATCGTTAAGTTATATGAATAAAGAAATTGAAGAAACTATAAAGAATATTCATTCAATAATAGGAATTAAGGGATCTTTAGTTATAACAGGATGCGGAATAAGCTCCTTAGCTTGGTTGTTTGGTGTATCTGGCACATCAAATACTATACTTACCTCATATGTCCCTTATTCTAAGAATTCTTTGCAAGAATTCTTAGATAAAAAGTTAACTAATCATGTTAGCGAAGAAGAAGCTATTAATATGGCACAAAAAGCATATGAAAAAAGTGAAAGTTTTGTAGATCAACCTAGCGATAACACTAAATTGTTTGGATTGGGGTGTACTGGTGCTATAAGTACCAACAGGGCTCGTAAAGGTGAAGATAGGGCACATATTGCTATTAAAACAAATTCATCATTAGAATATTTTTCTTTATATTTTGATAAAAATAATCGTGATCGTATATCTGAAGATATAATTATTAGTAAACAAATAATCAATTGCATTGCAAATGTACACGGAATCAATAATGATATTCCTCTTAATTTATTAGAAAATGAAAAATTTTACAGATCACATTAAATCATTAAATAATGAGAAAATAGATTATTTTATAACTGATTCTGAACTTAATATTATTCATGAAGAAATAGAAAATGCAGCGATATTATCAGGTTCATTTAATCCTGTACACAGTGGCCATATTAATCTACTTGATTATTGTTTTAATAAGCTTAATAAAAATAAATTCTATGAAATATCTATCTCTAATGTTGATAAGCCAGATATAGATAAAGAAGATTTAGTGGGTAGGTTAGAAAAATTTCAAAAACAGGAAAAAATCCTAATAACAAGAAGTCCTAAATTTGTAGAAAAAGCAACTTTATTCCCAAATTCATATTTTGTAATTGGTTATGACACAGCAATAAGAGTATTGGATGACTCGTATCTTGAAGCAAATGAATCTCTAGATGATTTATTTGATGTTATAAAAGAAAAAAAATGTAAATTTATTGTTGCTGGTAGAGCTAATGTTGTCAGCTCCAAGTTTGAGAATTTAAATCTTCAAGATTTGCTAGAGAAATATAGAAATTCATTTGAAATTATTGGAGAAAAAGATTTTAGGGAAGATGTGTCATCTACACAGAAAAGACGACAAGATAATTGACACCAAATAACAGAATAGCTAATATATCATTCCTATGTATTTTAGAGAACCTATTTATTTTTTCAATACTGTTGTTTCTGCCGGTTTCCCCTCACCAGCGGGAGATATATTTGCTTCAAAAATAAATTTAGAGGATTATCTTATAAAAAATCCTAATACTACTATTTTTATAACTGTTTCTGGTGATTCAATGAAAGATGTAGGGATTTTTTCAGGGGATATGCTAATAGTAGATAAATCTATAAATCCAAGAAATAATCATGTGATTTTATGTACATTAGATGGACAATTTTTGGTTAAGAAATTATACAGAATAAAAAATTCAATAAAATTAATATCTGAAAATAAAAACTACCCTCTTATAAATATTAATAAATATGATGATTTTAAGATCTTTGGAGTAGTAATTGCATCAGTAAAAAAATTCTTATGATCTTCTTAGTTGATTGCAATAATTTTTATGTTTCATGTGAGCGCTTATTTAGACCAGAATTAAGTAATTTGCCTGTTGTTGTGCTTTCCAATAATGACGGTTGTATTATTTCTAGGAGTAATGAAGCAAAAAAATTAGGAATTAAAATGGGAGAACCTCTATTTAAGGCAAAAAAAATAATAGAAGAAAATAAAATAAATGTTTTTTCTTCTAATTTTGAATTATATGGAGAAATTTCTAATCGAATAATGAAAGAATTGAACCATTTTTCTAGTTCTATGGAGATTTATTCTATAGATGAAGCTTTTTTAGATATTGATTTTCAAGACTATAATTTAATTTGTGAAAATATTGTAAACCAGATAAATAATATTATAGGGATACCTATTTCAGTTGGTGTAGGTTATACTAAAACGTTATCTAAAATAGCAGGTTCTATAGCAAAAAAATTATCTAGAGGTTACTTTGTTCTTGATAATACTGTAATAACTAAGAATATTCTATCTAAAACATCAGTTCAAGATATTTGGGGTTTAGGAAGTAGATATTCTAATACTATGATTAATAATGGTATAAAAACGGCTGATAATTTAGTAGAAACGAATAGAAATTGGATATTGAATAAATTCAATATCAATGTTCTACGTACTCGAGAAGAATTAAGAGGCATCTCTTGCTATCCTATTTCTTCTGTATCTGAGCCTAGAAAAAGTATAAGAGTATCTCGTTCATTTAAGAAGGATATAAATAGTTATGAAAATCTTGAAAAATATATAAGTGATTTTGCTTTTTTAGCTTCTAAAAAATTAAGAAATGAAAATAAAAGAACAAAAGAATTAAGTGTTTTTATAGTCACCAATAGATTTAGAAATACAAGTTTTTCAAACTATATGGGTTTTCAGAAATATAGTTTTATTGTTTCCACTAATAGCTACATAGAAATAATTAGATATTCAATTTTAATGTTAAGAAAAATCTTTAAAGGTGGATTAAGTTATAAAAAAGCTGGTGTTATGCTTAGTAATTTAAGCTTAGAAAATCAGTATCAAACTTCCTACTTAAGTTCAAACCAGGATAATAAACTTGATAATTTGATGGAAAAAATAGATTATTTAAATGATAAGTATGGAAAAAATAAAGTATTGATATCATCCCAAAATTTATACCATAAATCAAAAATTGATAAAAAAAGATTATCTCCAAACTATTTAAATTCTTGGAGTGATATGCCTAATATAAATATCTAACTACTCTCTTTGAAAATAGCGAATGAGGATGTATACCCATGTAAATAAGTTCTATCTCCAATTGGACTTATCTCACCATTAGAGAAGAATCCTGTAATTGGAGATTTATCATCAATAAGGTTTTTATAAAGATTAATATCATGATGAGATTCTCCTAGTAAATATTTTCCTCTACCAACACTAGAGAACATAAGTGTAGATTTAATTATTTCACCATTTTTATTTTCATATTCTGATAACATCTTTTTTAATTCTTCTTGTGCTGCACCAGAGTCACGTAAATGAAATTGAACAATCTGTCCCTCAGTAATTGACTCACCTATAGTTATGGAACCTGTCTCCTTATCGATTGAAGAAATATTTCTAATCATATAAGTTATTTCTTCTTCTACATCTCCTAATCTATCCATTAATATACCTATTTGAAGAGCATTATTCATAATATATTTTTCATCTTCAGGTAATTGCTCATATAATTTTTTTATTGCAACTATTGGAAGATCATTATCTAGTTCATTTATAACATTATTATTTGCTCTACTTACAATCATGGGTTCACCAATGGGTCTGCAACTTTGAGCAACTAGTACGTCTAATTCAAAATTTCCAGAAATTATTAAACCAGCACATCCATTAGAATAAGTTTCATCATCTAAAAATAATCCATTTTGACCTGGCTTACTGCCACCAGAAGCTAATGCTCCAATAATTTTAGTATTTGGGTAAGCAAAATCTAAACCATCTAAAATATATTCTGTTCTTATTGAAAAAGGATCAGGAAATAAAACAATTGCTTTAGGATTTTCAGCATTTGTATCGATAATTTCATGCCATGCATCTGGCGATTGATCAGGGTTAGGAAGGTCATTTTGAGTAAAATGAAAAGGGGTAAATGTTACATCAGGTAGAATTCCAGCTGTTAAGGATATTCCTGGTAAATATTCAAATTCTTTTCCTTCTCCAATAACTCCTGATGCTGAACAACCTAATATAGTTTTGAAAGGTATTTTTGATTTTATTTTTTCAGTAATTTGCTCATATTCAGAGGAGTGATGAGATGAAATAAATACGAACCCTAAATCTGGATTCTTTCCATCAAGCTTTTTCAATATTTCCCTTGTAACATCTTCCAATGCAATCTCCAATGAAGGAGAGTTAGAAACAGCTGAATACCAATGCATAATATCGCCTTTCATAATGTGATTTGAATGTATTTTTAGTAAAAAAATACTTATAGATCAAACATATATAAATAGTAACTCATTATTAAAATTGAAGCCTATGTAATTTAATACGAGCTTTGAGTGGTAAATCTATTATCATTACCTCATGATGAAAAAAAATATTGGGGAAAAGATTTATATTTTTCAAGAGCTTATTTCTACTATGGATACATCAAAGGAGATGATTCAAAGAGGTGTAGATGAAGGTACAGTTATTATGGCTAAAAATCAAACAGCTGGGAGAGGTAGTAATAATAGAGAATGGATTTCAGACGGAAATGATGCTTTGTTCTCAATGATTTTAGAATCAAACACTACTAAAGTAAATCTTATTTCCATAATTACTGCTTACTCGATTTTATTGACCATAGAAAAGTTTACTAAAGAGAAAATAACTATAAAATGGCCAAATGATGTAATGATAGACAATAGAAAAATTTCAGGAGTTTTGATTGAAAATTATATTAAGAATGATTTTAGTAAAACAATTATAGGTGTAGGAATAAATATTAATTCTATTCATAAGATATCAAAAAATTTTATTTATCCCTCTGTAAGCTTAAAAGAAATTGTTAACAAAAAAGTTGATATTTTAGAAGTTTTAAATAAATTCTTAAAAATATTTAATCATATTTATAAAAAATATACGAAAAATGATCTAAATTTAGAGGTTATTTCGGAAAGACTTTATGGTTTAGGTCAAGAAATAAATTTTAGGACAAATTATTCTAATAATAAATCTGAAAGTAATATATTTAAGATTATAAAATTAAATAAAGATGGAACTTTAAGAGTTTCTAATTCTGATACGAAAGTATTAGACTTAAGTTCTTCAGAGATAATAGCTTAAATAGACTTCAAGACAGAAGCTATAGCTTCTAGTAAGAATATCGCTGCAATCGGAGACAAATCAAACCCTCCAGCTTGAGGTAAAATTTTTCTTAATCTTCCTAAAAGAGGCTCTGTAATGATTATTAAGAATTGTACTATTTGATATTCTCTTGAATTTGGAATCCAGCTAGATAAAACTCTAATAAGAATTAAAATTGTGTATAAATTTAGTAAGCTAAATATAAGATTAAGCAATTATTTTTCACTCTCTTCAGACAATTCTATCCCCCTATTTACAGCTTCAGTAATTGTTTGAGTGATGATTTCATCGATGTTTATTTTTTCTAAATATCTCAAGCCTGCCTCAGTTGTGCCTCCAGGAGATGTAACTGCAATTCTTAAGTCTTCAGGGCTAGATTTACTTAAATCAACTAAATGAGCACTACCTATAAAAGTTTCAATTGCTAATTTTTTACTAATTTCTTTTTCGATTCCAACTTTTTCTCCTGCTAAGATAAATGATTCCAAAATTTTATAATAAAAACCTGGCCCACTACCTGACAATGCAGTAGATAAGTTTATAATTTCTTCTTTATCAACATAAATTGATTTACCAAATGAATTCAATGCATTTTCAATGATTTTTTTTTCACTTGAATTTATATTTTTTGTTGCATTCCATACACTTATTCCTTTAGAAATTTGTGCTGGAGTATTTGGCATTATTCTAATTACTTTTGAATGATTTGTTTCTTTAATTATTTGTTTTTTGGTAATTCCTGCCATTATGGATACAAGAACTTGATCTTTTAGTAAGAGTGGTTCTAAGTCTAAGGAAATTTTCTTAAATAATTGAGGTTTTATGCATAACCATACATATTTTGAATTACTTAAATTTTCAGATATTTCACTTTCAAAATTTATCTTTGAATTCTTGTAGGAGCTTTTTTTAATTTCATCAGGTTCAATTACATTTATTTGTTTGAAGCATTTATCTTTATCAATTGCTTTTACAATTGCCGAACCCATATTGCCAAAACCAATAAATGTTGTATTTTCCTCTTGATTCATAATTTTGAATTTTGTGAAAGATTTTGAGCTAATTTTATTGCTTCAATCATGCTTGTTGGATCTGCAATGTTTTTTCCTGCGATATCAAAAGCTGTCCCATGATCAACTGATGTTCTTATAAAAGGAACTCCTAAGTTGACTGATATTGATTCTTCAAAACCATATACTTTTATTGGAATATGCCCCTGATCATGATACATAACTACTACAACATCATGTTTATCATTAATAGCGTCATAAAAAATTGAGTCTGCAGGATAAGGTCCAGAAACATTGATTCCTTCTTCTTTACAAGCTAAAACTGCAGGTAGAATTTCTTTATCTTCCGTATCTCCTATAAGTCCTCCATCCGAAGCATGAGGATTTAATGCTGCCACTCCAATCTTTGGATTTTTAAAGCCCCACATTGAAAAATGTTTATGCGTTAGCTTTATAGCTCTTTCTACATTTTCCTTCGTTACATATTTGCAGGCCTCAGATAAAGATAAGTGTGTTGATAAGTGCATACATCTTAGCTTTCCAGAAACCAACATTGTTGCAACATAGCTGGCTTTGGTCTTTCTTTTGAATATTTCTTGATGTCCTATATCTTTAAATCCTGACATTTGCCAGCTTTCTTTATTGATTGGTGCTGTACAAATTGCATCTACATCATTTGATATGGCTAAATCTGTTGCTAACTCTACCCATTCGTGGGACGCATTCCCAGCTTCGATTGAATTTTTTCCTACATTAAATTCAATATTTAAATATTTATTATTATCTAAAACTTTTATAGATTTTTCTTTATTATCAAAAGATTTAATATTTTCAATTATTTGAAATTGAAAATCTATACCCAAACTTTTTGAAGTTTTTTCAAGAGTTTTTGTATCTCCAATTATTATTGGCAAATTATTTCTATCAGGAAATAATATATTTAATGCCTTAATTATCACTTCAGGGCCGATGCCTGATGGATCTC
>MDSV01116348.1_pt1 | contig 34385 bp, 37 predicted proteins | sample 810851 | NCBI WGS metagenome assembly MDSV01 (sample SAMN05326640, study PRJNA326480) | marine metagenome | isolation source: seawater | place: Atlantic Ocean: North East | collected 2012 | reverse complement strand
TATAGCCTTTTGCTTTCACTTTTCCAATTAAGCGATCAATTTCGCGTCTATGAAGTAGTAGTTTGCGAGGGCGTCTTTCTTCGTGGTTCCATCGATTTGCATTGCCATATGGAGCAATGTACATTTGATGAAGCCATAAAGCCTCATCTTTGACTTCGGCAAACCCATCATTAAGGTTGGCATTTGAATTGCGGAGTGATTTGACTTCACTTCCGGTGAGCATGATGCCAGCTTCAAAGGTTTCCTCAATTGCGTAATCATACCTAGCCTTACGGTTAGTGGCTATGATCTTTTTGTAGGGGGCCTCGTCTTTGGTAGGTTTCTTACTCATTAGATTAGTCCAAGCTTGATCAGAGCTTGTTCAACTTGTTTTTGAGCATCACTATTTATTCGCACCAATGGTAAACGAACTTGGTCATTACATTTGTTCATTAGCTTAAGTGCGAATTTTGCAGGAGTGGGGTTGGGAGCGCAAAACATAGCTTGGTGAAGAGGAGTGAGCTTATCATGCAATGCTAAGGCGGATTTATAATCACCATTGAGTGAAAATTCTTGTGCCTGTGCGACTAGTTTTGGTGCAACATTGGCAGTAACTGTAATAACGCCGTTACCACCTTGAGCATTAAATCCAATAGCAGTCCCATCTTCGCCTGAGATCTGGTTAAAACTATCGTCCACGTACTGTCTGAGGCTTGAACAACGCGCTAGGTCTCCGGTGGAGTCTTTAATACCTACCACATTTTCAAGTGTTGCAATGCGAGCAATTGTTTTATCGGCAATATCAACAACTGAACGTCCAGGAATGTTGTAGATATAAATTGGAACATCAACGGCATTGTTAATGGCCTTAAAATGTTGGTAAATGCCTTCTTGGCATGGTTTATTATAGTAAGGTGTAGCAATTAAGATAGCATCAGCACCAGCTTTTTGAGCGTGTTTAGCCAGTGCGATCGATTCATCAGTGCAGTTGGAGCCCGCACCTGCCATAACCGGAACTTTTCCACCTGCTGCTTCAACACCAAGCTCGACAACGCGGTTATGGTTTTTGTGGTCTAGCGTTGGAGATTCGCCCGTGGTGCCACACGTAACAAGGCCGTGTACGCCTTCGTTAATTTGCCACGTGATAAAATCTTGATATGCTTGTTCATCAATACTTCCATCTTCATGGAACGGAGTAATTAAAGCGGTGATGGCACCACGAAAAATATCTTTAGCGGTCATGATGCTTTCCTTGTAATAAAACCAAATGCTTCAGAGAGTTGAGTAATGCGCGCAAGTTGATCTTCTGAGGCAAGGGATGCAGTTGGATATTGCCATATAGGATTTGGCCAGGCGGCATCGTTTTTGTGTCGGGCAATAACATGTATATGTAGTTGTGATACCTGGTTTCCTAGTGTGGCTATGTTAAGTTTGTCAGCATTGAACACAGATTTGACAATACGGCTTGCATGGTCAATTTCATCTATTAGCAGATGTTGATCGTCAATAGAAAGGTCAATGAGCTCAATAAGATTTGGTTTGTCTGGCACAAGCATTAGCCAAGGAAAATTAGCATGGTTAACTAATAGTACGTGGCATAGCTCAAGTCTTCCAAGTATATTAGCATTGCTCAGTAATTGTGAATTAATCTGGGTCATGACTTTCCGTTCACTAGATCGACATACGCTGTACGAAGTTTGTGGGTGACTTGGGCGGGTGTGAAACGATATTCACCTATGGAGCCCACAGGAGTTATTTCTGCAGCAGTGCCAGTGATAAATACTTCGTCGGCATTGGCAAGCTCTTCAGGCATGATATGGCGTTCGTGAACTTCTAGCCCTAAGTCTCTGGCTATGCGTATAACCGTTTGCCTTGTAATCCCGTTTAAGAAGCAATCGGGTATGGGGGTGTGAAGTTCGCCGTCAATTACCAAGAAAACATTTGCGCCGGTAGCTTCTGCCAAGTAGCCGCGATAATCCTTCATCATGGCGTCGTGGTAACCGTCGGCCTCGGCTTGTTGTTTGCTGGAGGTGCAAATCATATATAATCCTGCTGCTTTACTAGCAGTTGGAGCAGTATCGGGTGCGGGGCGTTTCCACTTTGCCCAACACATATTGATTCCGGTTTTATAGAGATCTTCACTGAAATAAGCAGGCCATTCCCACGCAGCAATGGCGGTGTGAACTGTAATACCTGGGGCATAAATTTTCATTCTTTCCGAGCCTCTCCAGGCAACAGGTCGAATATAACCATCCGTAATGCCAAGGCGTTCAATCATAGCATTAGATGCGTCGTCAAGCTCTTGGACAGAGTAAGGAATTTCAAAGCCAAGTATTTCAGCAGAGCGCTTAAAACGTTCATTATGTTCGGTTAATTTGAAGATTTTGCCATTATAGGCGCGCATGCCTTCAAATACACTGCTGGCATAATGCAGGCCGTGATTAAGTATGTGGACTTTGGCATCTGGCCAGTTAATCCACTGATTATTATACCAAATTTCACCTTCGCGTTGATCAAATGGGGCAGAAGAGGACATAGCGTTATTTCAACCTTGTTACTTACTTTTGACTAATAATGGTAGGTATGTATAGTGCATCTGGGCTTAATTATCAATAACTCACGCGTAATAACATGACTTTACATCAATCTGTTACTCATTTATTGGTTGTAGATGACGATACCCGTATACGGGATTTGCTGCAGCAATATTTGACTGACAATGGCTATTTTGTGTCTACTGCACGAGATGCGAAGGAAGCTCATAAGCGTTTAGAGCAGTTTGTTTTTGATTTATTGATTGTGGATGTCATGATGCCGGGGCAAACAGGCGTTGAATTGACTGCCCAAATTCGTCAATCAATGGATGTACCAATATTGATGTTGACCGCAATGGGTGATGTAGAACATCGTATTGATGGTTTATCTGCTGGTGCGGATGATTATTTGCCAAAGCCATTTGAACCCAAGGAATTGCTCTTGCGTATTCAAAGCATACTCAAAAGAACGCAGGTAAAAGACGCTTCAACTATTGTATCAATTGGTGATGTGATCACGTTTGATATGAATAGCGATACGTTAGTTGGTGCTGAAGGAGTGATTGACTTGACCTCTACCCAAAGTAGCTTATTGCACCATCTATGTGCGAACCTTAATCAGACAGTTGACCGTGAACAATTAAGTCAACAATTAGGAGGAATTAATACAAGGTCGATAGATGTACAGATTACTCGCTTGCGCAACAAAATAGAGACAAATCCAAAAAAACCGCTATATTTAAAAACAATTAGAAATAAGGGGTACATTCTTTACGGAAAATTGTAGTGAAGTATTGGATAAAAAAACACTTGCCTCGTTCGCTCTTTGGACGCTTCTTGTTAATTATTATTGTTCCAACTGTGCTTGCTCAGGCTATTGCTGTCTATATGTTTTATGAACGGCATTGGCGTTCAGTGAAATGGCATTTGCAGACATCGGTTGCCAGTGAAATTGTGCTTGTGGTTAATAGTAGTTTAAGTAGTCCTCCAGAAGATGTGCTGGCCCCAATCGAACTTGCCCAACAGTTTTTATATTTGGGAATTGATTTTATCGATCAAGGTCGAATGCAACAGCAAGTTTCTAAAACGCTCGATGGCTATGAAACATTCCAATCGCATCTGGATAAACATATTTCTCTTCCCTATTATGTATATCAAGATCGTGACGGTAGAGATATTTTTGTGGAAGTTGAGTTTCCTAATGGTTTGATGAATATCACCGTTGCCAGAAAGCGATTGAGTAATCCTACTTCCTATATTTTTATTTTATGGATGACAGGAACAGCACTGATGCTCCTTATTATTTCAGTGATATTTATGAGAAATCAGTTGCGTCCTATTGTCAGGTTAGCTAAAGCGGCGCAGCAATTTGGACGTGGTCAAGATATTGATAATTTCAAGCCCGAAGGTGCATCCGAAGTTAGGAAAGCTGCAGAAGCGTTTTTAGATATGAAAGAGCGTATTGATCGACAAGTGTCACAACGTACAGAAATGCTTGCAGGAGTTTCGCATGACCTTAAAACTCCTATTACGCGTATGAAGTTACAATTGGCCATGATGCGTCCATCCAAATCGATTGACGAACTGAAATACGATGTTGGTGAGATGGAGGACATGATTCAGGCATATCTTGATTTTGCTAAAGGTCATGAAGGTGCCGTGAATGAGCCTATTAATGTTTCTGATCAACTTAGAAGTATTATTGCTGGTTATCGTGATGAACATAACCGCATAGAATTAGAGATGAAAGCGGGTGTGGTGGTAATTATGAATCCCAATTGTTTTCGTCGCGTGATTGGTAATATCATCGATAATGGTTTGCGTTACGCCAAAAAGATTGTGATTAATGTCTCCCAGACAGAAAAATATGCCATTATTATGATTGATGATGATGGCCCTGGTATTCCAGAAAAGAAACGTGAGCAGGCATTTAAGCCATTTCAGCGCCTTGACGATGCACGAAATCAAGATAAAGGAGGGGTAGGATTAGGGCTATCAGTGGCAAGAGATCTGGTTACGCGTTATGGTGGAGAGATTTATCTGGATCAAAGTCCACGTGGAGGGCTGAGGGTTATTATAAAGTTGCCAATCTAGTTAGTATTTTGTACCTTTGGGTGAATAAAGCACATACTTATGTTATTTCATGGTCAGTATAAGCGAGTTATTCTCACTTACATTCTGTTTTTCTTGAATAAAAACTGTTTGAAAGGGTAAAATTCTGTGGATAAGTTTTTTATGGGTTGAGAGCATATGTCGTTTGCGCTATCAATTGCTACCATCGGTAGCTTTTATACTTAAATTAATTCAACCAAATAAAGTATTCAACACCTATGTCTTTTTCTATTCAATTAAATATTCTGATTGTTGAAGGTGTTCAGATGTATCGGTCGATCTTATTGTCTAATTTAAGTGGGCATAGATGCAGAGTCGCTAAGACTATTAAAGAAGCTAGAGAGTTATATGATGAAGTTAATCCTGACATTATGTTTTTGGATATTGAGCTTCCTGATGGCAGTGGTCTTGAATTTCTCAAAGAAATTACAGATAAATACACGACCTCGTATACGGTTATGGTTACAGGCAGTGCTTCTGCCAAAGATGTGTCAGAGGCACAGGCTAATGGAGCTTTAGGTTATATTCTTAAGCCATTTTCTTCGTCAAGGATCAATGAAACTGTTGACCACTATATGGAATATCGTGATACTCTTATAGAGTTAGCGTGTGATGAGCGTGAATTAAAAATGGCTGAAAAGTATGTAGCTGATCAAGAAAAGAACATCAAATCTGATGAGGAGTAAGAATGCATTTTATTTTTTCAGAAGGTGAAACGGAATATGTCGTTAATTCACCAAAAGAGTTTACGAGTCAGTGCCATGATGAGTTTAAGGAATTACTAGGGCAGTGTGATTTTAGTAAGACACCTACTTTGAGAATAGATTTCACCGCCACGGAATTTATTGATTCTCGGTCTATTGGCATTTTATTATATGCCAAGTCAGTAGCCAATGAAGAGGGTGGTAAGATAGTGTTATCAAGTCCATATGGCAAAGTGAAAAAAATGTTCGAGGTTTCTAAGTTCGATGAACTGTTTGAAATCATCGAATCGCAAGAATAAAGGTTGAATTTCTTCGTTCTTTATTCTCGTTGAGAAGCTAGCCTTTCCAGTAGTGCATTTTGTTTTTTAAGAAGAGCCACAACGCTGTCTAGGCTTTGTTGTTGTTTCCTAAGAGCTGCAAGATATGGGTCCTCAGTGGTTGTGCCTGTATTGGTGTTTAGCTTTTTGCTAATGGTTTTTAGGTGCATTTGGATTGATTTAAGCTCCTCAGCGATAGAAGTTACTCCTATGCTAGTATTTTTTGTATTAGAAATAATCTCTTGGCGTTGCTTGCGCTGTACATCTTCATCATCAATATATGTTTTAAAGCCTATATCGCCACGGGCGAATGTTTGAGTTGAGATGAAGAGCATAAATAAAAAAATAAATGTGCGCATGGGATGGTTGACTATTTTTGGTTGGAGTTAATAGGCATTATACTACTTGTGAATGGGCCTTTAGTAAACTGTATTCATTTGATAGTAATTTCTATTGCAAAACGCACGCGCTGTGGTTTGATACTGCGCTGTAAATAACATTGCCCTTTGGCTTCATTCACGATCAGTACAGTATAATTGGTTGAAGATCGTTACGAGATCTGTTATGTGGTTGCTGTAATGTTATTCGATAAGAAGTGATAGTGTGTTTATATGACTAATCCTGTTATTTGTGCTGTTGATACAACCGATATAGACTATGCAAACACATTATGCTCTAAGTTGTCGGGGCATATTGGCATGATAAAGATTGGGCTTGAATTTTTTACAACTCACGGGCCTCAGGGAGTAGAGATTCTTGCCAAATGTGGCATACCGATTTTCTTAGATCTTAAGTTGCATGATATTCCTAATACGGTTGCTAAAACAATTAAAGGATTGATGCAGCTTGATGTTGCTCTTCTTACCATTCATGCTAGTGGTGGTTTTGAGATGATGAGTGCTGCGGCTCAAATGGCTGCACAAGAGTCGGAGCGTCTTGGTAAGCCTAGACCTTTAGTGGTTGGGGTGACCGTCCTTACGAGTATGAATGAGACCGATTTAGCTCAAGTTGGTATACAAAATTTACCCGATTCTCAGGTTTCATTGCTTGCCAAATTAGCTAAAGAAGCTGGTTTAGATGGTGTTGTATGTTCGCCGTTGGAAATAGAGGTGGTAAGAGCGGTTTGTGGTAATGCGTTTAAAACTGTTGTTCCTGGTATCCGTCCTGAAGGAAGTGACAAGGGCGATCAAAAGCGCATATTAACTCCAAAGGAGGCCATGGATAAAGGAGCTGATTATTTAGTGATTGGCCGGCCAATTACACAAAGTGAGAACCCGGCACAAACCGCTAAAGCTATTTGTGATACGCTGTAATCTTACCCATAGTTGAGGTTGATTATACTACTTGTTTAATTGTGAGAGGTATGGCTAGATAATATCTCCACACCGTTCATGTAAGGCAGTAGTGCTTTAGGGATGATAACAGAACCATCTTCTTGTTGATAATTTTCTAGGATTGCTACCATAATGCGTCCTACGGCTACGCCGGTTCCATTGAGCGTATGTACAAAACGATTATCGCCTTCGGCAACACGGTATCGTGCATTCATGCGACGAGCCTGGAAGTCGCCGCAATTGGAGCAGCTAGATACTTCACGGTAGGTGTTTTGACCAGGAAGCCATACTTCTATATCGTATGTTTTGCGGGCTCCAAACCAGTATCTGCAGAGCATAATAGTACCACACGATAGGGAAGCTCAAGCCGTTTAAGTATTTCTTCCGCACATGCGGTCATGCGTTCTAGTTCTTGAGCTGAGCTATCTTCATCGGTGATGCTAACCAATTCAACTTTAGTAAATTGATGCATACGAATCATACCACGTGTGTCACGTCCTGCAGCACCTGCCTCTGACCTAAAACATGGCGTTTGAGCGGTGATACGAATAGGAAGTTGGTCATGTTCAAGAATTTGTTCGCGTACAGTGTTGACCAGAGGAACTTCGGAAGTAGGAATAAGGCGGTAGCCATTGGTGGTTTCAAAAGAGTCTTCGGCAAATTTTGGTAACTGACCTGAGCCAAACATGGCATGGTCTCTTACTAGTAATGGAACAGAACATTCATTATAACCGTTTTCTGTGGTTTGGATATCCAGTACCATATGGGCAATTGCTCTTTCTAATTTGGCCAGGTTTCCTTTAAGAATAACAAAACGGCTACCAGACATGGCTGTCGCTGTTTCAAAATCCATAAGGCCAAGTGCTTCCCCAAGCTCAAAATGCTCTTTTGGATGAAAATCAAATATCGGTAACTCGCCTACCCGGCGCACCTCTACATTGTCTTCTTCTGTTTCACCATCAGGGACATCATCGTCTAGGATATTGGGTAGAGTAACGAGAAGGTCATCTACAAGGGCATTGGTTTGATCGTTGGATTGTTGTTTGCTACTATCTTTTGCGGCAGCTACTAGAAGTTTAAGTTCTTTTGATTTGGCAATGGCTTGGGATGCATCTTGGCCAGCTGCTTTTAGTGTGCCAATTTTCTTTGCCCATTCGTTTGCTTGGGCTTGGAGCTCTTGCAGATTTGTTTGTCCTTGACGTTTTTGGCTATCTCGAGCAAGAATTTCTTCTGATAGTGGTCCAAGGCCACGACGTGTCATAGCAGCGTCAAAGCTTTCAGGGTTGCTACGAATAAATTTAATATTATGCATGGGCTTTATTCTTGGTAATAAGTTTGCAGGCAAAAACCGAGCATTCGTACAACAACAATAACGGCAGTGCAAGACCAATTTGGCTGATGACATCCGGTGGTGTAATAATGGCAGCAATTGTCACAATAATAACAATTGCGTATCGACGTTTATTCGCAAGTTCTGCACCGGTTATTATACCGGCTTTAGCAAGTAATGTCAGTATAACAGGAAGTTGGAAGGCTAACCCAAATGCCATAATCAAATGCATGACAAGGGATAGATACTCGCTTATTTTGGCTTCCAGTTGAATAGGGATGCTTGTGTCACCGTGATGTTCAAAACTAATAAAAAACTCCCAAGCTAGAGGAAATACTCCGTAATAAGCCATTGCGGCACCCGCAAAAAATAAGATGGGGGTAGCAATAAGAAATGGAATGAATACTTTCTTTTCATTTTTGTATAAGCCGGGAGCTATAAAACGGTATATCTGAGTAGCCCAAAATGGGAAGGTAACGATAAATGCACTAAAGAAGGCTAGTTTGATGTATGTAAAAAATGCTTCGGTTAATCCAGTATAGATAAGTCTCCGGTTTTGTCCTTCAAAAATATCGACTAACGGTTGTGCAAGGAATGTGTAGATATGATCGGCGTAATAGTAGCTGATACCGAATGCAATCACAAATACGAAACATACGGCCAGTAATCGATTTCTAAGTTCAATGAGATGCTCAGTAATAGGGGCTTTGGTGGTATCAGGCATGGTGGCGAGATTGCGCGTTTAGGGTTGTCGCTTACCACTTCATACGATGCTTGGCTTTAATAAACCTTAAATGGTGGTGCATAAAGCACTTTGCTCTGACAATACCACATATGGTAGTTTCAATATTCAACACTTGTTATGTTGAAGCGCAAAACAGTTGTTATTGTACATCTGTTTTGAGAGTATTTTATCAATGAATCTAAAAAATACCAAACATGACATTGTAGTTTCAAGCACATACAAAATGGTGATGCTACACCATTTTATATACAAACCATATTAAAAGGGCAATAATTAACCCATTCCCATTAATTTTTTTGATGCTTTAATTAATATTTCTGGATTAAAAGGTTTGGTAAGCCAGCCTGAGGCTCCTGCTTCCTTTCCTGAGCCTTTTATCATATCAGAGTTTTCGGTAGTTACCATTAATACGGGTGTTTCTTTATTTAATGAAGCATCATCTTTTCGGGCGTGTTGTACAAATTCGATACCATCCATATTAGGCATGTTCACGTCACAGATGATAAGGTCAAATTTCTCCATCTTTACAGACTTAAGGGCCGCCTGACCGTCAGAAGCACTAGCGCACTCAACGTTTATAGGGTTTAATGTGGTCTTAATAAGACTACGCATAGTGGCCGAATCGTCTATCACAAGCACTTTTTTGTTCGCTGTCATGATGTCCTCATAATTGATTTATGGATGCTTCATTAACGGGCTGACTTCAGCTTCAACAACACTGCGAGTATAGTTGCTTTGCGGAGTAGTCTCATAATTATAAGAGAATTTTGGGCCACCACACGAAGCTACTATGCATCCGATAAACAGATATGTAATCAGTAATTTCATGTGGCGGCCCTCCTCTTTGCCCCTTTGAGAGACTTAATTATAAATAAAATTAGTTAACGAAAAGTTAACGTAATAAGGAGGGTTATTCCACGGTAACTGATTTTGCCAAATTGCGTGGTTGATCAACGTCAGTACCTCTTACTACAGCCACATGATATGCAAGTAATTGTATAGGTATTGCGTAAAGTATGGGAGAAACAAAAGGATCAATGGAAGGCAGTTCAATTGTCTGGCTTGAGATATGATCAAGGTGTTTAATGCCCTCACGATCACTTAAAAACACCACTTTTCCACCACGAGCGGCGACTTCCTGAACATTAGAAGCTGTTTTTTCAAATAAGTTGTCGTAAGGTGCGATGGCAATGACTGGTACTTCATCATCAATAAGAGCAATAGGGCCGTGTTTAAGTTCTCCAGCGGCAAGGCCTTCTGCGTGAATATATGAAATTTCTTTGAGTTTTAATGCCCCTTCCATTGCAATAGGATATGCGGTGCCGCGACCAATATAAATAATATCACGTGCTTCAGCGAGGTCTTTGGCAAGTTCTTGAAGGGCAGAGTCATGGTTGAGTACCTCAACGGCACGAGAGGGGACTTCCGAAAGAGCATACGATAATTGTGTTAGTCGTTCTTCTGACAATGTATTACGGTTACGTGCAAATGCTAGGGTAATGCATGCTAACGTCACAAGTTGGGTAGTAAAGGCCTTTGTTGAAGCGACTCCAATTTCGGGTCCAGCAAGGGTATGTAATGTTATATCGGATTCTCGTTCCATAGAGCTTTCTTGAGAATTCAGAATAGACAGTACATGTTGACCATGATCTTTAGCATAACGCAGTGCGGCCAATGTATCGGCTGTTTCTCCGGATTGTGAGATAAAAATAGTTAAGCCACCAGGCACTAAAATTTTTTCTGAATATCTAAATTCCGATGCAATATCAACCTCGGTGGGTATTCCTGCAAGCGATTCAAGCCAGTAGCGAGCAACTTGTCCTGCGTAAAACGAAGTACCGCATGCAACAATGGTAATGCGTGATATGTCCTCAGGATTAAAAGGCATATCGGGCAAGGCAATGTGCTTGGTAACTGGATTATAAAAGCTATTGAGTGTTTGCCCAATGACGCTGGGTTGTTCGTATATTTCTTTGAGCATATAATGCTTGTAGTCGCCTTTGCCCATGACTGCGCCAGATATAGAAGTGGGTGTAATGGTGCGTTCGACGCGTTGGTGGTTCTCATCATAAATGGTGATGTGTGAGCGCGTAATCATTGCCCAATCACCGTCAAGCAAATAGGTTAATTGAGATGTAAATGGTGCTAAGGCGTACGCATCTGATGCAACATACATTTCGCCATCACCATAGCCAATGGCAAGGGGTGAGCCACGTCTTGCGGTAACAAGGAGGTCATCTTCTCCAGCAAATAAAATACATAGTGCAAATGCCCCTTCTAGTCTATCGAGGGTTTGTTTGGTGGCTTCATACGGAGTGCTTCCCTGGTCAAGATAATATGTGAGTAATACAGGAATTACCTCGGTGTCTGTTTGGGTATTGAATGTGTAGCCAAGTCCCTCTAATTCATCCCGAAGATTTTTAAAATTTTCAATAATACCATTATGAATTACCGCCACTTTCTCGGTCATATGGGGGTGAGCATTATTGGTGGTAGGCATGCCGTGGGTTGCCCAGCGTGTATGGCCAATTCCCAACGTTCCAGAAAGGGGGGCATTATTGAGCTCTGTCTCTAAGCTGGTAATTTTACCTTCTGCGCGTGAACATGCCAGTTTTCCTTTATCGAGTGTTGCTATGCCAGCTGAGTCATATCCCCTGTATTCCAGGCGCTTTAGTCCATCTACTAGTAACGGAGCAACTTCTTTATTTCCGATGATCCCGATAATTCCACACATGTTCTTATGCCACTTTGGTGTTATTTTTTGCGCAGATATTGTACTGCAAAAGTACGTAAATAGCAAATATCGTGGCTAATCATTTCCCAGGCTTGCCATCTGGTCAGGGTTGTTTACCGTGTTGGCACCACCGGACTGGTTCCAGCTCAGTGAATCGAAATTACCACAGTGAGAGCAATTGCAGCTCCATTTTTTGGTTTGATGGTTGCATGTGTTGCATTGCCACTGTGTTTGCGTATCGGTGGCTGTTTGGGCTCTATTGAGCCATCCATCAATGATACTACCATCGGCTTGTTCGGCGCGTTCAAGTTCGGCCATCAGATTGCATATTTGAGGGGTTTCACCAATGCTTAGAGCAATTTTTAAATGATTACGGGCTTTACTATAGTGGCCAGCGTCAATGGCAAGTTTTGCAATAGCGATATGACCAGAGGTTTCTGAAGGGGCTTGTTCTAGCAATTTTTCAAGGCGATTAATTTTCTTGTCGATGGATTCATTTGCTAATGCTTCACAATAGGCAGATGTAAGATCCGGATGATGTGCTTGCTTGTAAGTGGATTCAATTAGTTTAAGCGCTTTTTTGTCGTTATCCATGCTGTGATATACGCGTGCAAGTCTTGCAATAGCTGGTGGAAAGGTCTTAAGGCGCTTATATCCTCTCATGGCTTGTTTGAGGGCTTCGTCGAGCTTGTTGGTTGTTTGTGCTTCAGAACTTTTGGCAATTGAGATGACCCCAAGCATACGATCGGCGCTTACATCGCTGATAACACGTTCTTTGGCTGCGCGAGATATCATTTCTTCTGCTTTTGGCCAATTAGCAGTGCGCTTGTATAGGTCTACTAAAATGGCAACAGCCCACTGAGCATTTGACCTTAGGTTTAAGGCTTTTTCTGCCAAGAAAATAGCTTTATCCAGATCACCATCTTGCTTGGCTTGTACAAGTAAGCCCTTAATAGCAATTTCCTCAGTAGTTTTGTGTTCTAGCATTGCCTCATAATGTGTTTTTGCAAGCTCATTCTGGCCAGATAATTGTGCTGTTTGAGCCGCCAGGAGTTTGGTGATGGGAACCGAACCTAGATAGTGAGTAGCACGACTGGAGAGTTTTTTTGCCTGACTAACATCCCCGGCTGCAATAGCGGCGAAGCCTTCGGTTAGTACGGTAAGTCCTTGATCATTTTTTTTGAGTTGTCTTTTATAGCGAAGTCGTGTTGGTGTGCCCACTAACCAAAAAACTACCTGCATGACACTAATGATAGCAAATAAGCATATCATGGCAGCCAATACGGCAAATGTTGTTGTGGTGTGTATACGGTAACCCAGCCAATTAACGACAATCTCCCCGTCATTGTCGAGCAACCAGGTGCAGAAAACAGCGAATGCTGTTACAGAGACTAAAAATAGAAGCCAGCGTATCATGTGTTATCTAGTATGTTTATAATTTTTATGCACCATTGTCGTTTTCGACAACAAGAGATCTGGCATGTTCAAACATGGCACGAATAGTTGAAGTTGAAAGCACATAATGGTTTGCTTTTGAAATCCAGTCATTGGCAATATTTTTGGCATCGCCTTGCAGATGCTGGAGTTCATCTGCTGCGCCCTTGAAATTGCCAACATTAACTAAATGCTGGCTGCGTGCCAAAATAGCTTGATTATCTGAGCCAGTTGCATGGGGATCGGTTTTACGGATAGTGACCATTTGTTTGAGGTAACCAGAGGTGCTTTCCCAAAAGCTTTTACTATTTTCTTTAGAAGGTTGTCTGCTTATGCGGTCAGCAATATGTTCAAATTCTTGCTGTAAGTCTTTGGGCGTTGTGACACCCTGATTTGCAATTTCTTTTAGTCTGTCAGCATAAGAAATAAGTGTTTGGTCTCCTTGGCCAACAGAAGTTAGCGTTTCTAACTCTTGTGTGAAGCTTTTTCCTGATTGGCTAGCCTCTTTGAGCTGAATTACTGCTAATAATAAATTGCTACGCTGCTTATCGGCAGATTGATGTTCCACAACTTGTGATAAAATTTGCATTTGTTCTTCTATGGACTCGGTACGACGATTCACGTCAGAAAGTTCAGCAGTTAGTGCTTGTTTTTCGTAATCGTTTAATTCAATGGCTTCCTCTAACTCTTGGACTAGCAATTGATGATTTGTTGGTGTGATAGAAGATACATCGTCAGATTCTGAATGCTTGGCCGGTTCTTGGCTTGCATTGGTATTTGGTGCGACCGGTTCTTCTACAGGTTCAAGTGTGACAAGCGGCGCGCTTGAAACAATAGGATTGCTCTGGTTCTCGCTGACCACTGGAAATCCACGTTGTTGTTCTAACTTTGCTTCTAGGCGTTGAGCTTCTTGTTCGGCTTGACTAAGTTGTGCACGTAGATTTTGTATTTCTTGTTCAAGTGAATTGATGGATTTTTGGAGGGCTTCTTGAGAAAATTTAGCCGTAATTTGTTGATTACTGACGGTCATGTATACGTAGCCAACAGTGCATAGCAAAATAATGAAACTAGCAACTGAAAAAATCCAAACGCCACTTTGTGAAGAAGTGTGAGATTTGTTCTGAGAAGCGGTGCTCTTTTGATTCTTTTTTTGCCGGGTTGGTTGCTCTGATGCTTCTTTGGTCATGGGTTTATCCTCGCTATATTACCCTCTTGATCCTTGACCCTTAACCTACACCATACTACCCCATTAGAACAAGTACAAAGTTATTTACCAGCAGTCATTGCTATTTTAAGGAGCAATGCTTCTTGTGTTGGCTCGTCGCTAATAATGACGGTATTAAAGGAACTCTTATAAGCAATTTCGGCTATTTGAGTGCTCATAACAATAGCATCTAGCGATTGCCTTTGTTCGTTGGTCGTATGTTTAAGAAATTGTTCTAATGTGCGCTTCGAAAAAAAGATGACGCTGTTGCAGATATTGAGTTGATCGTTAAAATGTTCAGCCTCAAGCGCTACAGGTTTCATACTATAGGTTATGGTTTGGATGATATCATAACCTTGATCTTTGAGGGGCTGCATGATGTTGGTATTGATTTTCTGGCCCCTAATGTAGCATAGTTTTGTTTCCACATTGATATGCTGGCTTATATAATCTACAAGTGTTAAAGCAGTCCCGTTGGCATGTGCTGTATATTTAAATCCCTGCGATTTAGCAAATTCTGCACTACGTGCTCCAACAGTAATGATAGGCCAGTCTTTGGTATGCGGATGGGCTAATAGTGCCCGAATGCCATTCATACTAGTAACAAGTAGTGTATGTGTTTGAGTTGGTAAAGGAATGTGGGGGTATAGATGACAAGAAAACATGGGTTGCCATATGGCATTAATGCCTTGTTTATTGAGTAACTGGCAGGTTTTTTCGCCATCAGGGGCTTGGCGGGTAACCATAGTAGTATAATTGTTACTCAAAGACATCTTCTCCTACTTCACGTAACAATTTGGCTGCTAACATGCTAATGTCGTGTTTGGCATCTTTGCTATTAGTTTGAATAGTTTCTCGGGCAAGCCGTGTTCCATCAGTTGAAGCAATCAGGCCAGTAAAACGAATAAGCGTTGTATCTTCTTCTGTTAGTTGTGCTAGGGCTGCAATAGGAGTGTTGCATGAACCATTACCAAATTGCTGTAAGAAGATTCTTTCGGCACAGACGCATGTGCTTGTGTCTGGGTCATCCAGCGGAGTAATGTGATCGAGTGTATGCGTGTCACTTGCACGGCACTGAATGCCAATTGCCCCTTGGCCAATGGCAGGTACCATGTCATGGGTTTCAAAAGGGTGTGCTATACGAGCATAATCAATATCGAGTCGTCGCAGACCTGCAAGAGCCAACAATGTAGCATCGACATCATTATTGTGGAGCTTTTGGATCCTGGTGCCGACATTGCCACGAAATGGTATTATGGTGAGGTCAGGCCGGATAGCAAGTAACTGAGCTGCTCGTCTAGGCGATGAGGTTCCAATAACAGCACCTTCTTTGAGTTCTGACAATGTGCTGCCATTTTTGGTTAGGAGCACGTCATTGGGTGCTTCGCGTTTGAGCATGGTGGCAATGCATAAATCAGGATGACTTTGTGCAGGCATGTCCTTCATGGAGTGGACAGCAATGTCAATTTCTTTAGCGAGTAATTGTTCTTCAAGTTCTTTAATAAACACACCCTTGCCACCAATATCAGCGAGGTTATCTTCTCGCCGTATATCGCCGGTAGTTTTAATTTTGACAATACGTGTTTCCAAGTTAGGAAATAAGGTGAGTAAAGTATTTTGGACAATAGTTGCCTGAGCCAACGCTAGGTTGCTAGCTCGAGTTCCAATATTGATTGTATTTTCCATCTTATATTACCCTACAATGATCTATAATGGTCGCTATTTATAATATGTATTATTACAGGTGCCAAACAGTAACCTACTCAATCCTATGTGATTTATCGGTATCTTGCCTTTATTGTGACAGGATCATCAGAACAAGGCGCCGATAGCAGTGGTGTTAGAGGAGTGATTTTTTCAACCAAGAAGTTAAAAAACGTCCCAATTTGGTTAGGAATTACCACACAATACCGTCAATATCCAGTATTTGGCATAAGATTCTGAAAAATCATTAAAAATATTGATAATTAGTTGTATTGGATTAGAAAAGTACACGTATTTGTGGTATACTATATGCATGTGTTGTTTAACCATTTAAGAGGAGACCTATCATGGTAGACATCAAAAAAATGAGCTTAACTGATTTAGGCCATTTATTATTGGTAGGTATCGTGTTCTTGGTTATTGTCTATTTAATTATGGCAATTGTGGGGCCGTTCTTTGTAGCCTTAGGGCTTACTGGCATCACGTTAACCGTGACCGATACATTATTATTGTTACTGGTAATAAAATTATATACCTCATAAAGGATCAGTTCCTATGTAACAATGGGAGAAGCCCCATGGTAACGTTTAACTGTTACTATGGGGTTTTTTCTTTGTCTGGTGTTTGCTTGGTAGCGCCGTAGCGTATTAGCGTGAAGGCGGAAAAAGCAATGGTTATAAAAATATTATTCTTTATTCCCATGTAAATGTGATAATGTGGCCATAATAAAATCATCCAGTTCGCCGTCCAGTACATTATCCGGACTAGGCGATTGATGGCTTGTTCGAAGGTCTTTTACCATTTGGTAGGGTTGCAGAACGTACGACCTAATTTGATGTCCCCAGCCAATATCAGTCTTTTGATCGTTTGTTTGCTGCTTTTCTTCTTCTTGTTTTTGAAGCTCAAGCTCATAAAGGCGTGAGCGAAGCATGTCCATAGCTTCGGCTTTATTGCGATGCTGTGAGCGGTTATTCTGACATTGTACTACAATGTTGGTTGGAAGGTGTGTAATACGCACCGCACTGTCGGTTTTGTTCACATGTTGACCGCCTGCTCCAGATGCACGGTAGGTATCAATTCGGAGGTCTTTTTCATCAATATCAACATCAATATTTGTATCGACTACCGGATATACCCATACGCTGGCAAATGAAGTATGGCGCTTGGCGTTACTGTCAAACGGTGAGATGCGCACTAAGCGGTGAACACCAGATTCGGTTTTGGCCCATCCATAAGCATTTTTTCCTGATAGTCGAATACTAGCAGATTTTACGCCGGCTTCTTCGCCGTCCAGGTAATGGATAGTTTCTGTTTTAAAGCCACGTCTTTCTGCCCAGCGCATATACATGCGTAGTAACATTTGGGCCCAGTCCATCGATTCGGTGCCACCTGCACCTGCATTAATCTCTAAAAAGCAATCATTGGCATCGGCTGGTCCAGAAAATAAACTATCGATGACCTGTTTTTGAAGTGTTTTATGCAAGTTTGCTAGTTCGGTCTCTTGTTCTTTTATTGTAGCAAGGTCATTTTCTTCTTCGGCCATTTCAATAAAAGTGACTGCATCTTCGAGGCTTTGATTTAATTGGTTATACTGATTTAAACTAGACTCAAGGTCATTTTTCTCTTTCATCAGCTTTTGAGCTTTTTCTTGGTCATTCCAAAGATTCGGGTCTTCGGAAGCTTGAGTAAGTTCTTCTAGTTTGGCTGAAGAAGCTTCAATGTCAAAGACACCTCCTCAGCAAATCAAGTTGCTCGGTTATGGTGCTTATAAGGGTGCTTGTTTCTGGAGTCATGATGGGTAAGTGGTTGTAGGTTTTCTTCTTAGGTACCTATTGTTTGAGGTAGATTACTAAAAGTGTCAACCACCTGCTCTTAGTTGCTTTCTAAAGTGAGCTGTGGAGCGCACTAATTCGGCCTAACGGTTTCGTGCATCTTACTCCTCCAAAAGAAGGTGTAAGCCACACGAAGCCCGAAGGGCAAAGTGTGGTGCCTCCGGAGAGACTCGAACTCTCACTCCCAAAAGGGAAATGGATTTTGAATCCATCGCGTCTACCAATTCCGCCACAGAGGCAAATACTGCAAGGTGCAGCAATCTAACTAAAAAATAGAAAATGTAAAGAGGTTTCTAGGTTTCAAGAATATGGATGCCGTGTTTTTCAATAAGTTGCAATAATCTTAGGGCTGGTCCAGAAGGTTTCTTTATCCCACGCTCCCAGTCAGAAATAAGGTTCTTAGAAACATTTAGATAGTAGGCAAACACTGATTGGGAGACATTTTCTTTTTTTCGCAATTTTAGAATGGCTGTATGAGATAATTGTTCGGGTTTTTTTAGGCAGGATGCATCAAATTTTCGCATCGTTTTTTTATCCATAGCTCCAATTTCATACAATGAATGTGCAGCTTCATGAATTGATTGATCTATATCACAATTATAAATGGTATCTTCAGTCATTACTCTATCTCAATAAGTTTATTGTTTTGAAGAAGCTTATTAATATCTGCATCAGTTAATTTATAATAAAATGGGGCTATTTCTTTTAACTCTGTTTCTTGTTTGGGTGTAATATTTTTCCTTACAGACTTACAAAATCCAGTGACTATGAAAAAGTGATGCTTTTTTTTATGTATGACATATATTCTGTATCCTCGAGACTTACCTTGGTTCTTTCTTGCTATTCTGCATTTGTAAACGCTTCCTCCTAGATTTATGCATGATTTCTTATTGCTTATAAGTTCTGGCGTTGTTGCGAGCATTGCATCGCAAATATGATATTTATTGGCAAATTTATTTATCCAGGAAGTTTTAAATATTCTTGCTTTTGGGTTCTTCTTCATAATATCACACTTAGTGTTATAGTTTCAAGAGGTGTTTTCAACACAGGTGATTAGTCTTGCAGATGATAAAGAAGTTACAACGCAAATCCAATTTTGTTGCATGGGTTGCGATTATATGAGCATATGAGTTGAGATTAGGATAAATGATCCTTAATGGTCTGTGCCGTAGAAGCATCAATGCCTTTTACTTTGCATAATTGCTCTAACGATGCTTCTTTAATGGCATCCAATGACCCAAAATGAGTTAATAAGAGTTGTTTTCTTTTAGGGCCAATGCCAGGTATATCGTCTAGGCTAGAATGTTTAATGGCGCGGGTGCGTTTATTACGATGACTCGTAATAGCCCACCGATGAGCTTCATCTCTTAGAACTTGCAGATAATGTAATGCGGGGTCTCCTTTGGGAAGCGTAAATGCCTCTTTTCCTGGGATAAAAAATCGTTCACGACCAGCGTTGCGGTCTTTACCTTTTGCTATGCCCACCACGGTAATTGCTTGGCGCATATCAAATTGGTCAATGATCTGTAGGGCACTTGAGAGTTGTCCTGCACCACCGTCAATGAGCATGAGGTCAGGTTTTTGTTCTGGGTCTTCTTTTAAACGGGTAAGGCGACGGGTAAGGACCTCACGTAGCATGGCGTAGTCATCGCCTGTGGCTTCATCATTATAGGTGATGTTATAGGTGCGGTAGGATGATTTATCAAATCCTTCTGGGGTAGCAACAATCATTGCTCCTACTCGATTGGTGCCGCTAATATGGCTATTATCATACACTTCAATGCGAGCAGGTGGTGTGTCCATTTCAAAAATATGTGCCACCATTCTCAGTAATTGGTTATTCTTAAGCTGCTTTGCTTGGTGATGGCGTAGGCTGGACTCTGCGTTATGGTTGGCATTGTCAATTAAAATACGTTTGTCGCCTTTTGCGGGGCATGTGATGCCAATATTGACATCGGTTAAGTTGTATAATGCCTCTTTAAGGCTAGTAATATTTGGAATGCTTACTGGTAATAATATATGAGCTGGCGGGTGGTGTCGGTGGTAAAATTGTAGTACAAATTGCTCAATCAGCTGCACATCGGATAGTCCGTCTGCATCTTCAAAGAAATAAGATCGATTACCAAAATGCTGACTACCACGATACAAACATAATTCAACACAAGCAATATCAGTGCCTCTGGCTAAGCCAAGTACGTCACAATCTTTGAGATTTGCCATATGGACGGTTTGCTTGGATTGAATGTGATTGAGCGCCTTAATGCGGTCACGATAAGCAGCCGCTTTTTCGTACTCCATGGCATCGCTTGCCTCTTGCATACGCAAGGCTAATGATTCTTGTACGTCACGGGTCTTACCTTTGAGGAACACTTCTAGCAATTTGACTGATTCAGCATAGTCAGATGGTGTTACTTTGCCAACACAGGGTGCACTGCAGCGCTTGATTTGAAATTCCATGCAGGGGCGGGGACGATTTTCAAAATAGCTATCCGAGCACGGACGTATCATAAAGACTTTTTGTAAGTCTGTGATTGCATGGTTTACTGCTCCGGCGGAAGCATATGGTCCATAATAATTACCTTGTGCCTTATGACTACCGCGGTGTTTCATAATGCGTGGGAAGTCATGTCCTTTGGTGATCAGTATGTAGGGATAGGATTTATCATCTTTGAGAAGAACATTGAAGCGTGGTTTGTGTTCTTTAATGAGGTTAGCCTCTAACAACAATGCCTCGGCTTCGGTTTGGGTGCTGTAGGTTTTGATATCACATATAAGCGCAACCATATTTTGGATACGGTACGATAGGCTTGGAATGCGCTTATAAGATGCAACCCGTTTGGCAAGATTTTTAGCTTTGCCGACATATAAAATACCACCATCAGCATCAAGCATGCGGTATACCCCAGGGTCTGAAGTAATGGTTTGCAGGCGTTCATTAATAATGCGTACGCCATGTTCAATTGATGGTGTGTGTCTTTGTGTCATATTATTTTTATTTGCAATATAGGTATCAAATAACGTAGTTTAACCTCCAGAACTCTACAACATAATATTTTTTTATGTTTACGCCATGTATAAAACTGACAAGCTAGGGTTATAAGGAAAGATAACGCAATGACAAGCAACGATGCTCACCATAATAATGTAACAAGCTTAGCGTGCGTAGCAGATGAGTCTACCAAGGCTCAGGCAGCGTTTGACGCATTATGTGGTAAATATGATTTTGTTCCTCCTCAAGAAGCCGATGCTATCATTGCACTGGGTGGTGATGGTTTTATGCTTCATACACTGCATGATTATGTTAATTCTAATAAATTGATTTATGGCATGAATTGCGGAACCGTAGGGTTTTTGATGAATGCTTACCGTGAAGAAGGGCTGCTTAAAACCATTAACGATGCACGTCCATTAGAGCTGCACCCATTGCATATGACTGCGGTTGATAAAGATGGTAAAGAATATCATGAATTGGCGATCAATGAAGTGTCAATGCTGAGACAGACAAGTCAGACCGCACATCTAAAAATTTCTGTGGATGGTAAAGCGCGTATTGAAGATCTGATTTGCGATGGTGTGTTAGTATCAACACCTGCAGGTAGTACGGCCTATAATTTATCTGCTCATGGTCCTATTTTGCCATTACGCTCTAATTTATTAGCTTTGACTGCAATTAGTCCATTTAGGCCAAGAAGGTGGAGCGGTGCTTTATTAAGTCAGCATGCTACGGTAAGAATAGAAGTGATGGAAGCGGATAAGCGTCCGGTAAGTTCGGTAGCAGACTTTACTGAAGTTCGTAATGTTGTGTCGGTAGAAGTGAAAGAAAATCGCAATAAACATATTACATTGTTATTTGACCATGGTCATTCATTAGAAGAACGTATTATTAGCGAGCAGTTTAAGACATAAAATGGTGGAGATGATCTTTTATTAAACTGCGCCACCTAGCTTGGTTGGTTCTTCAGCCAACGTGCTCAGGTTCACTTTATTTTTCTAGTGCTTGTTGTATGTTCTTTTTTTTGGCATGTTGCTAAAGGAAGCGGATGTTCAATGTCACTAAAAACTGGAGTAGAACTAGTAAAATATTAGGGTCTCGTGCCTAGATTAATATGAGAGCATATTAATTGCCTTTATTTGTATCCAAAGCGCTTTGACATTGAACGTCAATTTACTATAGTAGCATTAAAGCGATCTCCTGTGATTTATAAACACGCATGTAAGCAACGGATGGCACATCGGCCGGGGAATCGGACTGGGGAGCGCTTAAAAAGAAAGACCCTTAACCAAACAAAATTTTTGCGCACCTACAGGAGGCGTATATGGAACCAGCATACATCTTAAAATGGCACCAAGAAATGGGCATTGTTGACATGACGGCCTCTTCGCCGGTGGATGGTTTTGCATTAAAATCACAAATACTCAAAAAGCCTGCCAATACCAGCAAACCAGTGGCTGCAGTGCAAGAGACTGCTCAGCCAGTGATGGCTGCAGACCCAACAAAGGCAGTGAGGCCACCGTCGGATGTTGCGCTTGATACCAGGAAGTTGGCAGATGCTTGCAAAACACTGGATGACCTGAGAGATGCCGTGCATAGCTTTAAGGGATTAGGTATTACGCGTACTGCCACCAACGTGGTATTTTCCGATGGCAATCCTAATTCTGATGTGATGTTTATTGGTGAAGCTCCCGGTGCAGATGAAGATCGTCAAGGTATTCCATTTTGTGGCCAGAGTGGTCAATTATTAAGCCAAATCTTAAAATATATTGGTTTAAGTCGTGACAAAAATTATTATATTACCAATAGTGTGTTTTGGCGGCCTCCTGGAAATCGTAAACCAACCCCAGAAGAGTTGGCTGCATGCCATCCGTTTGTAGAAAAACATATAGCACTGATTAATCCTAAGCTCATTGTACTTGTTGGTGGAACTGCCGTAACAAGTGTGTTGGGTAAAGCCGGTGGTATTACTAAAATTCGTGGAACATTTTTTGACTACACAAACCCTTATGTAGACCATAACATTGCGGTGATGCCAATGTTTCATCCTTCTTATTTATTGCGTTCTCCGGGCCAAAAGAAATATGCCTGGGAAGATGCACTTAAGATTGCAGAATTTACCTCTTCATCAGCTCGTTAGGTGGAAGAAATGCTGGACCGCCATATGCTTGACGCAAACCGGCGCCGCCGTCGTCTATATCCATATCCATATCGTCTACTTCTTCTTCTTCACTCAATTCTTCTTCACTGTCACTAAGGAATAATTTTTTTTGAGCTTCTTCAACCGTATAATCTGCGAGTTTTTCTAAAACTTTGACAGCTTTATCATATGCCAAGTTAGTATAATCCTTCAATTGATTTCCTTTGAAGAAGCCGCGTACGCAGAGTTCAGCTGCCTTGCCAATGCCAGCTGAATTATGTGAGGCCATCGTCTCTATTACTTTTACGGCTTTTGCTCTTAACTTTTTATTTTTGTTTCCTAGTTCATGAGCTTGTTCTTCTAATGTTGCCATATGATCATTCCTGTTGAGTGAATTTTTGCGTGCATATTGTGGCATTATATGCCCTAAAGCGCGTATATTCAATGATATAATATAGTCTTATAGCCGAATCACAGATAGCATGCGGCCAAAATCGCTTAGAAGAGAAAGATAATTAAATCGATTTGAATAAAAGAGTTTTGGTTGGGAAAGAGTATCTTGTTTAAGGTCAATAATGTTGGCAGGATTGATGCCTGCATCCACGTAGCCAGATGCAACAAATCCAGGTAGATCAAAACGATAATATTGCTCAGGAAGCTTACGAGAGAAAATAAAAAATTGATCATTATCAGGGTTTAATTGAATAAAACGCTCATAAAACTCTGGTCCAACTTCATAAGATTCTTGTGCGATGGTTGGGCCAATAGCCATGTTGATTGTGTCTGTGGAGGCACCCAAATTAACCATGGCTTCTATGCTAGTGCTCATAATATTTTCATAGGCGCTTTTCCAGCCTGCATGTACTGCGCCAATGACGTTGGCTTTAGGATCATGTAATAAAATGGGGCAGCAATCTGCGGTCATGATGCCAAGGCCAATATTGGGAACATTTGTGACCATGGCGTCGCCTTCTGGGCGCGGGTAAGTTGGCAAAGGTTCTGTAAGTGTAAGTACTTTATTACCATGAACTTGTTTAGGGGAGCAGAGTTGTTCGGGTTCAAGTTTCATGGATTTTGCAATTAGCCGACGATTTTCCATAATATGTGGCGGAGCATCTTGAGAGCCTAAGCCAGCATTGAGGCTGGTGTACTGACCTTCGCTTACACCGCCATTGCGAGTGAAAAAACCATGCTGGGTCATGATATTAGAGGCTGTTAAAAATTCAGGCCGCTTCATGTGATGAGGATCCTTGTGTGTTGGTAAAAGCAAAGGGTGCAGAAAGCGCAATAGATGTGAGTGCTATTGCTTTAAATAATGTACCCATTTGCTTTGCACCAATCAAGCGTTCTTTAGCACTATATAACAATTGGCGTTGGCTGGTGGTGCTAGTAGCGGCAAGCTGGTTGACTCGAAGGTCAATGCCAAGCTCATAAAGCAATTGGCCTTGCGTAATTGGGCCCCAGCCATGACAGTGATTCAGGTTTTGAAGTAGTGTATCAAAGTCGACATGGGCAGTAAGATCTGCTGTGCCGATTTCAGATAAAATATCATGATATTGGTGTTGCTTGACGGCCTGAAGCGTACTTTTGTGTGTATGAGCTTTGGTGTAGCCATAATCAATGATCAAGGCACCGCCACCGTGCATGCCAATATGATAGTCAATACTGTTTAAAGCCTGAATGCCTTGCGGACAGGTTTCAATGATGCTTCCTTGGGGGAGCTGCTTTTGAATTGGTACGGTGGTGGTGGGTAAATCAACAAAAATAGGTGCGGTATTTTGCATGCGGACGTGCCGTTCACACCACCCTGTGTCCTTATAAACAAATTGATGGATTGGTAAGGCATCAAAAAACTCATTTGCAATAAGAATAAGGGGTTGCTTAGGGAGTTGATCTACAGAATCATACCAATGAATATGAGGGTGTTTGCGGTGAAGGGTTTTTGCTTGCTGAGCTTTTAAGCGTGGGCTAATTTCAATTAAAGCAACCTGCATGGCTTCATAAAATCCAGGTGCATGTGAGGTACCTCTGATGAGGTCTTTCATTAGTGTACCATATCCAGGGCCACATTCGGCTAATATAAATGATTCTGGTTTGCCCATTTGTTGCCACAATAACACACACCACAGGCCCACCAACTCCCCAAAACATTGGCTTATTTCGGGTGCGGTAACAAAGTCGCCATCTTTGCCAATTGGCAGATGCGTTGTGTAGTAGCCATCATCTGGGTCGGTGAGGGCGAGTTGCATAAAATCATGTACTGAAAGTGTACCGCGTTTGGTTAGTTCGTTTTGAATCATCTTAGTTGTAGGTGTGCTTAATTTAATCGCCCTTTATATTAGTTTTATGGACGTAGAATATCAAGTAAATTCCGCCCAGTATCATCGGTAAAGAAAGCATTTGCCCCATAGTGACATATTCAAAGAAAAAACCAAGGTGAGCATCTGGCTCACGGAAAAATTCAACAACGAAACGACTTAATCCATAACAGATCAAAAAAGAACCTGCGATTATACCGTGTTGATTGCGAATTTTTGCTTTGCTTGCAAGTAAATATAAAATAATGAAGCTGATAAGTCCCTCTAGTAATGCTTCATAAAGCTGACTAGGGTGCCGTGGTAATGGACCTGCACCCGGAAAAACCATCGCCCAAGGTACATCAGAAACACGTCCCCATAATTCAGCATTGATAAAATTAGCGATACGGCCAAAGAATAATCCAATGGGTGCAGCTGCACTGCACAAATCCATAATGCCTAAAAATGGATAGCGGTTTTTTTTGGCAAAGAGATACATTGCCCCAATCATTCCAAGCAAGCCACCATGAAACGACATGCCGCCTTGCCACAATTTTAGTATTTCTAGTGGGTGGGTTAGGTAGAACATTGGCTGGTAAAATAATGTATAGCCCAGTCTACCGCCAATAATAATACCTAATATGCCATAGAAGATCATGTCATCAAATGGGTTTAACCCCTTAAAAGTGGTGTCTTTTGCAATAAGACGATTAATATAATAGGCGCCCAATAGGATACCTGTGATATATGCTAGTGAATACCAGCGTATGTCAAGTGGGCCAATACTGAGTAAAACAGGATCTATTTGTGGGTAGGCAAGCATGAAATTATTGGCTATGTTATGAATTGAACAAACACGATAAACTAATCTGGAATGTAGCGCGATGAGCTCAAAGAAACAAGATTTACTCGACGATATTACCAAACTAGCTGGCAGTGCCATCGATACAGCCATGCATTCTGCTGCAGATGCTAAAGAACAACTCAAGCACATGGTACATGATAAAGTAGAATTACTCTGCAAAGAACATGATTTGGTCACACGTCAAGAATTTGAAGTGGCACAAGAGATGATTCAAAAAGCACGACTTGAACAAGAACAATTAAGTGCTCGCCTCAAAAAATTAGAGGAAATCATTGCAAGTGGTACAACAAAATCGGCTAAGGATAAAAAATGATAGCATCATCAGTAATATTAGTGGGTTGTGGTAATATGGGCTCTGCATTGCTTAAGGGCTGGTTAGAGCGTGGACTTGATGCACAGAAGGTTACTGTGGTTGATACGGTTGACCATGAGCGTATTAAGCAAGATTTTGGTGTGAATGTGGTCAATGATTATGATCAGGTACGCCAGCAGCTAGGGCAGCATATAGTGGTTTTTGCGGTAAAACCTCAAGTTATTAAGCAAGTGCTGCCTGCGTTTAAGGATAGTCAGGATGTAGCGGCATATGTCTCGATCTGTGCAGGTACTCAGGTAGCTACATTTGAACATTTTTTACCAAAAGAAGCTGCTATTGTGCGTGCCATGCCAAATTTACCCGCTACAATTAGTCAAGGCTGTACCGGGCTTTTTGCAAATAATGCTGTTAGTGAAGTAGCAAAATCGGAGGTTGATGCGTTATTTACAGCCGTAGGTGCAACTGTTTGGGTCGAACAAGAAGCGGATATAGACCGTGTTACTGCCATCTCAGGCAGTGGTCCGGCCTATGTATTTTATTTTATTGAATGCTTGCAAGCTGCTGCGCAGTCGTTGGGCCTTGATGAAGATATTGCCAAAACACTTGCTATTTCAACAGTGTCGGGTGCAGCAAATTTGGCTGCTCAGAGTGAACATGCGCCTGAAGTGCTACGAAAACAAGTTACTAGTCCAGGTGGTACCACAGAGGCAGGTTTAAATGTTCTCATGAGTCAAGAGCAAGGCATTATTTCTTCTGTAGATGAAGCCGTAAAAGCCGCTTTTATAAGGGCTTTGGAGCTAGCGCGTGGTTAGGTTAGTTCCTCTTGGAATCTTAACCTTTTTTTAATCTTTCCTTGCTATACTTAAATATCAAAGTAAAACCCACATGTTAAAGGTAGATAAGGAAGCAGGACATGACCGATACACAGGAAAGCCTATTGGCTGAGGGTAGTGACCAGGCAACAAGTCAAATGTCACAATTTTTAACGTTTGATATTAATAATGAACGTTATGGTGTGAATATTTTAGCGGTTAGAGAAATTAAGGGCCATGAGAGTACCACCAAATTGCCAAACACCCCTGATTGTATGCAGGGAATTATTAATTTGCGCGGAATAGTGATTCCTATTTTTGATATTCGGATGATGTTTGGTATGGGGGCTGCAAAAGATAGCAAAAAAAATGTTACCATTATTTTGTCGGTGGAAGGTCAACTGATTGGAATTATTGTTGATGCGGTATCAGATATTATAGAAACGAAGTCTGGTGAAGTTAAACCAGCTCCTACCGTACAAAGCGGTGTTGACCAGCAATATATTAGTGGGGTTGTATCCAAAGATGACGGTATGATCATTATTTTGGACACGTCTCATTTATTAAGTAATGAAAATATGCTTGCTGCGAAAAATGTTGCGACGTCACAAGATGCAGATATTCCAGTATCCGATGAAGACGCATTGATGCAAGAGGCTGAAGAACTAATGGAGCAGGCTTCTGCTATGGTTCAGGCAGACAAGCACGATGTTGTTGATGACCTTAGTGATGACTCGGACAATTTACCTGAGCAATCCCAAGCAGGTTAATCATCTACTCTAAGTAATTATCATAAACTTTAATAGCACTTTCAGAGTCAGGGCTATCCGATAAAGATGGTGCAGTGAATTGTTTATAATCTCTTACCATTTGTAATGTACTAGCTGACACAGAGCAGCCAAATGCGTGAGGTGGGCAGTTACGTGCTACCACACGGTCATAAACCAATGATATTTGATCTGTTGCACCGAATTGTTCTTCTACGGCTATATTTTGGCTGTTGAGCGTGTGAAACACTGCATCACAAGCAGACTGTTTGCTTGGACAGGATAATTTAGCGCTACTAGGGACATCATCCTTGATCCAGCTGGCAATAGTTTCTACGGATGTTTCGTCATCAATGGTAAATGACACAACTTCTGAAGAGCTATTAAGAAGGTCTTGAGGTGACAAAGCGGCAGAGCCATAGCCAGTACAATGTGATAAAATTAGTAAGCCAGCCAAAGAAGCAAAAAAGCGAATAACAGGTGGTAAAGTCATAGAACAGATATCCCTTAATCAATCATGAAACCAGAGGGGCCTTCAAGTAATACTGACTGGTTTGTGTTGTCTGAATTACTATTTTGATATGAACCAAGTGCACCTGCAAACATCATATCCATCATGCTAGGGGCTCTTAAATTGTCTGTAGGAAGACGAACATGTTTACCTTCAAAAGGGTCAACCAAGTAGGGTGTTACAGCGATTACCAGTTCGCTTTCATTGCGCTGAAATGCAGTGCTGCGGAATAAGACATTAAGGATCGGAATGTTTGCAAGACCAGGAACATCATGAACGGTTGCGTTATAGTCGTTACGGATAAGGCCAGCAATCATGAAGCTTTCTCCGGGGGCGAGCTCAATGGTGGTGTTGGCCCTTCTTGTAGAAACCGATGGTATATTCATGGAAGCAATACTGACTGCGCCAGCTTTGCTGAGCTCTGAAACTTCAGAGGATACATCCAGCCGAATACGGTTTTCGGTCAATACAAAAGGAGTAAAGTCAATATTAACTCCAAATGGTTTATATTCAACCGACACGGCACCGGACTGAGAAATTGGCACTGGAAATTCACCACCCGCCAAAAACTCGGCTGTTTGTCCTGAAATAGCTGTTAAAGTTGGTTCTGCCAGTGTTTTAAAACTTTGATCTTTTTCAAGAGATCCAAGCACCGTATGACCAGCGCTGATAATACCTTGTAAGCCAAGGCCCATCTTTCCAAGTGCGGAGCGCTTTAATTCTCCAACCTGAACGCGTAACATTACTTGTTGTCCAGTACGGAGCTTCATGAGGTTCACTACAGGGGTATTGGGAGCAAATTGTTGCACAATGTTGACCACGCGCGATGCAACTTGAGCATTAGACACAATGCCAGTAAGTGCAATGGACTGTCCAACCAGTTCCGTACCAATGACTTGATTAGGGAAAAGATCCTTTAGGGATTTTTTAATGGCAGGCAAATCATGAGTGACCGTGAGGTTGATTTGGCGAACAATGCGTTTGCCACCCATAATCCGGATGTCCGTTTTGCCAATATCATGGCCAATAACCGACACGGTACGGTTATCATGTTTTACCACTCCAGCAATATTTCTGTCAGCAATAATAACATTGGTCATGTCTTTGGGTAGGTGAATAATTTCTGACTGATGAAGCCCTACGGTAACATTGACTACATCACCAGCCTTTGCTTGTAAACCAAACACAAGCACCATTACACTAAAAAATAAACCGAAACTGCGGAGTATCATGAGCATGTCCCTTAATAAATGAACCAGGGGTCTAAATTATAGGACTTTCTCGCAAACAAAAATCTGGCGATCTTCCACCCCTTTATTTAACCAAAAATATCGGTGATTCGGTCTAACAAGTCAAGGGATAATTGTGCCTAGAAACCAAAACGTTCATGAATCTCATTTGCTAGATATTTTGTTTCATCCAGTGTAGGTGATTCGTAGACATCAATTTTGTCACCAAACGGTCTGGCATAATTTTTTTGGTATAGTGACAAATGAAAACGCTGGTGTTTGTCGGGCATTAAATCCTTGGGGTCGTAGATAAAAACCGGTTTTCCGGTGGCACAGCTTTCGGAGCACATAGAGATAGAGTCGCCACTTGGAATGATGATATCAGCACACGCCAGAAAACCAAAATACGGATTATCTCCGGGGGTATTAACGTCGTAAAAATAAAGTGGAACATTGGCGTCCACAATGGTGTTATGGAGAGCATCTGAAGCTTCGTCACTTGTGCGGCGGCTTGTTGTAATAAGTAGGCTCCCGCCAAGCTCTTTTGCAGCTTTTATGAGTGTTTGGGCCATTTTTTGGGCATGTTTGACGGTAAATTTGTGTTTTTTGGTATCTCCGCCTACAAGCACCGCAATTTTAGGAGACGGTAGGTCCTTGAATGTATCTTGCCAGGTTTCTTTGGCTTGACTTAAAATGGTTTGGTTAACTTTATGCGGGGCACCGGTAGTGATAAGAAGGTTTTTGCGTGGCCTGGGGTTGTCATGGCGTGGAATAGCTACTAAATCAAAATCTTCCCACCCGGCATCAGGTCGCATTAAGTGAATGAGTTTTGTTCTGGGGGATTGTTTTTTTATAAAGCGGGCAACTGGGGCAGTTTTTCTGCCTGAGCTAATGACTAAAGCTGGCCATGGGGCTTGAATGTTTGATGCTATATTTTTGTCTACGCCAAGTAATGAAGCGCCACGAACAATATTGGGTAGCGATGCATATTTGTCATACTTCATTTTGATTGTGTCGTAGGGTATGTTTAATGCGTTGGCAAGGCCGATGGCTTGATTGGCATTGCCAGTACGGTCATCAGCAATTACCCATAACGAAGCATTTGGCATGGCAGGTATTCCCTTTATTTTAATGACATGGCAACGACGTAAGTTTCTGAAGATTCTTTACGCGAAGAATGAGGTTTCATATGCTTGACAGTTGAAAATTGTTGTTTCATTTGTCCAAGCAGTTGAGCCTCTGCGCCTCCTTGTAGAACTTTCGCGACGAAATGTCCACCAGGTTTAAGGGTTTCTTTAGCAAAATCAAAAGCCATCTCGCACATTGCCATAATCCGCAGATGATCGGTTGCCGCGTGACCACACGACGACGGTGCCATATCGCTAATAACTAAATCAGCTTTTTTATCACCAATAGCATCTTTTAGCATGGCATAGCCTTCATCGGAGGTAAAATCGCATTGTAATGTAGTTACACCATCAATGGGTTCAATCTCGAGTAAGTCTAACCCAATGATTGTTCCTTTAGGAGCGCGTTTTTTTGCAATTTGTAACCATCCTCCCGGTGCAGCTCCAAGGTCTATGATGGTGCTAGTTGGGGTGATAAGTTTGTATTTATCGTCGATTTCTTCGATTTTATATGCGGCACGTGAACGAAATCCCTCTTGGTGAGCGCGCTGTACGTACGGATCGTTGAGCTGTCGTTGAAGCCAGCGTGTAGAAGAGGCTTTACGGCCTTTTGCCGTTTTAACCTTGATATGGAGGTTGCGTTGGCCACCTTTGTGATTAGTAGGATCTTTGGGCATGTATGATTCTCTCGTGCTAAATCTCAGTATGAACTATTCTATGCTGTCATTTCAAGCATTGTATCTAGTGCACCTTTAGCCTTTAGGCGAAGATCTTCTTCAATGGTAATGGCGGGTGTTTGGTTCGCCATGCATAAATAAATTTTCTCTAGAGTATTAAGGCGCATATAAGGGCAGCTATTGCAAGAAGTACATGGTCCTTCGCCTGCCCCTGGTACATCCAAGAAAGTTTTTGTCGGTGAAGCTAACTGCATTTGGTGAATAATACCTGGTTCAGTAAGTACAATGAACTTATCAGTGTTAGCGTCTTTGGTATAGTTTAATAATGATGATGTAGAGCCAACATGATCGGCATATTGGAGTAGATTTTCAGGGCATTCAGGATGTGCAATAATTTGAGCGTCTTGGTGTGTAGCTTGTAATTTGACTAAAGCTTCTTCGGAAAAGCGTTCATGAACAATGCAACTGCCATCCCACAGTACCATGTCTCTGCCGGTTTTTTTATTTAAGTATGCACCTAGATATTTATCAGGAGCAAAAATGATAGGTTCATCTTTGGGAAGTTGCTGCAGTATTTTCTCTGCGCTTGAGGATGTAACGACAATATCTGAGATAGCTTTGACTTGAATGGATGAATTAATATAGGTTAGCACCTTATGGTTGGGGTGCTGTTGTATAAAATTTTGGAATTGCTCAGGAGGGCATGAGTCTTCAAGAGAGCAGCCAGCATCTAAGTCAGGGAGTAAAACTTTTTTGTTGGGACTTAGAATTTTAGCAACGTCAGCCATAAAACGTACACCACAAAATACAATTGTTTCGGCATCTGTGGCGGCGGCCTTGCGTGATAATTCTAAGGAGTCACCAATATAGTCAGCAATATCCTGGATCTCGGGTTCTTGGTAATAATGCGCTAAAATAACCGCATTCATTTCTTTTTTGAGGCGAAGTATTTCCTGCTCAAGGTCAAGCGATGCATCGATAGTATCAATGGTAAGAGGCGTAGTTATGGGCAGAACTAATCGTTATAGTTTATAAAAAGGCCCATCCTTATAAAACAAAATGTTAGGAAATTCAAGAGATAGCATACAAAAAGGAGGGCTAACAACAAGCCCTCCTTAATAATATGCTTTAAAAGCAGGCAGTCCGGTTAATGTGCTAAAATCGCTAATAATAATAATGCCACAATATTGGCAATTTTAATCATAGGATTAATAGCAGGTCCTGCTGTGTCTTTGTAAGGATCGCCTACTGTATCGCCAGTTACTGCGGCTTTGTGAGCTTCAGATCCTTTGCCCCCATGGTTACCATCTTCGATGTATTTTTTAGCATTATCCCAGGCACCACCACCGGCAGTCATTGATAATGCTACAAATAGACCCGTGATAATAATACCTAAAAGCATGGCGCCAAGGGCAGCAAAAGCTGCAGCTTGACCCGCAATCATTTCTATTACCACGTAAAGTAAAATAGGTGCTACAATGGGTAACAATGACGGAATAATCATCTCTTTAATAGCCGCACGAGTCAATAAGTCTACTGCACGGGAATAATCAGGCTTGGTTTTTCCCTCCATGATACCGTCAATTTCTTTAAATTGGCGACGTACCTCTACCACAATAGCGCTCGCACAGCGTCCTACAGCCATCATGCCCATTGCACCAAAAAGATATGGTAGCAATCCACCAATAAGCAGGCCCACTACTACGTAGGGGTTACTTAGCTCAAAGGTAACAGATAAGTGTGGGAAGTAATGTTTGAGGTCTTCTGTGTATGCCGCAAACAGCACCAAAGACGCCAAAGCAGCAGAACCAATAGCATACCCTTTTGTGACAGCCTTAGTGGTGTTGCCTACAGCATCAAGAGCATCGGTTGTTTTGCGAACATCTTCAGGGAGCTCTGCCATTTCAGCAATACCGCCTGCGTTATCGGTCACAGGTCCGTAGGCGTCAAGGGCTACTACCATGCCTGCAAGTGCAAGCATTGCAGTGGCGGCAACTGCGACACCAAATAAACCACAATTGACATAGGCAAAAATAATGCCACCACAAATGACAATGGCAGGAATAGCGGTGGCTTCCATTGATACGGCGAGGCCCTGAATGACATTGGTACCATGGCCCGTAGTAGATGATTTAGCGATACTACGTACAGGTCTGTATTCCGTTGAAGTATAATATTCAGTAATCCACACAATTAGGCCAGTGACTACTAAACCAGCAATAGCACAATAGACTAAATTGCTTCCGGTAAAAGCAATGTCGCCAACTTGATATGTGGCATCAAAGCCAACTGTTTCACGTGTGATCAGCCAAATACCAAAGGCGGACAAGACAGCTGAAGCAATAAAGCCTTTATACAGCGCTCCCATGATGTTGTTATTGGTGCCAAGCTTTACAAAGAAAGTACCAATAATAGATGCCACAATACATACCGCACAAATGGCTAATGGGTAAATCATCATGGTTTCTTGGGCTACGCCAGTGAAGAAGATAGCGCCAAGCAACATAGTTGCAACGGTGGTTACTGCGTATGTTTCAAATAAATCGGCGGCCATACCAGCACAGTCACCAACATTATCACCAACATTGTCAGCAATAGTAGCAGGGTTGCGAGGATCATCTTCTGGGATGCCAGCTTCAACTTTTCCAACCAAATCAGCACCTACGTCAGCACCTTTGGTGAAGATACCGCC
>MDSV01249270.1_pt1 | contig 34400 bp, 29 predicted proteins | sample 810851 | NCBI WGS metagenome assembly MDSV01 (sample SAMN05326640, study PRJNA326480) | marine metagenome | isolation source: seawater | place: Atlantic Ocean: North East | collected 2012 | reverse complement strand
GCCACAGAAAATAAACCGCCTTATCAAGGCAAGGGTGAAACGGCGAGGTAAGAGCTCACCGGTTTTTTGGTAACAAAAAACGCTAGGCAAACCCCACTGGGAGCAAGGTTAAATAGAGAAGACATTGTGTAAATTGCACTAAAAATAGTCTTTAATTAGTCTTCTGGGTTAACCGCTTGAGCTTAAATGTGAGTTTAAGCCTAGAGAAATGACATCTTAAATGACAGAACCCGGCTTATAAGCTATCTGGCAAAACTTCCAAAATATGCTGCAAAATCTAAAAAATTTGACGTTCTACTTTTGTGCTTTTGCCAAATATAAACTTATTGACTAATTTTTAAAAACCCATACTATCCCACATAATCCCAATATGGAGGGAAAATTGGAAAAAAATTACATAATTAGGTTTTTTATAAATAATGTTTTTATCGAGTTTCGAGAACAAAATAGACAAGAAAGGACGAGTTTCAGTGCCTGCAACATTTAGATCACATTTAAATTCAATGGGGTATAATGGTTTTATAAGCTATCCATCTTTTAATCATTCTGCGTTGGAAGCTTGTTCGCAAGACAGAATTGAAAAACTTTCAAACACAATTGATTCCTTAAATCCATTCGAAGAGAAAAGAGATTTTTTTGCTACATCAATTCTATCAGAAAGTGAAAATTTGCAATTTGATACTGAGGGGCGAGTTTCTCTATCAAATAAATTACTCAATCATGCAAAAATTAAAAATAGTGTTTTATTTGTAGGACTTGGAAAAACATTTCAGATTTGGGAACCAAATAATTTTGAAAAGTTTAAGCTTGTTGCAAGAAAAAAATCTTTTCAGAACAGATCTAATTTAAAATGGGACAATAAACAGAAGGGAGAATAATCATGAGTATAAATATTGGAGGAGGTGAACTAAAAGAATTAAAACCTAGAATTCTTGTTTTAGGTGTTGGAGGTGCAGGTGGAAATGCTATTAATGCGATGATCGACTCTGGAATGGAGGGCGTCGAATTCGTTGCGGTGAATACTGATGCACAGGATTTAAAAATGAGTAAAGCAGATGCAAAAATACAAATTGGTATGAATTTGACAAAAGGATTAGGTGCGGGCGCTAAACACGATATAGGTCAAGCCGCCGCCGATGAGTCTATGAATGAAATAACAAGTTATCTTCAAGGGGCAAATATGGTTTTTATTACTTCAGGGATGGGAGGAGGTACTGGGACAGGTGCATCACATGTTATTGCTAGGGCAGCCAGAGAGTTAAATATATTAACAGTAGGAGTTACCACTTTACCTTTTTCTTATGAAGGCCCAAAAAGAATGAGAAGAGCAGTTGAAGGATTAGAGGAGTTTAAAAAACATCTTGATACAGTAATCGTTGTACCAAATCAAAATCTTTTTAAAATTGCTAGTGAGACAACAACTTTTGAAGAGTCATTTAATTTATCTAACAATGTTTTAAAACACGGGGTTCAAAGTGTAACAGACTTAATGGTAAGGCCTGGAATGATAAATTTGGATTTTGCAGATGTGGAAACAGTGATGAGTGCAATGGGTAAGGCTATGATGGGAACAGGAGAAGCAGAAGGAGAAAATAGAGCTATGGCAGCTACAGAGATGGCTTTAAATAATCCTCTTATAGATGAATACTCTTTACAAGGAGCAAAAGGTTTATTGATAAATATTACTGGAGGCAATGATCTTACTTTATTTGAAGTCGATCAGTCAGTTAATAAAATACGAGCAGAAGTTGATCCAGAGGCAGAGTTAATATTTGGGGCCATAAAAGATGAAAATATGACAGGTAAAATTAGAGTGTCAATTGTTGCAACTGCGCTTGATGGTCAAAAAACCGAAAATAAAACTGTCCTGAATATGTTTTCTAGAATTCAAAATAGGAACACTGGATATTCTGAAAATTTATTTTCTCAAAACCAAAGAGTTGAAAATAATGCAATTAACTCAATTGATGGAGCTACAGCTTTAAAATTAGATGAAAGCTATGAATTAGATGAAGAGCAAGATAAATCTATTGATAATTTTCAAAATCATTATGTAAATCATAATTTGTCTGAGGCTACTTCTAAAAATGAACATGCTACAAATCATTTTCCGTCAGGCGTATCATTTGAAAGCGCATCCTATATAGAGAATAACTTAGCTGCAAATAATGACATTATATCTTCACCTGAAAGTAATGAGATATCTTCACCTGAAAGTAATGAGGAAGAATATACTCCAAAATTATTTTCAGACGATCAAAATTTCTCAGCAGAGGAAAATATTGCAGAGACTAATGATCAAATTAATAATAACACGGAAGAATTATTTGATAAAGATTTAAACGAAGAAGAAGATTTTGAAATTCCCGCATTTTTAAGAAAACAAAAATTTTAATGACGAAATCTTGGATAAATGAACAATCAAACCTCATCACTGGAATTCTCCCATTTTCCAGTGATGTTGAATGAAGTTTTAAAAATATCTTTACCTTCTACTGAAAAAATATTCATAGACTGCACCTTTGGCGCGGGAGGCTACTCAAGAGAAATTTTAAAGTTTAAAAATACAAAAGTTCAAGCAATTGATAGGGATCAGAAAGCGTTAATAATTGCAGAGGACTTAGAAAAAAAATTTCCAGAAAGATTTAAATTTTATCAAATTAAATTTAGCAAACTAGATACTATCACAGAGGGATATGTTGATGTAATTATTTTTGATTTAGGTTTATCATCCATTCAACTAGATGATCTTGAAAGAGGATTTTCTTTTAAATCTAAAAAAAAATTGAATATGAGAATGGGCTTAAACAAGGTATCCGCTTTAGATGTTATTAACAATTTGAGTGAAAAAGATCTCAAATTGATAATAAAAATTTTAGGAGATGAAAAGGAAGCATCAAAAATTGCTAAAAACATTGTCAAGTTCCGAAACATAAAAAAAATTATGAATACATCAGATTTAGTGAAAATAATTGAAAAAAGTAAAAAAAAAAAATTACTCAAATAAAATCAACCCTTGCACCAAAACTTTTCAAGCATTGAGAATTTTTGTTAATAAAGAAATTACTGAGTTAATTAAAGGAGTAATTAATGCAGCAAAAATATTGAAACCTGGCGGTAAAATTTTAGTTGTTAGCTTTCATTCATTGGAAGACAGGATTATAAAATATTTTTTTACAAACTTTTCTAAAAATAAATCTCGACCATCTAGATATCTTCCAGATAGCAAGATTACAGATACAGCTTTATTTGATGAATATAAAAATCAAGTATTTAGACCAACCAAAAAAGAGATTGAGTCAAATAATAGGTCAAGGTCAGCAAAATTAAGATTTGCAACTAGAAGTAAGAATAAATTTGAACATCCAGAAGAATTTATCAAAAAATTTAGAAAACTTTTAGACTTGGAGGCAATTGATGTTTAAATCAAAATTTATAATTTCTTTAACTGTATTTATATTTTTTTTGATTTTTACTTCAATCATTAAAAATGAAACAAGGTTAATAGAAAAAAAAATATCGAACTTAAACACTAATATTATAAAAATAAAAAAAAATATTAACGAAGCACAACTTGATTTCTTTTACCTTTCATCACCAGCAGAATTAGAGGAAAAATTAAATATAATTGGTGTCAAAAACTACCAGCCAATTAAATTTTCAAATATATTTTTTAATATTTCCGATTTTACTAAAATCGAAAATAAAATTTCAAACCTTAAGAATATCAATGAAAAGAAAATCCAAAAATAATAAAAACGTAAACCAAGCAAGTTTTTATTTTGAAGATTATGTTGAAACTAATAAAAAAAACAAAATTTTAAAAAAGTCAAATAATTTTCAAGATAGAATTTATTTATTATTTTTTTTCTTTTTTTCGTTAATTTTCATTTTCTCAATAAAAATTACACATATATCATTGGATAAAAAAGATATTTTTAGTTTTGAAAAAAAAACATCACACTTTTCTTTAATTAGAAGAGATATTGTAGATAGAAACGGAGTGTTGATCTCAAGAAATATAAACACTTTTCATGCAGCAATCGATCCAAAATTAGTAAAAGATAAAAAAAGTTTTTTAATTAAATTAAGATTGAATTTTCCAGATCTACCTATTAATGAAATTAAGAGCAAGCTTAATGGAAAAAAATATTTTCGAATTAAGAAAAGAATCGATCAAATTGAAAAAGATAAATTCTGGTCTCTTGGAGAAAAAGCAATAAAGTTTGAACCATTTCAAGCAAGGATGTACACGCACGGTGATTTATTTAGTCATATAGTTGGCCAGGTTGATTACGATAATTATGGGGTATCTGGTATAGAAAAATATTTTGATAGAGAGCTAAAAAATAAAAGTCACTCAAGTAAACCTTTAATGTTAACTTTAGATAGTAACGTTCAATATATAATTAATAAAGAATTGAATAAAGCCATTGAAACATTTCATGCAACAGGAGGCGGAGCTCTTTTAATGGATGTAAATAACGGTGATATATTATCTTTAGTCTCATTACCTAATTTTAATATAAATAAACGAACGACTATTAAAGATAAAAAGTTTATAAACAAAATTACCAAAGGTGTTTACGAACTTGGCTCAATTTTTAAAACTTTTACTGTAGCACTAGCTATTGATCATAAATTAGTAAGCAAAGATACTATAATTAAAGACATACCAAAAAAAATCAAATGTTCCATACATGAAATCACAGATATGAAAGAACATCCAAAAAATTTATCAGTCGAGGAAATTTTAATACGCTCCTCTAATGTGGGTTCAGTGGTTCTTGCTAGAAAAATAGGTAAAAAAAATTACAAAGAATTTATTAAAAAAACTGGATTGACCAAGAATCCTCAAATTGAATTGGAGGAGGTAGGAGTTCCTCATAAATTGAAATGGAACAGATGCAAGTTAGAGACAATTTCATTTGGTCATGGTATCACTACCACTCCTTTGCAAGCCACCACTTTATATGCCGCTATGAGCAATGGAGGAAGATTAATTAAACCAAGTTTGATAAAAAATAGAAAAATTGAAGAAACAGAAAAAATTATTTCGGGTGATACAAGTAATAAATTAAGCAACATTTTGAGAAAAGTAGTTAGTAGTGAATATGGTACAGCGAGTTTAGCAGATAAAGATGGATATTATGTAGGAGGGAAAACTGGTACGGCTGAAAGTTATGGTGATAAAAAAAATAGAATAAATACTTTCATTTCAGTATTTCCCACGAATAGACCTAATTACACACTTTTTGTGATGTTAGAAAATCCTAAAATTAATAAAGATCTAGTTTACAACTATAGAGGTCATAAAACAAAAGCGCCCTATAACACATCTGGCTGGAATTCTGTTTATGTAGCGGGCAAAATAATAGAAAAAATTGGACCAATTTTAGCCATAAATAATAAAGACTTTATCGATTTATATGTTGCTGAAAAATTTAATTAAAAATATTCCAAAAGATAAGGAAAGAAACATCATTTTTGGAGTTTCAACAAACAGTAAAGATATAAAAAAAAATTACATATTTTTTGCTATTAAAGGTAATAAATTAAATGGTGAAAGATTTATAAAGGAAGCAATTCAAAAAGGAGCATCTGTAATTATTTGTTCAAAACGTTGTAAAATTAAAATTAAAAATAAAAATATTCTTACAATTAAAGTAAAAGACATAAGGAGTCTTTTAAGTGAAACTGCATCAAAATTTTATAGATTAAAACCTAAAAATATTATTGCAGTTACAGGGACAAACGGAAAAACATCTGTTGCAGATATTTTTTATCAAATATTAAGAATTAATAAAATCCCTGCAGCATCAATAGGAACCTTAGGTGTTAAATATAATGGAAAGGTCATTAAAACTAATCTCACATCGCCAGACACGATTTCTATTCATAAAAACTTAGAATTTCTGAAAAAGAAGAAAATTGATAATGTAATTATCGAGTCTTCAAGCCATGGTTTAGATCAAAAAAGATTGCACCATGTAAATTTCAAGGCAGCAATTTTTACAAATTTCAGTCAAGATCACTTGGACTATCACAAAACTATGAGGTCATATCTCAATGCTAAATTAATTTTGTTAAGAGAAATCTTAAAAAAAAAATCTATAATTATTACTGATAAAGGAATTCCTCAATTTAAATTAATAAAAAAAATAGCAAAAAAAAGAAACTTAAAACTTATTGATATTCAAAATAAATTTAAGAAAAAAAATATTTTTTTAAACACAATAAGTGGTTTTAAAATTAAAAATTTAGCTATGGCTATTGAAGCTTCTAAACTTTGTGGTTTTAGAGATAAATTAATTTTTTCAACAATAAAAAAAATAAAAGACGTAAATGGCAGGCTAGAACTAGTCAAACAATATCCCAACGATATAAAAGTTTATATTGATTATGCACATACGCCAGATGCTTTGTTGAAAACACTTAATGCTATAAAAAAAAGTCATGAAAATAATATTTCATTAGTTTTTGGTTGTGGTGGAGATAGAGATAAAAGAAAGAGGCCTTTAATGGCCAGGATAGCTGATAATTATTGTGAAAAAATTTATATTACAGATGATAATCCAAGAAATGAAAACCCAAAAAAAATTAGAAATGTACTTTTCAAGCATATTAAAAATAATCAGGTTTACAATATAGGAAATAGATTTTTGGCAATTAAAAAAGCGATTCAAAATGCAGATCCACAAGAAATAATATTAATTGCAGGCAAAGGTCATGAAGAAGAACAAATTTATAAAAATAAAATATTAAATATTTCAGATAAAAGAATTATTAAGAAAATAAGTAGAAAAAAAAAATTAATCAATATCGATAAACAAAACTATCTTCAAAATAAATTTATAACCAGTAACATTTTGGGTAAAGTCAAAAAAATTGACTTTCAAGGACTTTCAGTTGATAGCAGATCAATTAAAAAAAATAATCTATTTCTAGCAATCAAAGGAAAAAAAAATGATGGAAACAAATTTATTAAACATGCCTTTAAAAAAGGAGCTAATTGCGCAGTATCATCTCTAAATACAAGAAAAAATAAAAAAAGAATAATTAAAGTAAGAGATACAATTTCCTTTTTAAATAATTTTGCTAAACAAAAAAGGGACCATTCTAAAGCAAAAATAATAGCGATAACTGGAAGCGCAGGAAAAACTTCATTAAAAAATTTACTAGGAGGTCTTTTACAATATTTTGGTAAAACATATTCTTCGCCAAAATCTTTTAATAATCATCTGGGCGTTCCAATTAGTTTATCAAATTTAAGTTATCAGGATAAATTTGGTGTTTTTGAAGCTGGAATGAGCAGAGCTGGTGAAATTAGAAATCTTACTAAGTTAATAAGGCCGCAGATAGGAGTAATAACAAATGTTGGGGAAGCGCATATAGAAAATTTCAAAAGTATTAATGGGATAGCAAAAGCTAAGTCAGAGATTATTGAGAATATAAAAATTGGTGGAACTGTAATTTTAAATAGAGATGATAAATTTTTCACTTATCTATCCAATAAAGCTAAAAAATATAAATTAAAAATAACTACTTTTGGTTTTCATAAAAATTCAAACATTAGGATTAATAAAGTTATCAATAAAAACGATAAGTCAAAAGTTTTTATATATATTGATAATCAAAAAATAGATTTTCAAATAGCAGATCTAAATATTTACAATGTTCTTGCTTCAATTGCGGTCTTAAAAGAACTTAAAATCAATCTTTCAGAAATTAAGAACAAATTTAAAAATTTCGGGTCCCCTGATGGCAGAGGTAAAAAGCACTTTATAACAAGATACAAAAAAAGGTTTAAACTGATTGATGAAAGTTATAACGCGAATCCTTTGTCCGTCAAAAATGCAATCCAAAAACTTAACTTAATTAAAAAGAATGGATCTAAAAAATACTTAATACTTGGTGATATGCTTGAATTAGGATCTAAATCCAAAAAATATCATGAGGAATTATCAAAAGTTATTAACAATTCAGATATTGATAAGGTATTCGTTAAAGGAAAAAAAACACTTTTCACATATAAACATATTAATAAAAATAAAAGAGGAAATATTTTACAAATTGACGAAGATATAGATTTTAGTTTGGGTAAAATGATTTCTAATAATGATTACCTTATGATTAAAGGTTCAAACGCAACTGGATTAAACAACTTTAGTAAAAAAATAATAAAAGGATTATAAAATGCTTTTTAATTTATTAACTTCTTTGATTGATCAATATTCTTTTTTAAATGTATTTAGATATCTCACTTTTAGGACAGGATTATCAGTTGTAACTTCTTTGATAGTTGTGTTTATAATTGGAGGACCTTTGATAAAATTATTTTCGGAAAAGATGATAACTGGACCCATTAGGCAGGACGGACCAATAGATCACATTATAAAAAAAACAGGTACACCAACCATGGGTGGAGTAATAATTATTATAGGAATTATCTCTAGCACCTTTTTGTGGGCTGATCTTACTAACATTTATGTGTGGACATTAATTTTTGTATCATTGTCCTTAGGAGCATTAGGATTATTAGATGACGTTCTGAAAATCAAATTTAAAAACTCACAAGGCCTAAAATCAAAATACAAATTTCTTGGACAAATAGTTATTGGTTTAATTGCTCTAATAATTTTAATAAAATATTCTAATCATGAGTTTTTGTATAATCTTTACTTTCCATTTTTTAAAAATTTGATATTGGATTTGGGTTTGTTTTTTATCCCCTTTGGATTGTTTGTAATCATAGGAGCATCTAATGCAGTAAATTTAACAGATGGTCTTGATGGTTTAGCAACAGTGCCAGTAATGTTAGTAGCATTATCGTTTACACTTATTTCATATGTAGTCGGTAACACAATTTTCTCAGAGTATTTACAGATACAATATATTCCAGATGTAGGAGAGTTATCTATATTCTGTGGATCAGTCGTTGGGGCTTGTTTAGGTTTTCTCTGGTACAATGCTCCACCAGCAAAAATCTTCATGGGAGATACTGGTTCGCTTTCTTTAGGAGGTTCATTAGCAGCTATTGCAATTATTGTTAAACATGAGATTGTTTTGGCAATAATTGGTGGCCTTTTTGTTTTAGAGACAGTTTCAGTCATTATGCAAGTTGTTTCATTCAAATTAACTGGAAAAAGAATTTTTAAGATGGCTCCAATTCATCATCATTTTGAAAAAAAAGGTTGGGCCGAGTCAACTATTGTAATTCGATTTTGGATAATAGCTATAATTTTAGCATTAATTGGGCTTGCAACATTAAAATTGAGGTAAAGGATGCTCAAAATTCCAAAACTCAGAGAACTATCGTTCCTTGTTTACGGTTTGGGTTTATCTGGAAGATCAACCGTAAATTTTTTTAAAAAAAAAAATATAAAAAATTTCAGCGTTTGGGATGACAATCGAAAACACTTATTTAAGAGCCTTAGAGCGAAAGATTTAAGACAAACTTTGGATAATGTTGATTTTATTGTTTTAGCGCCTGGTATAAGTTTAAATAAAAATAAAATTCTAAATAAATTTAAAGATAAAATAATAACTGATATAGACTTATTCTTTTTAATTAATAAAAATTGTAAAAGTATAGTTGTTACAGGGACTAACGGAAAATCAACAACATGTAAATTAATTGAACATCTTTTAAAAAAAAATAAATATAAATGTCGCTTAGGTGGAAATATCGGCACACCAATTCTCAACTTAAAAAATTTTAATAATAGTTACGTAATCATAGAAGCATCATCTTTTCAGCTTTCCCACTCAAAATTTATACGTCCTAATTATGCTTTTTTTATAAATATCACGAACGATCATTTAGACTGGCATGGTAGTAAAAAAAATTATCTAAGCTCAAAATTGAAAATTTTTGGCCTTCAAGGAAAAAATCATTTTGCAATTATACCTAAGTCAATAAAAAGAATTTTTAAAATCAAAAAATTTTTAAGCAAACCTATTATTAATGAACATGTAAAATATAATAAAAGAATAAAATTAAAAATAAAAAATGGCTATCTATCATCTAAAATTAATGATGAAAATATGAGTTTTGTCTATTCCTTCTCTAAATTGCTCAAAATTAAAGAAAAAAATTTTATATCCGCAATGCAGTCTTTTAGTGGATTGCCACACAGATTTGAAATTTTTTTAAAGAAGAGAGGTATAATTTTTATAAATGACTCCAAAGCTACAACGTTCGAAGCTACACAGTCTGCTTTAACGAGCTTAAAGAATATTTATTGGATAGTTGGAGGACAACCAAAAAATGGAGATAAAATAAAATTCTCGAACTTTAAAAAAAATATTATCAAATGTTATATTATAGGACATGATATTAGTTTTTTTAAAAAACAGATTAAAGGAAAATTAGATTTTTTAATTACTAAAAATTTGAAAAATTCAATTTGTCAAATTTTAAAGGACATTAAATTTCAAAATAACGAAAAAAAATCAATATTATTAAGCCCGTCAGCAGCTTCTTTTGATCAATTCGAGAATTTTGAAGAAAGAGGTAACGAATTTAAAAGGTTATGTAAAAAATATGCAAGAAAGCTCAATTAAATTTATCTTTTTGAATTATTGGAGAAGTATCGATAAAAAAATTTTATTATGTTTTTTTATTTTATTTTTTTTAGGATTATTTTTTTCATTTTCATCTACCTCATCTCTAGCTGGAGAAAGGCTTAACAAAGACTATTATTTTTTTTTTATAAAACACCTTATTTTTACTTTCTTATCAATCGGAGTCATGATTTTAATTTCAATCGTAAAAACTGAAATTCTCATAAAGTTAATTTTTCCTTTATTTATTGTATCTTTTATTTTATTGGCATTGGTTCCAATAATTGGTGTAGAAGTCAAAGGCGCTAAGCGCTGGATTGATTTTTATTTTTTTAGATTGCAACCAATCGAAATACTGAAGCCATTTTTTATATTGATGACAGTAAAAGTAATCACTCTAAATAAATTTAAAAATTCTCAATTAAAATATTGTTTAAGTTTTATACTGTTATCGGCTATTGTAATACTTTTAATTGATCAACCTGATTTGGGACAATCAATTTTGATTATTGGTAGTTGGATTTCAACAGTATTTATTTCTGGTGTAAGTTTAGTTTACATATTTATTTTTTTTACTATTTTTTTAATATCGTTCGGCTCATTACTTTATATTTTGCCTGAGAAATTTGGTTACATCATTAATCGTTTGATAACTTTTTTTGATCCAAGTCAGGGAGATAAATTTCAGTCATCTTCAGCACTAGATGCAATTAAACTTGGTGGACTAACCGGTCAAGGAATGGGAGAGGGTGTATTAAAAGAAAGTGTTCCTGAAGCTCACACAGATTACGTCATTGCTGTAATATCAGAAGAATATGGATCTTTAGCATCTATAATGATTTTAATTATTTTTTTGTATATTTCATTTAGAATTATCAAAAGTTGCTTTAACCAAGATGATACATTTTTAAAAATTTCTTTAAGCGGTTTAGCTTCATTATTAATTTTTCAAACATTTATCCATGCTGGTGTAAATACTAATTTATTGCCTACTACTGGTATGACTTTACCTTTTTTGAGCTACGGTGGATCATCTTTAATTGGAAGCGCAATTTTAGCTGGACTAGTTTTAAATTATACTAAAAACAAAGCATATCTATATGATTAGAAAAAAAATATTAATTGCAACAGGTGGAACTGGTGGCCATGTATTTCCAGCTTATAGCTTAGCAAATTATTTAATAAGCAAAAACTATATTGTAAAATTAACTACTGACAGTAGAGGTTTTAAATATTTAAAAAACTATAAAAAACTTGAATTAATCAAAATATTTTCTTCTCCATTAATAAAAAAAAATATAATAAAATTTTTATTTTCTTTATTTATTATTTTTTCTTCAATTATAAAATCTTTATTTGTTTTAATATTTCATAGACCTTCAATTATTTTTGGCATGGGAGGTTATTCATCTTTTCCAATTTGTATTGCCGCTTCCATCTTGAGAATTAAATTTATCATCTATGAAAATAACATGATTATCGGTAAAGCTAATAAATATCTTCTACCTTTCGCAAAAAAAATATTGGTTTCTTACAAAGAAGTAGAGGGTATTTCTGAAGAGTATAAAAAAAAAGTAATTGAAATTGGTAATATTGTTAGAGAAGAAATAATTAATGTTGGAAATAAAAATTTTGATTCTGATAAATTTGATGAGATAAATGTCTTGGTTTTAGGAGGAAGTCAAGCTGCAAGAATATTTGCATGTGAACTACCACTAATTTTCGAAAAACTAAAAAATTCTCAAATACCTATAAAAGTTTTTCAGCAATGCAAAAAAGAGCAGAATGATCAATTATCTCAATTTTATAAAAAAAATGGAATAAATTTTGAAATATTTAATTTTACAGATAAAATCATAGATTATTATTTAAAAGCGAATCTTGTCATTACTCGGTCAGGAGCTTCCGTTTTAGGAGAATTAGTTAATTTAAATATTCCATTTATTACGATACCTTTACCTACATCAGCAGACAATCATCAGTATAAAAACGCTGAGTTTTACTTTAAAAAAGGTTATGGATATTTAATTGAGGAGAAAGATATAAAGTTAAAATTATACAAACTAATTGAAGATATTTTTAATAATAAATCTTTGATTAGAAATATTTTAATAAATCAAAAAAAATATTCTGACATAAATATATTTAAGAACTTAGGTAAAGAAATTGAAAAAAATTTAAATGAAAAAAATTAATTTAGGTCAAAAAGATATAATTCATTTTGTAGGAATAGGTGGCATAGGAATGAGTGGACTAGCTCAAATAATGAGGAATATGGGTTTTAAAATTCAAGGAAGTGATCAAAATAAAAATAAAAATACTTCAAGTTGTGCAAAATTAGGAATAAAAATATTTATTGGGCATACATTAAAGAATGTTAAAAAAGCTACTATCTTGGTCAAGTCGACTGCTATTAAAAAAAATAACACTGAATTAAAATACGCAAAAAAAAATAAAATACCTATTTATTCAAGGGCAGAAGTCTTAGCAGATGTTGTATCATTAAAAAAAAATATCATTATTACAGGTTCACACGGAAAAACCACAACAACATCGTTAGTGTCAAAAATTTTTTCCGATCAAAAATTAGATCCAACAATCATTAATGGGGGTGTAATTAATTCTATTAAAAGTAACGCAAAACTTGGAAAGGGTGAGTGGGCGATACTGGAAGCAGACGAGTCAGACGGAAGCTTTTTGAAACTTCCTATTAATTACTCAATTGTAACAAATATAGATTACGAACACTTAGATTATTATAAAAATTACAAAAATTTAGAAGACTCATTTCTTGAATTCATTAATAAAACTCCACCAACTGGTAAAGCAATAATTTGTATAGATAATAGTAATATAAAAAGAATATTAAAAAAGATTAAAAATAAAAATATAATCACCTATGGTGAAAGTAAAAAAGCCGATTATCAAATTAAAAAAATAAGGTACAATTTATATTTTACATCTTTTGATTTGAGATTTAAAAACAAAGAAAAAAAAATTAAAAATATAAAAAATATATCTGTAAAATTATTGGGAAAACATAATGCTCTTAATGCTGCCGCTGCTTTTATAGTGTGTTTAAATTTAGGAGCAGACTTACACAAAGCAAAAAAATCTTTAAAAAATTTTTCTGGTGTTCAGAGGAGAATGTCTAAAGTTTTTTCGAAAAATAAAAACGACTTTTACGATGATTATGCCCATCATCCAACAGAAATTAACTCAATTTTGGAGGGGGTTAAAAATGTAAACTCTAAAAGAAAAATTATTAGCGTTTTTGAACCACATAGATATTCAAGAGTATTGTCCTTAAAAAAGGAATTTTCAAAATGCTTCTCAAAATCAGATTTAGTAATAATATGTCCTCTATATGCTGCTGGAGAAAAAAAAAGAAATAGTTTTGATTTAATAAAATTTGCAAATTTAATAGCTAAAAATTCAAAGACACAAGTTGTAATAGTAAAAAATGAGAAAGAATTGAGTAAATATTTTAAAAAAAATTTAATTAGCAATGAAATGATAATCGGTATGGGAGCAGGTGTTATATCGAAATGGATGCAAGGACTGAAATACTCAATATGATAATAGATAATGATTTAATAAAAAAATTTGATAATAGTCTCAGCAAAGATGTGAGTCTTTCAAACTATAGTTGGTTTAATCTGGGCGGCAATGCCGAGTATTTCTATAAAGCTGAAGATAAACGCCAATTACTTGAACTTTTGCATCATGCTAAAAAAAGTAAATTAAAAACAACAATAGTTGGAGCTGGGTCAAACACTTTATTCCGTGATAACGGTGTAAAAGGTATTGTTATTAAGTTGGGTCAAAGTTTTGCATATACAAAATTATTGAAAGACAATATCATTGAAGCAGGAGCCGGTACTTTAGACCGTAAACTAGCAAATTTTGCCAAAGATAATAATTTAAGTAATTTTGAGTTTTTATCCTGCATACCAGGATCAGTTGGTGGCGCAATTGTAATGAATAGCGGTTGCTACGACAACGATATTTCTAAAATTTTATTATCGCTAAAAGCTATAGATAAAAAAAAATTAACTGAAATTGAAATAAAAAGAGAAAATATAAAATTTTTGTATCGAGGAACTAATCTACCAGAAGAGCTAATTATAATATCTGCTCAATTTAAAGGATTAAAAGGCCAAAAAAATATAATTGAAGTGAATCAATCCAAACTAATTGAACAAAAAAAAAATTCACAACCAAGTCAAATAAAGACTTGTGGAAGTACTTTTAAAAATATTAGCAAAAATAAAAAAGCTTGGATGCTAATTAAAGAAGCTGGTTGTGACGGTTTTAAAGAGGGTGACGCAGAAATTTCTCAAAAACATTGTAATTTTTTTGTTAATAATGGTAAAGCGAAGTCTTCAGACATTGAAAACTTAATTCAAAAAGTTAGAAAAAAAGTTTATGAAAAAACAGGAGAAAGTCTAGAATTAGAGATTAAAATTATTGGTGAATAAAAAAAAATTCAAAAATGTATTAGTTGTTTTAGGCGGTACATCGGGTGAGAGAGCCGTTAGTTTGGATAGCGGAAAAGCATGTATTAAAGCATTAAAAAAAAAGGGATATAAAGTTTCTAAATTTGACCCTAAAAATAAGAATTTCAATTTGATAAATAAAAACAAAACTGATGTAATTTTTAACGCTTTACATGGAAGAGACGGTGAAGATGGTGTGGCCCAAAGTTATTTTGAATACTTGAGAATACCCTACACACATTCAGGTGTGATTAGCTCATACAACGCTATGGATAAAATTATATCAAAAAAAATATTTTTAAATAACAAAATTAAGACACCAGCATTTTTTCCTATAAAAAAATTTGAATTTAATAAAGAAATGTTTAAAAAAATTTTTAAATACAAAAAATTTAAATTTCCATTAGTTATTAAACCAATCAATGAAGGTTCTAGTTTAGGCGTTACAATCTGTAAAACTAGAAAAAAATTATCTAGCTCAATTAATTTTCTCTTTAAAAAATACGATGAATTAATATTGGAAGAGTATATTGGTGGCCAAGAGGTTCAAGCAGCTGTTATCAATGGTGAGTCCGTCGGCGCTATAGAATTAATACCCAAAAGATCATTTTATGATTATAAAGCTAAATATACAAAAAATGCTAAAACAAAACATGTCATGCCCGCAAGACTCTCAAAAAAAAAATATAATGAAGTTTTAAAGATTGCAAAAAAAACACACAGAGTTTTAAATTGCAGAGGAGTCACTAGATCAGATTTTAAATTTTACAGAAATAATTTTTATTTATTAGAGATTAATACACAACCTGGAATGACGAGTTTATCTTTAGTTCCTGAAATAGCTAGTTACATAGGGCTATCATTTGAAAATTTAGTTGAGAAAATTCTTTTAGATGCAAGTATCAATAGATGAAGAAACGAACATTAATTTCAATATTGCTGTTAATTTTCCTGACTACATTTACATCTCAAAATAAAACATCATTTGAAAAATTTAACCTCAAAGAAATAGTAATCGAAAATAATGTTTTACTTAAACAACAAGAAGTAAAAACATTATTAAAACCATTTTATGATTCAAATCTTATATTCATAAATAATTTAAAAATAAAAAAGACATTATTACAAAACGATTTTATAGATGGTTTTGATATAAAAAAAAAATATCCGAATACTTTAAAAGTTAAAATTTACGAAAAAAAACCTATAGCAATACTTATCGAAAAAAAAAAAAAATTTTATCTTAGTGAAAAAATTGATTTAATAGAATTTAAGAAAATTGATAGGTATAAGGAGTTACCTTATGTTTTAGGTACCCAAAAAGAATTTAAAAAATTTTATAATGATTTAAAGAAAATTAAATTTCCATTTCAAATAGTAAACAAATATATTTTATATGACTCAAATAGATGGGATTTAGAAACCAAATCTAAAATAATTGTAAAGTTACCGCAAAAAAATTATATAAAAAGTTTAAACAATTACCTCAAAATCAAAAATGAAAAAAATTTTAGTAAATTCGTAGTATTTGATTATAGAATAAACAGTCAACTAATTTTAAAATAATATATGCTTAAGTCGGACCCATATCTTTTAATTGAATTAAATAGTTATGATGTTGTTTTTTATGCTATTGAGAGTGATGAACAAAATAATCTAGAAATTATTTGTGAAAAAAAAATTTCAATTACCTCTGATGAAAAAGATACTATTATAGATTTTGATAAAATTAATAGTATAATTAAAAAAAATATTTATTTAATTGAGATAGATCTCAATCTAACTTTTAAAGATACAATTTTAATATTAGATACACTTAATATAAATTATATTAATTTGTCAGGATACAAAAAATTAAATGGTTCTCAGGTATTAAGAGAAAATATAACTTATATTTTGAATTCACTTAAATCTTATGTAAATGAAATCGAACCAAAAAAAAAAATTATACATATTTTCAATTCAAAATTTAATTTAGATAATAAAAAAATAAATAATTTGCCAATAGGATTATTTGGAGATTTTTACTCTCATGAACTATCTTTTTTGTTAATAGATAAAAATGATCTTAAAAATTTAAAAAAAATTTTTGATAATTGTAATTTAAAGATTAAAAAGATTATTAATAAAAGTTTTGTAACAGGCGCAAATTTAAGTGATAATTTTAAAAATATTGATACTTTTTTTCATGTTAAAATTCTCGAAGAGACCTCTAGAGTTTTTTATTTTGAAAATAATTCTCTAAAATTTGAACAAAAATTTAAATTTGGAACAAATATAATTTTAAATGATATTTCCAAAATAACATCTCTTAAAAAAGATATCATCATAAATATATTAGATGAAATCGATTTAAATAGTCAAATACCTGAAGATGATCTAATTGAAAATAAATTTTATGGAGAAACCAGTTTAAGAAAAATTAAAAAGAAATTAATTTATGATATAGCATTTGCAAGAATAAAAGAAATTTCTGAAATCATAATATTTAATAATATTAATTTAAAATATTATAACAACCTTTCAAAAGTAATCTTTTTAGAGACCAATGTTGAGCACAAACTCTCTGGGTTGAAAGGTGTTTATAAAAATATTTTTTCAAAGGACGGATTAATTGATTTAAATTTCCATAACACAATATCTAGTGAGAGTTTTATTAGAACCGCCAACAAGATTGTTCATTTTGGTTGGAAAAAAGAAGCTATTCCAGTCACGCAAACTCAAAAATCTATAATTGGCAGGTTTTTTGACGCCTTGTTTGGATAATTCTTGTTATTTTTAGAAACATTAGTTGTTTTAAGATAGGTCTCGAATTTTAGTAAGAATACTCTGTGAAAAAAATTTATCAAACCACAATTCAGAAGCCGGTTTTTTTTAAAGGTACAGGATTGCACTCAGGCAAAGAAACAACCATAAATGTACTGCCTGGAAGTGAAAATGGCGGTATAATCTTTAAAAGAGTAGATTTAGTAAAAAATAATTTGATAACTGCCAATTTTAGTAATGTTTCCTCTACTACACTTTCGACTACCTTGCAGAACAAATACGGAGTTAAAGTTTCAACAGTTGAACATTTGCTAGCAGCTTTTTATATAGCAGGAATAGAAAGCGCTATTGTTGAAATCGACAATGAAGAAGTTCCAATAATGGACGGATCAGCAAAAGAATTTTTAAGAGGTTTAAGAAAAATTGATAAAAAGAAACTTGGTAAAAAAATCCAGTATTTAAAAATATTAGATACGATCAAACTTAAAGATGGAGATAGAAAAATACAAATTTCACCATGTGAAAATTTTGAAGTAGATTTTGAATTAAAGTATGAAAATAAAGTTATTGGAAATCAGAGAAACTTAATTAATTTTAATCAAGAAGATCTTACTGATGTCGAGGAGTCTAGAACATTTTGTTTATACAAAGACATTCAAAAAATTAAAAATATGGGTTTAGCAAAAGGCGGATCTTTATATAATGCTGTTATAGTTGATGATAATAAAGTCATTAATGAAAGTGGTCTAAGAAACGATAAAGAGTTTGTAAACCATAAAATATTAGATTTAGCCGGTGATTTTTTATTATCAGGATATAAAATATTAGGAACTGTTTATTGCTATCAAGGCGGTCATCAGCTTTCTAACGCTTTTCTTCAGGAGTTATTCAAGTCAAAAAATAAATATAAAATTTTCGAATTAGACGAAAAAATACTTAAAGAAAATAATAAGTCGAGCTCACATTTTAAATTAGCTGCAAACGCTTAGTAATTAAGATTAATTTGATATTCTAATTAATTTATAATCTGATATTAAATAGAAATGACTATCAGATTAGTTTTATTTCTTTCATTTATCATAGTATTTACTTCGTGTGCTAAAAATAAAGATGAAATTTATACTTCGTCAAAAGTATCAGATCCATATAAATTATATAATGAGGGTTTGCAGGCTTTTAAAAGAAATGATTTTTTTAATGCGAATAAAAAATTTTCTGAAGCAGAAATAAGTTTTGATAAACCAGAGCTTGCTGCTAAATCGGCTATTATGGCAAGTTATTCCTTGTATGGTATTAATTTTTATACTGAAGCCGAGGATAATTTAAAAAGATACTTAAAGACATATCCTGCAGACAAATATGTCATTTACGCAAACTATTTATTAGCAATTATTTATTATGAGCAAATAACAGATGAAAAAAAAGATCTTGAACCTCTATTAAAAGCAAGAAATACGATAGATTCTTTTTTAAATAAATATCCAAATTCTGACTATGCAATCGATTTGAGATTCAAAAGAAGCTTAGTAGAGAACCAATTAGCTGCTAAAGAATTATTTATTGCAAGATATTATATTTCCGTAAAAAAATGGGTACCAGCAATAAATAGATTAAAAATTATCACAGAAAAATATAGTACAACAATTTTTGTAGAAGAGGCATTACATAGACTTGTAGAGATTTATTATCATCTTGGGTTAGAAAACGAAGCAAAGAGTTATGCAGCAATTTTAGGCTACAATTATAACTCAAGTGAATGGTTTGAAAAATCCTATAAAGTATTTAATAAAAATTACGAAAAATTAAGAAAAGAAATAAAAAAAGAAAAAAAAGAAAGCATTTTTAGTAGAATTTTAAAAATTATTGAATGACCACAAAATCTAAAATAGATATTATAAAACTTTTTAATAAAAAGATAAAAATTCTAAAGAAACACAACAAGTTATATTACTCTAATGATAAACCTGAGTTATCAGACTCAGATTATGACAATATTAAAAATGAAATATTAGAATTAATTAAAAAATACGATTTTCTTAAAAAATCCTTTAAAGAAAAAAATATTGTTGGAGCACCACCATCAAATAAATTTAAGAAAATTAAACATTTAGTTCCAATGTTATCCTTATCAAATGCTTTTGATAAGACCGATATGGCTGACTTTTTAAAAAAGGTAAATAATTTTTTGAATACTAATAATGATAAAATTGAACTTTTTTCAGAGCCGAAAATTGATGGAATTTCTGCGACTCTAATTTATAAAAAAGGTTTATTAATAAAAGGTTTATCTAGAGGAGACGGAACCACAGGAGAGGATATACTTGAAAATTTAAAAACGATTAAAGGGATACCTAAAAAAATATTTTCAGATAACGCCCCCGATTTATTGGAAGTGCGATGCGAGGTATTTATTAGTAAAGAAGATTTCAAAAATATCGAGAATAATTTTGCAAATCCAAGAAATGCTGCTGGCGGTTCATTAAGACAAAAGGATCCTAGAGAAACATCAAAAATACCTTTGAAGTATTTTGCTTATGGTTTTGGAGAAGTCAAACCAATGATATTTAAAAAACAGTCAGAGTTTTTAAAAAAAATCAGTGACTGGAATTTTGAAATAAATCCTTTATCTAAAGTTGTTAACGGAATTGAAGAAATCGAAAATCAACATAAGTTTATTGATGATAAAAGATCATCACTCCAATATGACATAGATGGATTGGTTTATAAAGTTAATGATATTAATTTACAAAAAAGATTAGGAAATACATCTAATGCTCCTAGATGGGCAATAGCTTATAAATTCTCAGCCGAGAAAGCTATTACAAAAATAAATGAAATAAATATACAAGTTGGTAGAACAGGAGCAATTACTCCAGTAGCTAAAGTAGAACCTGTCACGGTAGGAGGTGTCGTGGTATCTAACGCAACTCTACATAATGAAGATGAAATTGAGAGAAAAGATATTCGTGTAGGAGACACTGTGAAAATTCAGAGAGCAGGAGATGTAATTCCTCAGGTAATATCTGTAGATATCTCAAAGAGAAACGATAATTCAAAAAGATATGTTTTCCCAAAAAAATGTCTTTGTGGAGCTGAAACTAAGAAAGAGTTTAGTAAAAGTACAAAAAAATATGATGCAGTGAGAAGATGCACAAAAGGGTATGATTGTTTATATATTGCTAAAGAAAAACTTAAGCACATAGTTTCTAAAGAGTCATTCAATATTGATGGACTAGGAAAAAAAGTTATTGAGCAATTTTGGGATTTAAATTTGGTTAAAGAACCGTCTCACATTTTTGACCTTGATTATCATAAAATTGGAAATTTAGAGGGTTGGGGAGAGGTTTCTATTAATAATTTGAGAAAAGCCATTCTAAAATCGAGACTAATAACACTAGATAGATTTATTTTTTCTTTAGGTATAAGGCATATTGGACAAGAAAATGCAAAAATTTTAGCTAGCTTTTTTAGCTCAATAAAAGAATTTGAAAAATTATTTGAGTCTAATAGTAGAAAAAAAATATTAATTAATCTTAGCGAGCTAGACGGAATTGGAGAAACCCAAGTTTATTCTATAGAAAGTTTTTTTATAAATAAAACAAATATAAGGATTGCTAGAGAACTTATAGAAAAATTAAATATTAAAGATTATTCTATTCAAAATATTAGCGGAAAATTTTCAAACAAAAAGTTAATGTTCACTGGTGGATTTCAAGATATGAGTAGGTCAGAGGCAAAAGCCTTAGCAGAAAGTCACGGAGGCAAAGTATTAGGATCTGTTTCAAAAAAACTAGACTATCTGGTGGTAGGAGATTCAAAACCAACAAAAAAAAAAATTGATCAGGCAAAAAAAATAAATGTAAAAATTATTTCTGAAAAAGAATGGAAAAAAATTCTAAATAGGTGAGCAAGCTTTTTCAAGTTCTCGAAATTCCATTTTATTCATTGCAAATTTAAGATTATCAAAAACCTTTTTATGATATTTGTTAATCCATTGTTTTTCATTTTTATTTAAAATGTTAGAGTCAATTAAATTTTTATCTATTGGTGCCAAAGTTAAATTTTCAAAGTATTTTTTATTTTTTACTTTTTTTACAAAAATTAAATTTTCTATTCTTATTCCAAATTTATTTTTTTCATAATATCCAGGTTCATTAGAAACAATCATTCCCTCATGAAATTTGATAATATTATTTTTTGAAATTGCATGTGGACCTTCATGTACATTTAGAAAATAACCAACTCCATGACCTGTACCATGATTATAGTTCAAACCAATTTGTTTTAAATATTTTCTAGCTACATTATCAATTATTGATCCAGAAGTATTATTATTTAATTTAAAATTTGCTACTGCAATATGACCTTTAAGAACTCTTGTAAAAATATTTTTAATCCTTTTGTTTGAATTATTGAGTGAAATTGTTCGTGTTACATCTGTTGTGCCAAATTCATATTGCCCTCCTGAGTCAACAAGATAAATATCTCCTACTTTTAATTTTCTATTGGTTTCTTTTGAGGCCTTATAATGAATTATAGCTCCATTGGGTCCAGTTCCAGAAATTGTCGGAAAACTCAAGAATTTAAAGTGCTTATTTTTTTTTCTTAATTTTAATAATTTTTCAGATGCACTTATTTCTGTAATCTTTTTCTTTCGAAAATTTTTTTTTAACCAAAATAAGTATTTCGTTAAAGCAACACCATCATTAATATGTGCCATTTTTACATTTTTTATTTCCTTTTGATCTTTAATAGATTTTAAAAAATATATGGGATCTTGAAAATCTAATATCTTATTATTTTTTGAAATGATTTTTTCAAAAAAAACAGAGCAGGAATTTTTATCAATTATGAATTTTTTCCTTTTTATATTGGATAGTACTTTTTCTGCAAGATTTATATCAATAAACTTAATTGTGTTTAACTGTCTTCTTAAAGTAAAGGTAATCTTTTCTAAATCACAAAAAAAATTAATCTTTTTATTTTTATCAATCAAAATATAACTATTTGGTATCGGGGCATACATAGTATCTTTCCCTCTAATATTGAGTAACCATGCATTATTTTCACTTGCTGTTATGAATTGATAGTCAGCATCTTTTTTTTTTAAATAAATTAAAACTTCTTTTATTTTTGATCTGAAATTTTTACCAACAGAATTAGACGGTAAAATATAAAATTTTTTTTTAGTTTGTGTTTTTTTTCTTTGCCAAATTTCATCAACCAAATTATTAGCTAATGGTTTGTATTCACAGTTAGTTTTTCTAAAAAAAGTTAAGAGCGATCTTTTGGTAAGAAGTTTTGAGTCAAAACCAATAGTCAAGTTTTTATTTTTTAAAAAATCGCCAGGCATTTTTTTTGGAAATGTAATAATTTTAAAAAGTTTTCCACATTGATTATTAGCTTGTAGAGTATATCTTCCATCAACAAATAAATAATTCTTATTTTTAAGTATTAACGAAAATCCAAAAGATCCAGTAAAATTGGAAATGTATTTAAGTCTGTCATTATGATTTGGTATATACTCTCCAAAAAATTCATCATTTTTTGGTATTATATAGCCGTCAATTTTTTCTCTTTTGAATAAACTTTTTAACTTGTTTATTTTTTCCATTTTAATATTTTATTTTTTTTATATCTATCCCATCCAGGACTTCTGTATTCTTCATTAAAATCTAAAGTATTATCTTGATTAAAGTCAAAATCATCAGTTTCATTTATACTCGTCTCGTTTTTTTCAACGCTTTCATCTGGTATTTCATTAACGAATCTTGAGGGTAGCGCATCCATCCAATCACCATGATAGGCTCTTTTCATTGCAAAAGATAAATAAGCTTCTTTTTTTGCTCTTGTAATACCAACATATGCAAGTCGTCTTTCTTCTTCTAAAGCAAAATCACCTTTCTCCTCTAAAGACTTTTGATGAGGAAATAAACCTTCTTCCCAGCCAGGTAGAAAAACAACGTCAAATTCTAAACCTTTAGCAGCGTGCATTGTCATTAGATTTATTTTTGCTCCTTCCCATTCTTGGTCTATGGAAGTTGCCAATGCGACGTGTTCTAAAAAACTTTGTAGATTGTCATAATCTTGCATTGCTCTTAGCAATTCCTTTAAATTTTCTAACCTATTTTCATTTTCTAAATCTTTTTTATCTTTCAACATTGAAGAGTATCCAGACTCATCCAAAACCAATTTCAATAAATCAAAATGTTTCATGCTAAGGGAGTCCCTACGCCATTTTTGGATCATATTAATTAATCGGCTTAGGACAGTTTTTATCTTTGGTTTTAAATTACCTTTTTCTATCATCTTTATTATGGAGTCTTCTAAGCACAATTTATTGGTTTTACCAAAAATATAAATTTGATTAAGGGTATTTTCACCAACCCCTCTCTTTGGTGCACCAATGACTCTCTCAAGCGCCAAGTCATCGAATTTTTGATTTATAATTCTAAGGTAAGAGACAGCGTCTTTAATTTCTGCTCTTTCATAAAATTTTATGCCACCTAAAACTCTATAACCAATACCGACCTGAAGAAATCTTTCTTCAAATTCCCTTGTTTGATAAATTGCTCTTACCAATATCGAAACGCTATTAAGAGAATATTTTTTTTTAATTTTTTTTTCAATAATGTCACTTATGCCTTGAGCTTCTTCTTTACCGGTTCTGTAGCAATTAAGTTTAACTAATTCTCCTTGATCTGCCGATGACCACAACTTTTTTCCAACTCTATTTGAATTGTTTGAAATTAAATTAGATGCAGTTTCCAGAATATTTTTAGTTGATCTATAGTTTTGTTCCAATTTAAAAACTTTACAATTTTTATAAATTTGATCAAAAGTAAGAAAATTCTTTATTTCAGCACCTCGCCAGCTGTAAATTGATTGATCATCATCACCGACACAACAAATATTTTTTTTTTCGTTAACTAATAAATTAAGCCACTTATTTTGAATAAAATTTGTATCTTGAAACTCATCAACTAAAATATATTTAAAATTCTTTTGATAAATTTCTTTTATATCCTTATGATCTTCAAAAAGCTTGACACAGAATAATATTAAATCACCAAAGTCAAAGGCATTTAAATCTTTAGTTTTATCTTGATATATTTCATAGACTTTTAATATTGATTTAATAATTGATCCTGTTTTTTTTAATCTTACATCTCTTGGCAAGAGTCCTTGATTTTTCCATTGATCAATATGGTACATTATTAACTGAGGAGAATATTTTTTTGCGTCTAAATCTTGTGCCTTAACAATATTACGAATTAATTTTTTTTGATCATCGGTATCTAAAATTGTAAAATTGCTTTTGTATCCTAATGCTTCAGCATGTCTTCTTAAAAATTTAACACTAATAGAGTGGAAAGTTCCTAGCCATGGAACAGCATTAGAATTCCCTTTAACGTACTCCATAACTCTGTTTTGCATTTCTTTTGCCGCTTTATTTGTAAAAGTCACGCATAATATTTGATTAGCCCATGCTTTCTTTTCAGTAATAATATGTATGAGCCTTGTTGTTAAAACACGAGTTTTTCCAGAGCCTGCACCCGCAACAATTAGATTGGGCCCTTCTGTACTGAGAACAGCTTCTTTTTGTTCTTTGTTTAGGTTTTTTAATAAAATATCTATGTTATTCATAAGAGAGAATTTTCATTTATATACTAGTTAGAAAAATAAAAAAAATGATAAATAAATTTTTTAAAACAATTCACAATAAATATTCAAATTTTTTTAGATTTATTTTTTTTTTAAGATATTTATTCGCAGTTTTTTTAATGTCAATTATCATTTTCTTAACTATACCAAAATTCTTTGATTATGAAAAAAGAGCGACAGTTATAAAAAATCGCCTTATTGAAAATTATAATTTAGAGATAGACACTTTTGAAAAAATAAAATTTAATGTTTTTCCATTGCCGAATTTGAAATTTAAAAATGCCTTAATTAGTGTACCCAATAGTTCAATCAAGTTAACTGTAAAAGATTTAAAAATATTTCCAAATATTTTTGATATTTATAATTATAAAAAATTTCAAATTGATAAAATATATTTAAACGACAATACAGCTTTTTTAAACACTTCAGATGTAAAATTTTTTATTAAATTTATTTTAGACCAAAAAAATAAATTTTCTTTTAAAAACCTACACTTAAATATCATTGAAAAAAAAAATACCATAATTAAACTAAAAAATATTAAATTTTCGAATTTTGGATATGATGAGAATTTGATTACCGGAAAAATTTTTAAAAAAAAATTTAAAGCGGAAATAATTGACAACCTAGAAAAAATAAAATTTAAAATTTTAAATACCGGTATTAATATTGAACTTTATCGTGACAATAATAAAAAAACAAATTTTTCTAAAGGTATCTTAAAAGCAAAAATACTTACTACAAATCTTAGATTAAATTTTGATTATAGCAATCAAACACTGAATATATACGATTCTTATTTTCGAAGTAAAAATCTTTCTTTTAATAACGAGAGCAAAATCGTTTTAAACCCTTTTTTGTACGTTCATTCAATTTTCAATATTGAGGACTTTAATAAATCTTTATTTCATAAACTTGATATAAATAAAATATTTAAGTCTAAAAATATTATAAAAAAACTAAATTTTAAAAACGAAATTTATTTTAAATCGAAAAATTTTAATCAAAATTTGTCAGATGATTATTATATTGAAACAGAGCTTGCTTATGGAAGAATTAATTATTCAAAAAAGATATCAATTTCTGATAATCATTTTCAATGCGAAGGTGATATAAATTTGTTGGAGGAATTTCCTATTTTATTTTTTGATTGCAACTTTCAACTTAAAGATAAGAAAAAATTTTTAAAACGATTTTCTATTAAATCAAAAAAAGAAAATGAAATTATGAATATAAAGACAGTTGGAAATCTAAATATTCTAAATAATAAAATATTCTTTAAAAAAATTCGAGTAAATGAAAATTATAATGCATCTAGAGAGGATTTAAATTATTTTAACATAGCAATGAATTCGATAATCTTACAAAATGGCATATTAGAAATTTTTAATAAAAAAAAAATAAAAGAATTTATTATAGAAATATCTTAATTTATTTAGGTTTGGTCATTTTAAGAGGATTCATTATCTTATTGTATTCTTTATCTTTTATTAACCCAGCTTTAATCACTTCATGTTTTAAAGTTGTACCATTTTTATATGCTGTTTTGGCAATTAGAGCTGCCCTGTCATAACCTATTTTTGGCGCTAAGGCTGTAACAAGCATTAAAGAATTATCTAATAAATCTTTTATTCTTTTCTTGTCTGCTTTTATTCCTTTGACACAATACATCGCAAATGTTTTTGAAGAGTCACTCATTATCTCGATTGACTGTAAAATATTGTGAATAATAAGTGGTTTAAAAACATTTAACTCAAAGTGTCCGTGAGACCCTGCCATTGTAATACCATTATGATTTCCAATTACCTTTACACAAACCATAGTTACTGCTTCACATTGAGTTGGATTAACTTTCCCAGGCATTATTGAGGAGCCAGGTTCATTTGACGGTAGTATTATTTCTCCATAACCAGCTCTTGGGCCTGAGCCTAAAAATCTTATGTCATTTGCAATTTTCATTAAACAAACTGCTGTTGTGTTTAATGTACCAGAAAAATTTACAATTTCGTCATGCGCTGCCAAAGCTGCAAATTTATTTGAAGCCGGTTTAAACGGAATCTTAGTAATTTTACTGATTTCTTTAATAACTTTTTTATCAAAATTTTTTCTAGTGTTTAATCCAGTTCCTACAGCAGTCCCCCCTTGCGCTAAGTAGTAAATTTCTTTTAAAGCTGTCTCAATTCTAAGTATACATTTTCTTAACTGTGCGTGATAACCTGAAAACTCTTGTCCTAAAGTTAATGGAGTAGCATCTTGTAAATGAGTTCTACCAACTTTAACTATATTTTTAAATTCTTTTGATTTCTTGGCTATTTCTTTTTCCAAAAGTTTTAAAGATGGTAAGAGTTTTTCTCTAGTTTTAATAGCTATTGCTATATGCATAGCAGTGGGAAAAACATCATTAGTCGATTGAGATTTATTTACATGATCATTAGGATGCACAGGTTTTTTAGAGCCCAATTTTCCTCCCATCATTTGAATGGCTCTATTAGCTATTACTTCATTTACATTCATATTAGTTTGCGTCCCCGAACCTGTTTGCCAAACCTTAAGAGGGAAATGATCATCATGTCTTCCTTTAATAACTTCTTCAGACGCTTTAACAATAAATTTGCTTATCTTTGGATCCAAATCTTTATTTTTAGAATTAACAATTGCTGCAGCTTTTTTTATGATGGCTATGGAATGAATTACCAGAGGTCTAACTAAAAAATCTCCAATATTGAAATATTTATTGGATCTTTCTGTTGATGCACCCCAGTACTTATCACCAGGAACCTTAATTTTTCCAATACTATCAAATTCAGTTCTGTATTTCATTCTTGATTCTTTGATATAATACACCTTAATTAGTTAATTTTAAAACATAAAGGATAATTGATGAGTAACTTTGATAATGTAAAAAAATTTATGAAAACTTTTGGCCAAGAAGTTAAAGAAAAAGCTGAATTTCCAAGCCATAAAATTATTTCTTTGCGATATGAGTTAATAAAAGAGGAATTAACAGAGCTTGAGGAAGCAATTAATAAAAAAGATATTAAGGAAGTGGCCGATGCATTGACTGACATACTTTACGTCACATATGGTGCAGGCCATGCTTTTGGCATAAACTTAGATAAATGTTTCGACGAAGTACAAAAATCAAATATGAGTAAATTAGGATTAGATGGAAAACCTATTTTTAACGACAAAGGGAAAGTTTTGAAAGGTCCTAATTATTTTAAACCCGACCTTAAAAAGTTTGTAGCATGATGAAAGAAAATTATTATTGGATATTTTTAGGAGTAGCGTTAGGTATTATAATTTATCTAATTGACAAATATATTTTTTAATTAAAATTAGAATTTAGCTAGAGTATTTATTATTTTACTTCTTTTTCGATGAATGAAAGGAATTCTTGAATTGTAGTAGTATTTAACGAATTTAGCTTCCTCCTCAAAAATTATTTCCCCTTTTTTATTTAAACCATAATCAGCATATTTGATAATTGTGCCGTCATACATAATTTTTTCTTCCCTATTTAAAGAATATAAAAATGCAGAATTGGATAATACGATTTCAATATATTTGTGAGTTTCTCTCATTGGCATCTCTTGAAAAGAGTGCATATTTACAAAAAGATTTATACCTTTCGATTTTAAAAATTCTTTATTTTTAGCAGGAATTAAAAATATTTTTTTTCCTTTATCGTTCAAGTCGTCTTCATTTTCTACAATCTTAATTAACTTTTCATCTATAGTTTTAAACTGAGTTAAAATTATATAATCTTGTATTAATGCTTCTGGCAAATTAATTGAAAATATTTTCTCAATACCATCAAAATTTATTACTCCATTGACAAAATTGGCTTTACCATCGCCTATTACACAGATGTTATTTTTTAAAATATTTCTTTTTTTAAGAATTTTAAGGACAATTCCATGAATTATTAATTCATAATTCATTATTCTTGATTGCTGTTTACATAAATTTTGATATCTTTTAATAAATTCATTTTTGAACATTTCTTTCCTCCAAATTAATATTTGTAAAATGTAAGCAAACAAATATTTAATTTTTCTAATTTTATTAGCTTTAACAAAAGTTCCACTATTCATTGGATTTTCTATTTCTTTAAAATCTTTTTCTTTAATATGATATGTGCCGTAGGACGACATATTTTCTTCAGAGTCGTATAAATATTTTTTTAATATATCTAAATTTTTACTCATATTTTTTTTAAATTATAAAATTTATCTAGTGAAGATAAAATTAAAATTGTTTAAATTGCAACCATACGAGTTTATAAATTAATTGTTCAGTATACTAAAGGGAGAACTCTTTAACAGCCTAAATTCTGCTAGCAAAAATAAAGGCTTTTATAAAAATCTAAATATAAATTTTATATCAGATTTTCATTATTTATTAGATTACTTGTATTTTGTGGTTAACTTGTTTATTTAAATTAATTAGAGAAGTAAAATGAGTAGAAATATATGGAATTATTAAAATCTCCCTCAAGAAATTTTAAAACAACTCATTATCATTTTTTTTTTTTACTATTAGTAATATCTCATTATTACCTTTCTTTTTTTTTATTCAATGGTTTAATTTTTTCAACACCTACTGATACATTTGATAGTGAGATTTTAAATAATAAAATCGTTGGACAAATATTTCGTGGTGACTTTTACATTGCTGACTCATTGCTGAATGGTGAGTATAAATGGTTCTTTTTTACGAGAATCTTTTATATAATTAACCTTTTTTATTCATTTCTATCAGCTGAATTTGCGTTCCTAATTATAGATTTTTTTATAAAAATTTTTGCTTACATTTCTTTTTTTAAATTATCTAAATTAATTAAAAATAAAAATATTTTATCGTTTCTTTTAGCTACGATATATTCCTACACAGCAACAACGGCAGTAGCCGATTACTATTCAAGCATTTTTGGCTTAGGTGCAGCTGTAATCCCATATTTAAGTTACTTAATTATTAAAAATAAAGAATTGAAAATTAAAAACTATTTTTTTGTTATTTTCGCAGCTTTAAATTCCCATTTTTATTTTGCTTTGAGTTTATGGATTACACCAATTGTTTTATATTTCTATAAAAAAAAATTAAACTTTAAGATATGCGGCAAAATAATTATTTCTTTTTTATTTTTTTGCATCTTAGTTAATTCAAATATTTTGTATATTGCCGTCTTTAATGAAATTCCCTTGAACAGAGATATTTGGATTAAGGAAAGCTTACCAGTAATTGAAAATATTAAATATTTTTTTCAAAATTTATTTTATGATCCAATATTTGAGAGTCAGATAAGTTTACCTGATGATTTGACAAGGAAAATAATTTATTTGCCCTTATTTTTCAAAAAGATTCCAATTTCAATTTTTTATACTTTATCAATTTTGTTGTTAATATTTAATAAAGTTAAAAACAGAAAATTATTTTTTAAAGTAATTATTATAATTACTTCAATATGTTTTATTGAAAAGACTAATTTTTACACCAATTTACTCAATAATTTAGATTTTGAAATTATTAAATCAATTCAACTTTCAAGGATCAAAATTTTATTATCTTTTTTTATTTTATTTGCAATAGCTAATATTAAAGATGATCTAATAATTAAAAGATTTTCTTTAATCGTTTTAGTTTTTGTAGTTATATTATTTCAGTGTAATAAAATGATCGTGCCTTTTGTAAAAGATAAAATTAATTACGCTCAAGTGAGCAAAGAAGAAAAAATAAAGTTAAAAAAATATTTTATTAACTATGATATAATTAATTTACTTCAATTTATTAATAATCTCTCAAACAGTGAAAAAAAAGAAAAAGATAAGTTTTTAACATTCAAAGATTATTATAATTCTGAAAATTTTTCTAAGATAAAAAAAAATATTGTGAAAGATAGTTATGTTTTACCGGTCAATATAGATCCCGCAAAACTTATTTTTAATGATATTAAGGTTTTAGGTGGTTATTTTCAATTTTACCCATTAAGCTATAAAGAGAATTTCAGGGTGATTATTGGAGGTGAACTAGATAAAAATGAAAGTAAAAAAGATTATTTTGATAAGTCAGGTCATAGACTATATGCTTTTGTCAACGATCCTAACGATTTAAAACTAAATTTTGATAAAGCAAAAGAAATGGGAGCAGAATTCGTATTATCGTCAATTAAATTAACCAGCAATAATTTAGTACTAATATGTGAGAATTGCAATCAACAAACCGATATTAATTTGTATTCAATAAATTAGTTTATTTAAAAAGTTTTAAAATAAAAACAATTTTGATAAACTCATAAAGTATAATAAAATTCTTAAAAGAAAATATCTTTATATTTGAAAAATTAGGAGGTTCATAAATAACAGGCACCGATAATATTTTCTTATTATTTTTTGTGTAGTGATATATCAACTCTAAATCAAAAAAATATTTTTTAGAATAAAAATTAAAATTATCAAACTCTTTTACTTTTTTAAATGCTTTAAGACCAGCCTGAGTATCTGTTCCTTCCACATTAATTTTTAAAAATAGATTAATAATAAAACCAATTAAGTTTCCGATTTTTGCTCTTGTTATTTGATAAAGATTTAAATTATTATCAATCATTTTACTTTCTTTGAGACGTCGGTTTACAATAACAAGATCATAATCGTCATTAATGTTATTAATAACTTTTTCAAAATAATTAAAATATGGAATGTCACAATCAATTAAGATTATTGTATTAAATTTACACTCTTTAATAGCAGATATAATTGATAAAGATTTACCTTTGTTGATTTTATTACTAATGAGCTTTATATTTTCATTATTTTTCATGAATCTTAAAACTTCATTACTTGTATTATCAGAACTACCATCATTTATTACAATGATTTCGTATTTCAAATTAAAAACATTTATTTTGTCAACTATTTTTTCTAAATTGTTAAAAATTAATTTTTCATAATTTAAACAAGGTATAATAATTGATATGTTATTCATTAATGATAATTTATTTACTAAAATTAAGTTCTAACATATTCTTTTAAAATATGCATAAAGATAAAAATAAAATTAATGATTATTTAAAATTATTATTTAAAACATATCCAAAAAAAAGACCAATCCTCTCAAAAAAATTGAAAAAAATATTTAAAAAAGAATATAAATCAAATCGTGATAACCAATTTGTATCAATTTTTGAGTCATGGTTGCATAAGTCGATTACAAAAAAAAATAAAAACAAATCGTGTAAAACTTTAGAATTAGGTGCTGGAACTTTGAATCATATTCCCTATGAAAACGATGATCCAAAACATTTGTATGATATAATTGAGCCAAAACAGTATTTATTTAAAAAAAACAAATTAAAAAAAAGAGTTAATAAAGTTTATAAAAATTATATTAAAGTTCCAGATAAGTTTTATGACAGAATTATCTCTAGTGCCACACTTGAACATATGACAAATCTTCCTGAGTTTTTGGCAACCAGTGCATTTAAATTAAAAGGTGTAAAAAGTTTTCACTCTCACTCAATTCCCTGTGAAGGATATTTTGCATGGAACTTAGCTAATAGAGTTTTAAGTGGATTAATTTTTAAGATAAAAACAGGATGTAATTATGATGAGTTGATGAATCATGAACACGTAAATAATTACGATGAAATAATAAAAACAATAAGATTCTTTTACAAAAATGTTAAAATAAAGCTCAGTTATCCATTATATTTTTCTCCACATTTTTCATTTTATTCTAATATTTATTTTTCAAGGCCAAATTATTCTAATTGTAAAAAGTATATTTTAGGTCAAAAAAAATTTAAAAGATGATAAAGAAAATTTAATTTATTTTGGATATTATAAATGCTCTACCGCTGTATCCATAGTCAAAAATCCTTCGGAATGAAATGTGCGAATTTTTTTTTTTAAATTCTTCAAACGCACCGTATTCACCTTTAGTTTCATCTCCTTTGTAATAATTAAAATCATCAAAGATTAAAATTGTACCAAGTTGAAAAGAAGGTTTCGAAAATTCTAAGGCTAATTTTGTTGATTCTTTTAAATCACAATCAATTAAAATTATACTGGATTTTTCAATATCTAAATCTTGAGTAGTTTTATTTCCTAGAGTATCTTTATAAAATCCTTTAATTAACCTAAATCTTTGTCCTTTAGAATTTTTTTTTATATTTTTAAATACCTTCTTTTTATTAATCTTAAAAAATTCATTTTTGAAAGTAGGGTTTTCGTCGTCTTTATTTATTTCACCAAAACCATCAAAAGAGTCAAATCCGACAAATTCAATTTCTAATCTTTTTTTAAACAATTTCTCCATTTTTTTGTTTACTTTCATGGCGAAGTTGAATGAGTTTCCAGTAAATACACCGAACTCTAAATAACTTCCTTTAGTTTCATCATGATAAATCATGAACATAGCTTTTTTTATTGCAGAAAATTTTCCAATTACATTCTCTAAAAATGGATGAGATAGAGAAAATAGGGTTGAAAAAAAATTTTGAATAAATAGATTATTTTTTAAAAAATTAATTAGGCGCATTTATTTTTAAAATTATTTTTATTAAAATTTGATATTATTAAACATAAGGGGCGTTCTGTTGCTAGGTGCCCCAAACCCCAGTTATAGTTTTACCCAAAAAAACTTTGAGCAATATATAAAACAGCAACAAAAGCTATTACAGCAGTAGTTGGATCCATTTTTCCTCCTTTTGAGTCTATTTCCCATTATATTATATTATTTCTTCAATCGAAAATTTTTTAGGGGCGTTCTGTTGCCAGGTGCCCCGGACCCCGTTACTTAATTAACAAAGTTAATTAAGCTGCAAGTGCATAACTTTCGTTAGCATTTGTAAATTGGCCCGTTACGTCGGAACCATCTCGTACGAAAGAATAGCCTTTAGACATC
>MDSV01113327.1_pt1 | contig 34454 bp, 32 predicted proteins | sample 810851 | NCBI WGS metagenome assembly MDSV01 (sample SAMN05326640, study PRJNA326480) | marine metagenome | isolation source: seawater | place: Atlantic Ocean: North East | collected 2012 | reverse complement strand
TATGGATTCCACTAATCCACAAGCAGAATTCGTTAAAGATTCAAGTAACTATTTTATTTTCGATGACGGTGTTGATATTAAGACATTAAAATTTGAATTAGATGCTAGTAATTTAGAATTATCATCTACAAACGCATCAATGAGTCTCGGTGAAGGTAAATTAGTATTACAAGGTTCATCCACACCATTCATAACATTAAATTCTGGAAGTTCAAATGATATAAAACTGAAAACAGATGGTACTGATGCATTTATAACTATGGGTAGTAAGGATAGTTTTAGTGATGAGGGTAAGGATACAGCTGGTATATTGATTGGTATGGATTCATCCAACCCTCAAGCAGAATTTGTGAAAAATGCCAATAACTATTTTATCTTTGATGATGGGGTAGATATTAAAACTGATACTTTCCAATTGGATGCAGGACCTGGTGATTTACAAATTTCATCTACTCAAAAATCTATGTCGTTAGGAGATGGTGGAATTGAATTAGCATACTCAGCTTCTAATCAAGCATATATGAAGCTCGGTAGTACTGGTGGTCAAGGTATTGAGATGACTGGTAGTAATTATGGTGGAACAATTAGAAGTGGTAAAAGAAATATAGATGATTCCACATCAGGATTTTGGTTACACAATCAAGCAGGAACTGCACAATTTCATGTTGGTGATACAACAGATGCATTAAAGTTTAATGGAAGTAAATTTGAAATTACTTCTTCACATATGGATGTTTCTGGACAAGATGTATCATTTGATATTGAAAACTTTGAATTAGATGCAAGTAATTTAGAAATATCTTCAACACAAGCTTCAATGAGTCTTGGTGAAGGTAAAATTATTTTACAAGGTGCCTCAACCTCAACTATAAAAGTTGCAGATAAATTTATAATATCAAGTGATGGTACAGATGAATTCCTAGCAATAGGAAACAAAACATCATTCACACATTTTGACCAATCTACTGTTGGTGTGATAATGGGAATGGATGATAGTACATCTAAATTTGAAATTGTAGGAGATTCTGATAATTATTTCTCTTTTGATGGAAGCTCGTTAGATGTTAAAGCTGAAACATTTGGTTTAAAAACTTCTAATATGCTTGTCAGTTCTTCATTGAACAACGGAACTATTAGATTAGGTGCAAGTCAAGGTCCAGCATCAGTATCTGCAAATACTCAAGGTATTTATATGGATGGAAATGGAGATTTCCAAGTATATGGGGATGCGGACAATTACATTAGATTTGATATTAGTGATAAGTTAGAATTAAAATCAGAAAATTTTGAATTAGATACTCCAGGTTTGGATATTGTTGGAACGTCAGGAACAGCAGCAAGTAATAAAATTACTCTCGGTACAACCCCGAATACAAGTGTTGCAGGAACAAACGCTGGTATTTATATGGATGGTGCTGGAGATTTCTTAATTTATGGAGATGCGGATAATTTCTTTAGATTTGATGTTAGTGACCAATTAAAAATAGGAGCAGAAACTTTTGATTTGAAAACTCCTAATTTAAGAGTATCATCTTCTCTTGGTGGAACTATAGCAATGGGTTCAACCGTTCCAAAATCAATAAGTGGTTCGGGAGTATTTCTAAGTGGTTCAGGAGATTTCTTAGCTGGTAGTCATACTGGTAATAAAATTCAATATGGTGCTGGTGCTGGTTCAGTTATAATACAATCGAGTACTTTTGCATTAAACGCAACCACACTTGTAATGGACTCTGCAACAAACAATGGAAAGATTGCACTTGGATCCACACCTAATACAAGTGTAGCTGGAACAAATGCTGGTATCTACATGGATGGAAATGGTGATTTCTTAGTTAGAGCTGACGCGGATAATTTTATAAAGTTTGACCAAGACGCATCACCTAAATTACTGATGAAGGCAGATACCTTTTACTTAGGTGGTAGTGGACAATTTGTTAGTGGTTCTGTTGGTAATATAGAAATTAGTTCAAGTAATTTTCATTTACAACCAGATGGTGATATAGAAGTTAAAAAAGTTACTGCAGTTGCAGGAAGTATTGGTGGATTTAATATTAATTCAACAAAATTAAATTCCACATCAGGTAATATCGAAATGGATGGTGGTGGTGGACAGATTGTATTGGGTGCTGGACTTAGTTCATATCCAAATAGTTTCATACATCTAAAGGCAAATTTATCAGCAGCAGATGGTAATATGTTAGGTATTGGTAATTCTACCTTAGATAACTGTCCATTCTTAGTTAATGGTGCAGGTAAAATGATAGCAACTTCAGCATTAATTAGTGGAAGTTCAGTAAACTTATTTACAGACGAATTATTTTTGGGATTAACAGGAAGTGCGTTTATAAGTGCATCTTCTGGAAATATGCAAATAAGTTCATCAGGATATGAATTAAAACCAGCTGGTGATGCAACATTTGCAGGTGGAGATATAACTTTTGAACAAGGTGGGGATATAACTTCAGCAACTTACCTAATTGAAAGGTCAAGATTGTTTGGAGATGGAAATGATGGTGATATCCAACTACTGGATGATAATTGTACCGTAACAGGTGGAGAAGGTTCCGCAGGAAAGACTGATACATCAAACATTACAGATGAGAGAAATACAACCATATGTACGAGAAGTGGTGGTACTTGGACTATGCAGGGTGATTGGTATACAAATAGTTTACATATCGATGATAAAAATGGAGCAACTACATTAGATACAAACGGATTTAGATTATTTGTTAAACAAACCCTTACAATCGATGCTAGTTGTGTTATTTCAAATAACGGTTCAGTTGGTGAAGCTGGTAGTGGTAGAACTGGTAATGGTAATGGTGGAGTAGGTGGAACTGGCGGTACACTTGCACCAGGAACTGATGGGGTATTCGGTGGATATGGTGGACTAGCAAGTTCATCATCTGGTACAAGGGCAGATGGTAAACGTGGAGGCGGAGGCGGTGGAACTGGCGGTATTGTATTTATTTCAGCAAGATATATTACTAACAATGGATCTATCCAATCAATAGGTGGAGCTGGTGGAGCTGGTCCAGCTGCTGGAAATGCAGCGTAATTTACATAGGAGTATAAAATGGGAGTAAGATTAAAAAAACGAGTAATAGAAGTAGGTAATCAGGCAATCGTACCTAAAGAGATAACAATCAATGGTCATTCTCAAAAACCTGATGTTACTCAAACTATTAATATCGGTGAAGAAAAAATAATATTTGATAAAAAGGCCACAGTAGATTGGCACTATCTTGATGGAAAACCCGTTGAACCCGTTTCGTGGAAAGAAAATCGACAATACCGTGCGGCGGTACTGACAGGACAAGCAGGTGGAGCAGGTGGTGCTGGTGGTTCTGCGGTCGCTGTATCTCGAATTAATGTAATTGATCCTCACCTTGTTTTAATGATGAGGGATGTTATGGATTCGGGTGAAACCGCAGCTAGACTTAGAGTCGGCCCATCCGCTGGTGGAGGCGGTGGTGGTGGAGCCGTTACTTCGACATCGGCTGGTGGTGCTAGTGCAGAAGCTGGTTGGACACCTAATGCTGGACCAGGAACAGATTTAGAACCAAATATGTATGATTCGAGTGTTGCCACAACCGTAAGTCATTCCATCGGTACTGCTGCTGGTCAAAGTGGCGGAGCTGGTGGAGCTGGTGTGGATAGTTCTAATACACAAGGACAAGAAGTTCTTGCTGGTGGTGCAGGAGGCGGTGGTGCTGGTGGAAATGGTGGTGCAGTAGTAATCATAACGACTTCTGATGGTATCAGTGCTTCCGTAACAGGTGGAGAAGGTGGAGCAGGTGGTGCTAGGTTTAGTAATGCAGTGAACGCCGAATCAGAAGGTGGAGATGGAAATGATGGAAGGGCTGGTTCAAGCGTAGTAATTAGAGTATAGTGCGTAAAAGAAAAGATTTAGTAATATGAAAATAATATATATAGTAGAGGATAAATGGCTAATTATATAACAACAAGTGGAACAAATGCTGGAGCAACCAATGTAAGACTCACAACTCAGTTGATGATTGGTGCGGATTCAAACCCTGCCCAAGAATTGCATGTTACGGGTGAAGCATTAGTTACAGGTAATATTACAGCATATTATTCTTCTGATATTAGTTTAAAAGATAATATCAGACCGATAGAAAGTGCCCTTTTTAAAGTCAAACAAATCAGAGGTGTTACCTTTGATTGGAATGAAAACTCTACTGAATTACAACAACAAAAAGGTCATGATGTAGGTGTAATAGCACAAGAAGTAGAAAAGGTTTTACCAGAAGTTATACAGATTCGTGAAGATGGAATTAAGGCGGTAGCATATGAAAAAATAGTTCCTTTATTAGTACAGGCAATTAATGAACAACAATCAATTATAGAGGATTTAGATAGAAGAATTAAGTTGTTAGAGGATAAATAATGGCTCTACAAGATGGATTTAAAGTATTAGGACTTGATATTATGGCACCTGGTACTGGATATGGTGATGGGGATACCGAAGGTGTTTTAACAATGAGGGCACCAGGATCACAATCACTTGGAGTTGGTAGTGGATTTGTTGGTGAATATTCTTGTACAGATGAAGGAAGAATAAATGGTGTAGAAGTTACATCAGCTGGAAAAAATTATTCAAGTGGTTCTTACGACCAATTTAGTGGTAGGGCAATACCAGGTGAGTTTTGTTCTATAGCAATTCATGGTTCAGCTCTTGGTAGTGCGGCTAGTGGAACGGGAGCTATTATTATACCGAGAATTGGTCAAGACAAGTCTATGTCCTTTTCGGATTTAAATGTGGAGATGGGAAGTGCGGTTAATGCTGAAGCAAGTATAGCAAGTATTTATGGTTCATACTCATCAATTGCAGGTTCAGTTCATACCGACCTATCAGGTAAACCAAATTTTGATTGGTTTCAAGGTGGTCCTGTTTCTGCATCAGCACAAAATCCAATCAGATTAGATGAATTTTATGGTAGTAATTATTCTCAATATGGTGGTGTGGGTTGTTTAGGTATAGGAACACCCATAACAATGGCAGATGGTTCTGTAAAAAATATAGAGGATATAAATATAGGTGATTGGGTAAGGTCGGCAACCATACCTGGTATGCCATTAGATTTTGACGATGAGGATACTTGGTCAGTATGGAGTGGTGTACCTCACGGAAACGCACCTAATAGTGTATGGGCTACTGCATACTACGATATACAAGAAACAAATAGGGTTACACCTGCAAGTGCATCAGTTCAAGAGATATATTTTGATTATTACGATAGTTATTATTTAGTGAATGGTTCTTTAAAGGTTACTTATGAACATCCGTTTTTTGTATTGAGGGATGGTAGTTATCAATTTAAAACAACAGCCAGTTTATTACCTGGTGATAAGTTGTTCAAAACAAATAATGAATTTGAAACAATAGAATCAATAGAATTTGTAAATTCACCATTAGAAACAGTAAATTTCAATGTAGAATCTTTAGATGTTTATTTTGGTGGTGGTTTTTTAATGCATAATGTATATGGAAAAAGTTAATGAGTTATGATGTTTATTATAGTACAGGTGGTGGTTCACTTGTATATGGTGGTAGTGATGTTTGGGTTAATAATTGGTTAAAGGAAGTGGCACCTAAATTAGACTATCCTTCAAAATTATTAATACATAGAAGAAAGCCGGATAGGGAAGTCACCTTTGATTCACCTATTGAAGTTGTATGGCAAAGTGATGGGCCTGTACAATTTGAACAACTGATGAGTAATTGTAGAAGATTACATATTCTACACGGATATTATACACCACACAATATTATAGAAAAAAATAAAGATAAATTAGAATCTGTATGTATTCATGTTTCGGTATGGTTATCCTTACAGGCAGGGTTTCAATTAGGATTACCTAAGTTGATGCATTTCGCAGCATCAAAAGATTGGGAAGGTAAGGTTACGAGTTGGTCTAAAAAGAATATATGGATTGGGTTGGATAAAACGCCGTTACACGATAACAGAGAAGTAATTGATATACCTAACTATTATGAATTTACACAAAATAAAAAAGTGTGTATGAGTAATAGAGTAGGATTCGCAGCCCGTTGTGAAACTCGTAAATCACCACATTTTTTGGAAGATGTTGATTCATATGCATTTACCGACATTGATGATTTTAAATGGTGGAAAGAACGGATGAATTTAAAATTTGAAAAAACAAGATTATATCAATTCAATTATAAAAATATACATAGATTTTTTAATAGAGAGGATTGGGGAATATCTCATAGCTGTCATTTACATGAACCATTCGGATATTCTATATTTCAAGCATTAGATTATGGTAAATTACCTATATTACAAAAAGATTGGCTGATAAACTATGAGTATCCATTCAGAGCTTTCAATAAGAAAGAATTTGATGAGCAAATTAATAATATATCAGAATTATCAGAGAGGGAAAGACAAGATTACTTAGATGGACTGAGGGATTATTGTAGACAATATGATAATAAACAAGAGTGGATTGAACAATATTTGAAGATATATAATGACTAATATATATTATTCTGGGTACACGATATAGTGTTACTATATATATTGCAAACAATTATGAAAAACGGAAGTTTTTAGCACATTAATATTTATTAGTATCAAACACACAACACGGCACGCGTATTAGACGAATATCGTCTTTTTTAGGCGTATCTTTTTTTGGAGAACTTTTTTGGCAACACCACCAGATGGAACGAAACTATCATTAGGAAAACTCGGTAGGGCAACTGCCGTAGGTAATTCTAATTACACTTCTAAGACCAGCTTGAATGATGCTGGTCGAGATAGTGGAACTGGTAAAACAAAACTTAGTGATTTCTATATCGGTTCGGTAGATAGTGCTTTAGATGGTTATCCTTATGTGGATGAGCAGACAAATGAAACCTATACATTGACCTTTGGTGATGAGAATACATTGTTTCAAACTCGTATAGGTGGACGACATCAAAACTTTACTTGGAGTGGAAGTGCTTTATTTCCACCACAATCAAATCAAGATTATACAGCTGTTTTTGCAGCAGGGACAATTGAAGATAGTACTTCAGTAGAGGGAGTTGTATCGGAAAGTAATAGAGTTACCGACCACGATTTTAATGCGTGGGATGATGCAAATTCATTGACAAGTTGGTATGAAAGTGGTGGTAGTGTTATATCAAAACAAACTTTGGCAAGTCAATCACCATCTGGTTCTAATGATTTTGCGGTAAAATTTAACACACAAGATGGTTATATAAGTCAATCTTTTACGGTTAAGGGAAATTCTACTTATCAGATTAGAGCAATTGCTTCATCATCAAGTCCAGGTGATGGAACTATTGATATGGAAGTAAGTGGTGCATATGTTCAACAAACATTTAGAAATATTGTAGGAAACGGAGCATGGAAACAGACTCGTAATGATTTTTATACAAGTGGTTCGGTAGGTGAAAATCAAAATTTAAGATTAAAGTTTACCGCCGTATCTGCATCAAGTGACCACAAACCATTATTAGATACAATATTTTTTGAAAGATGGGAAGGTGCACATTTTAGTGATAAAGAGGTTCAAATAAGTGGTAAGTATCATGATGCAGGACAGAGTGATGGGTTTAATGACCACGCAACAAGATACAATACTGCAATTACAAAAACTGTTGAAATTCAAGATACATATGGTGGTCTTTCTATTGCATGTTTTTTACCAGGAACATTAATACTTATGGCAGATGGAAGTTCCACACCAATAGAAGAAATAAACATAGGTGATGAAGTAATGTCAATGGATGTACCAGGATTACCTGATGAGGATTTGGGATATTTAGAGTGGAAATCATTTACAATGAGACCAATGGATAATTTAGGTGATATGATACAACGAAATAAAAAAAGTGCAAATGTTGAAGCTCTATTTTATGATTATATGAATGGATATTATAGTATAAATAATGGTTATTTAAAAGTTACGGCAGAACATGACCTTTTTGTTTACTTCAATGGTATGTGGAGATGGTTGACACCTAATGAAATAGGAGATGGAATGAAACTATTTAGTTATCAAGGTGATGTAGTAAATATAGATTCAATTGAATGGGTAGAAAGTGAAGTGGAAGTTATAAACTTTGATGTAGAACCGTTGGATGTTTATTTTGCAGGTGGTGTGTTAGTTCACAACAAAGGAGCAAGTTCTGATCCAGGCTAATAAAATACTCTTTTTAAACAATTTTTTAATATTTATTTAAGGACAAGTATAGGTTTTAGATGTCAATATTAAATCGTGGTTGGGTTTACGACTCGATAACAAGAAATCAAGATAGTGGTTCAGTATCATATAGATGGACTCATGGTGCAACCGACACCTATATGGGAAGTGGGATATTTTACTATGCCATTCCGTACTTTTTAAAGGCAAAAGTATGTGTTTGTCTTGGTAGTGGTGGTGGATATGTGCCAAGGTTGATGGTTGATTGTATTTTTGAATTGAATGAAACTCATATGTATGGTGAAAACGAAACAGGCGAGGTTTATGTAGTTGATGCAACTAATAACATAAATGGTGAAGTTGATTGGTCAGATGAGGATAGTTTTTTACGAGAAAACTTTAATCCACGATTTATTAATTCTACTACCGAAGATGCGTTTTATAATTTTTTTGTTAAGAGAGATATTAAAATAGATTATTTACACATAGATGCCGACCATACTTACGAGGGATGTCAACTTGATTTTGATTTGTATTCCACTATAATGAATGAAAACGGAATCATATCAATTCACGATACCGATAAAAAATATTGGGAAAGTTTTAAAACTTATGAGGGAGAACCACATGATATATGTACAGGGCCAAGCCAAGTGATTAGTGAAGTTCAAGATGAATGGGAAGTATTTAATTTATTTGACCACAAAGAAAAATCTGAAAAGGTAACATCATCAGGATTAACTTTATTACGGAGAAAAAATGAAGAATAAACCAACAAAATTTACAGATGATGAGATAGTAGATATCCGTGAAAGGTATGGTGAATGGCTTAAACCAGAAAATTACGGATGGGTAAAGGAAGAATTTGAAAAATATGTAACTGGTGAGTTATCCAAACAACTCGATGATTATCCTTTTGCAAAAAATTATGCAGAAAAACAATGGATTGCAGAAAAATTAAAAGACCAATCTATGCATTCTTCACCATACATAGAAAGTAGAATTGGTGATTATAAAGTATCAGATTTTAACGATGTAACTCGACAAAGAATTTTGTTAGAGGAAATGGAATTAGGTGGTGTTGATGGAAAAGGTTTTCTAAGTGAGTTTATTGAAAACAGAGTAAAAGAAATGACCTTTGAATCTTTTGATGAAGAAATGCAAACACGACAACGATTGGCCGACTGTGAAATGCACACAACATCATATGTTGCATCAAGAATAGGTGAATACAGATTTAAAGATATAGATGATGAGATATTTCATAGAATAAAATTAGAAGAATGTGAAAAATTAAATTCACCATTTATACGAAAAAGAATAGATAAGTATGTAGGTAAGATTCATCCTGAAATAGAATTAAACAAACGACAGATATTACACGAATCTGAAAAACATAGTAACAAATATGTTAAAGAAAGAATAAAAGAATATCAACCACTTACACTAAAAACTGAAAACCATGAAGATTTATATGAAGATTTACAATGGAGAGAAGATTTAGAACAATGTGAATTAAACACTTCTGAATTTATAGAAGAAAATTTAAAGTTTTACAAAGGACGAGGATTAGAAGTAGCATCACCAACACAAGAACTTGATATTAGATTAAAACTTAAAGAATGTGAGAAGTTTAATACAGAATACATTTCGAGAGAAACAGCGAGATTAAAAGATGAATATATGATTCGTGATCCACACGAAGAATTAAAACATAGAATGAATTTAAGTTTTTTTGAGGATAATGTAAAGGATAAAGAAAAGATAGCAAGTAAAGATACCTTTTGGGATATGATTTCAGTTCATGGTTTAGAAAATATGAATTTACTTAAACAAGAATTGAATGAAGTGGGTGAAGGTTTTTGTTTAGCAAAATGGAATCAAGTCAGTATATTATTACAGACAGGCCAAACACATAGTTGTCACCATCCAAGACCTCATGTTGTTCCATTACAAGAATTAGAAGATAATCCAAGTGCATTACATAACACCTTACATAAAAAAATGCAAAGAGAAAAGATGTTAAAGGGTGGTCGTCCTGAAGAATGTGATTATTGTTGGAATGTAGAAGATGCTAATGAAGATGCGTTTAGTGATAGGATTATGAAAAGTGGTGAGGCTTGGGCATTTCCATATTTTGATAAAATTAAAAGATCTGATGCATCAGAAAATACTAATCCATCATATGTAGAAATATCATTTAGTAATCAATGTAATATGAGTTGTGGATATTGTGATGTAAAGAGTAGTTCTAACTGGCAACACGAAATAAAAACAAAAGGACACTATCCCACGAGTGGAATGTACAATAATACCGAGTGGATGGAACGAGATGGAATTGTTCCTATTCCACATACTAAACCAAATCCATACAGAGATGCATTTTGGAAGTGGTGGCCAGATTTATTTCCAACATTACATACCTTTAGGATTACAGGTGGTGAACCATTATTATCAAAGGATACTTTCAAGGTATTAGATTATATTATTGATAATCCAAAACTTAATCCGATGTTAGAGATGTCAGTAAATACTAATTTATGTGCACCACAAGATAAGTTTGAAGAATTTCTTGATAAAGTTAAGTATATTACGGAAAATGATTTAGTTTGGAATTTTGCATTATTTACAAGTATAGAATCTTGGGGTAAGAAGGCAGAATATATGAGAGATGGAATGGACACCGAAAGATTTTGGAATAATTTGGATACTTTTCTAACCAAGTGTCAAAGACCAGAAGCAACAATAATGGCAACTTACAATCTTACAAGTGTATCGAGTTATGACAAGGTAATAAAAAGAGTTTTTGAATTGAAAAAGAAACATTATAACGGAAAGAGATACAGACATTATGGGATAATATTAGATACTGCATATTTAAGACATCCTGAATTTTTACAAGTTCGTTTACTATCTACTTATTGGATTGATAAAATTAGAGAAGATGTTAAATTAATGAATTCATTAGCGGAAGAAAAATATACTCACATTTACGGACACGGACATAGTGGATTTTATGATTTTGAAAGAGAAAAATTAAGACGAGTTTTAGATTGGGTAGATGCACCACTCGATGATGTAAAGTGGTTAATGAAAATGAGGAGAGATTTTGTATTGTTTATTGACGAGTTTGATAAAAGACGAGGAAAGAATTTTTTAGAAACTTTTCCTGAGATGGAAGATTTTTATGATTCGTGTAAAAAATTAATATGATAAAAATAGGAATAGATAATTTTTTACATAAAAATACAACCGACAATTGTTCAGATTTTAGATTAGATAATCATGATGGTTGGAATGAGTTTCCTTGTGAAACTGGTTTTGTAATTCAATGGTTTTTTAATAATACAGATTTATATGATTATGTAGATTCAAAGGTAGAGGACGAGTTTATATATCCAATAAATTTTAAAAGTTTTGCTAATGGACTTGGGTTATCGTTATCTGAAGTGTGGAGTAAAGATTTAAGTCAATTAAATCCACAAAAAACTTTTTTGGATAGTATACCTAATCATATTTTAGAAAAGGTAAGAAATAATAAAGTAAAAATTTTGTTAAATTATGGGTTTGAAGAATATGATATCGAACAACGAGATACTATATTGTATTTACAAGATATTTTAGTAAATAAAATTGAAGAACATAAAATACCTATTGAGAATGTTTATTATACGGATGCAAATTATGAGTTAGATAATTCAAAATTAAAAATTAAATCTTTTTCACACAACTATACTGCTAATTGTTTTTACATTGATACTGGTGAAGTTGGTTCTAATATAGAACACTTTAAATTATCAGAAAATCAAATAATAAAAAAGAAAAAATCAAATTTGATAAAAAAATATATTTGTTATAATAGATTACAAAAATCTCACAGAGAACAAGTGGTTAATTGGATAAGGGAAAATGATTATTTAGAAGATGGTTATGTTTCATACCCACCAGATTTAACATTAGATTATACTGATTTTAATGATAATTGGGCGTACCATAAAATATGTACAGACCATTATGATACAAGTTTTTTTTCAATTGTAAACGAGTCTCAATATGGAACATATAGTCATTGTTATTTAACTGAGAAAACTTGGAAGGCTATTTTTAATTTTCATCCAGTTGTTATAGTTGGGGCAAAACATTCGTTAAAATATTTAAAAGAACGAGGGTTTGATACTTTTGGTGATATTTTTGACGAGAGTTATGATGAAATAGAAGATGGTAATGAGAGATTAGATAGAATATTAAATACGGTTGGTAATTTTTTAGAAAACAATACTAAAACACAATTAGTAGATTTAAGAAAAGAAATATTACCAAGATTGATACACAATTATGAACACTTTTGGGGAAGTTTTCGTGATTATGTTATTGATGATTTTCATACAAAAATAAAAGGAATCAAGTGAAAGTAAATCTTGTAACTGTTTGTGGTCATAATACCATAATGTTAAGACATATGTTAAATCATTACAAAGATTTTGTTGATGAAATTTATGTTGTTGTATATTTATCTTCAGACAAAGATAGGGTTTTATCAGAAGTCAATGAAATCACTCGTGATTTAAATATTGATATTCATAAAACAACTATTGAAGAACCATTTAATTGGGAAAGGGTTACAGAGTTATATAACGAAACAAAGTTATTAAAACCTAACGATTGGTGGATTGTGTCAGATGATGATGAATTTCATTTGTATCCAAAACCAATAAACAATCTGATTGATGATTGTGAGGAGAATGGTTATAAATTCATTACAGGAGCATTTTTAGATAGGATTGGAGAAGATGGTCGGTTTCCAAAGATAATTGATGATAGTGATATTTGGAAGGAGTTTCCATTAGTCGGTTCGTTTAGACATTCAGTTTCTAATGCATGTCCTAATAAAACCGTAGTGGTAAAGGGTGATGTACAGATTACTAACGGACAACATTATGCGATGATAGATGGACAAGATACTTATGGAGATAGATGGAATCATCCATTACGATATCCAGTAGATAAATGTTTTATTCAAGTTCATCATTTTAAATGGGACTTGTCTGTTTTAAGAAGAATTAAAGAAGTTATTGGTGTAAAAAAAGAATATACTTTTCACGAGGAATACAAAAAAATGTTTGATTATATATTAGATAATTTTGGAACTATTGATATTACGGACAAAAGATTTATGATAGAAAAAGGTGGTAAAGATTACTTTGATTATCCTCATTGGGATAAGGTTAGGGAAAATTCATTGGAATACAGAACATGAAAAAGAAATTAGCAGTTATACTTCCATATAATTCAAACCATATAGATAATTTTATATCACATTTTGAGACAATGGTAAAACAAAATGATATAAACTATAAGTTATGTTTTGTAAAGCAAAAATCTAATAGACCTTTAAATAAAGGTAAATTATTTAATATTGGTTATTTGTTACATAAAGATAAATTTGATTATTTCTGTTTTCACGATTCAGATTTAATACCTATTTCTGATGAATGTGATTATTCGTATGAAGGAAAACCAATTTCATTAGTAGGTATGAGAAATAAAATAGAATTTGGAGACCAATCAGAAGTTCAAAATTTTGACAATTACTCTTTACCATATGATGAATATTTTGGTGGTTCAATTTTACTTTCGAAAGAAAATGTTGAAAAGTTAAATGGATATTCAAACGAGTATTGGGGAGTTGGATATGAAGATTATGATTTATTACTTAGGTGTGTTGTAAAGGGATTGTCTGTTAGAACAGAAGTAGAAACTGATATATCAAAAACATATGGAACATTTAATGGAATAAATTCTTATATAGAAATCCCTTCTGAAACAGCAAAAATTAAAAATACAACAAATAAAAGTTTTACTATGTCTGCTTGGTTTTGTACTGATGATGAACCATTATATGGTGCCGATGTAGATACTAATAGATGTGAATATTTTATATTTGGTCGTCCAGGATATCATATGGGAATTTCGTATACACATGGTGGATTTTTAAAAGTAGTTACTTGGGTTAGACCATTTGGACAGAGTGATAAACAACCAGTTTTAATACAAGTTCCCGTAAGGGCTGGTACTTGGAATCATGTTGCAATGGTTGTAGATGATAGACAACAAACTTTGACTCTTTATCTAAACGGACAACATGCTGGAGAGAAAAAATACGAAGGAGAACTTATTAAATATTTTAATAAACCATATTATATTGGTGCTGGTGATCCTAATTTAAGTGTTTGGAGAAATTTTAATAAAGGTAAAATATCAGAATTAGGTCTATGGTCAGAGGCATTAGAAACCTTTGATATAGAATTAATTTTTGAAAATGGAATTGTCAATAAAAAAGGAGAATATTCAGTTAATAAAAAACCAGTAGGAGTTTGGGATTTTAAGGGTGGATATGATAACATTACTTTTGATATAAGTGGAAACAATAACCATGCAAAATTTAACAATGTAGAATTTGCAAATAAATCATTAAAAAGTAATACGGAAAGATATTTACCTTATAGAAGAAATGGTGCTTATGGTTATTTATCATCACAGGAACAATACTCTAATCTCGAAAATTTAATGAGAACTGAACATCCAGAAATAAAAACAAATCGTAATACCTTTAACAAAAAGGTTAGAAATCAAATGCAAGATACAGATTTAGATGGATTAACATCCACAAAATTTAGGATAGTTAATAGACAAAACTATCGTGAAAATCATGAAATAATAGAAGTAGTAATATAAGGAGAAAAGTTATGGCTACAGAGAAAAAGAAAACAGACGCACGAGATGCACTTGATGCATCAACTACGTCAAACGAAAAGGGTGAACTTAACGCAATAACAGTTAAGTCATTGACCAATATAGAAGAAAAAATTGAGTCAATCGATTGGAAACTTTGGGAGATTTATAATATAGTTAAAAACTATGTAGAATCAAACCCAGCAGGTGCATCAGTATCCGCCCCATCAGTTTCAGCACCACAACCATCCACAGCTGATATAGCAGCAGAAGTTGCAAAGGCTTTAGGTAATCAAGTTCAACCTGAAGAAGAAAAGAAATCAGTAGTAGGTAAACTATTCGGTAAATAATGAACCCAAAATTAGCAATCATAGTTCCATATAGGGATAGAGAAGAACATCTTGCCCAATTTGTACCACATATGGATAAATTTCTATCCGATAAAAAGATAGATTATAAAATTTTTGTGGTAGAGCAGGGAAATGATAAACCATTTAATCGTGGTTGGTTGTTAAATGCTGGATATAGAATATCATCTGAACAAGGATTTGATTATTTTTGTTTTCATGATGTTGATATGTTACCAGAGGATGATACTTGTGATTATTCTTGGGTGGAGAAACCAACACATATTGCAACAAGATTGAGTAAATTCAATTATCGTTTAGTTTATCCTGAATACTTTAGTGGAGTTACATTATTCAACAAGGAACATTTTGAGTGGATTAATGGATTTTCCAACAAGTATTGGGGTTGGGGATTTGAAGATGATGATTTACTTTATCGTTGTAGAAAACGAGGTGTTCCTTTAACTGAACAATGGACTGGTTCTTCAAAGGATAAAACACCGAGATACATTAGTACTATGGAATTTAATAGGAGAGATTATCTTGAAATTAAAAATAGTCTTTCTTTAAATAAAGTAGTTAATTCTTCATTTTCAGTTGAGGCTTGGGTAGAACCAAGTGATGACTTACATCTTAATGAGAATAAAGAATATGATGAATTTCATGTCTTTACTCGTCCTGGTCATCATGTTGGGATAGCATACACAAGTGGATTACAATATAAAGGTGCTGTTTGGAATAATGACAATGAACAATTTATGGTTGTTTCTGATAGAAGAACTGATGAATGGGTTCAAGTCATTTACACTATTGACCATGTATTAAAACGATTAAGAATGTATGTGAATGGTGTAGAGGTAAACGAATCACCTACTGATTACTTAGGAAATATAAAAGAGTCAAGTAATGTTCCATATTATATTGGTTGTGCAAATCCACTTGCAAGATTTGAAGATAGAGGTTATTTTAAAGGAACAATAGCTCAAATAGCACTATGGTCAAATTGTTTGACTGCAGATGAGACATCCTATTTGTATAATGATGGGTTTCCAATTAATGTTACAGATAATAAACAATTCGATGGGTGGAGACAAGGTACAGAAAAGTATAGGTCTGCAAAAAATGTTGTTGGGTATTGGAACTTTGACAATATTGTTGGAGATATGGTTATTGATAAAAGTGGAAATGATAATCACGCTAAAATATATGGTGCAATTAAAAAAGAAAAAGAACTTAGAATTGGTAGTGTGGCATTAATACCGAATAGACGAGATGGTAAGTTTACTTGTTTGGAACACGAAGAAAATGGATGGGCACAAACAAAGTTTACACATTGGGAAACACGAGAAAATCAATTAAGGTTTTTTAACAAAGTTAGAAATGGAATAGAAAATTTACAAAATGACGGATTAAGTTCATTGAAGTATCAAATTATAAATCAGGAAGTATTTTTAGAGAAACACGAGTTTATATCAATAACATGAGTAAGAAATTAGCAATATGTGTCCCACATTACAAGAGGGAAGAACATTTAAAAAAATTTATTCCACATATGGATGAGTTTTTTAAGGATAAGGATATCGAGTATAAGATATTTGTAGCCAACCAAGTATATCCTGATTCGGTAAGTGGTTTTAACAGAGGAACATCCAAAAATGTTGCCTTTGATGTCGCACAAAAAGAAGGTTATGATTATTTTTGTTTTCACGACATAGATATGTTACCTGAAGATGATACTTGTGATTATTCCTATCCTGATAAAGTTGAACATTTAGCAGTTCATGTAGCACAATTTGATTATGGATTGAAATACCAAGAATACTTTGGTGGTTCTATTTTATTTACCAAAGAACACTATGAAAAGATAAATGGTTATTCTAATGGATACTTTAATTGGGGTATGGAAGATGACGATTTATTATATCGTGTAAAGAAAAAAGGATTGGCTAAAGAAACATTTATGAATCACGAATCCAATGATGAAAGAAATTTTTTAAGATTAGATGGACTTTCTAATTATATAAAAATAAGTCCAAATGATTCAATCAGAGAAATTACAGGTGATAATTTTACGATGTCTGTAATGGTAAGGGCAGAAGATAGGTTTGATATTCCTAAATACTTGATTGGTGATATAGAAAACAGAAAATTTATACATCAATATATTTTTGGTAGACCAACTTTTCAGATGGGATTAGGATGGGATAATTCAGATGCATATTCCTTTGGATTGTTTAATCAAAAAAATGAACATTCATATATGTGGATTAAAAGACCACCTGATGTTTGGACACACTTAATGGTTACGGTAAATGTCGATGAGGGTAAACTTAGGTTTTACTTAAACGGAGAAGAATCAGATTCGAGATTTGGACATGGTTCAGAATCACCTTTACATTTTAAACAACCATTAAAACGATATGGTGGAAATCCATTTTATATAGGAGTTGGTGATCCTAACAAAGATGAATCTAATTTCTTTGCAGGTGATATTGCACAAGTATGTTTATTTGATAAGGTATTGGATGAAAAAGAAATAAAAAAATATTATGAAAATGATTATCCAAATAGTTTACAATTTTCACCTAAGTTATATTATGATTTTTCAAGAGTAGAAAATGATATAGTTTATGATATAAGTGGTAATGGTAATCATGGAATATTAAAGGGTGGTTATATTGAAAGTGATAAGGTTGGTAAAATAAAAAATACTACTTTACCATATAGAACACGACCTGGTAGATTCTTTTCACAGGCACATAAAAGAAATGATATGGTTGGTGGTAAATGGGTTCATCAAAAAGATACGAGTATTAACGAAAGAAGATTTGTAGAGGAAGTACAAGGTGGGATGATAAATACAGACGATGATGGATTAACAGATTTAAATTATAGTGTTGTAAAGAGAAAAAAATTATTTGGAACTGAACACGAGATGATAGATTTTAAATGTGAACAGGATATTCCGAGTCATGTGGAGTTTTAATGAGCAAAAAAATAGATGAAAGAGAAGTTCTCGATACTGATAATCCAGTTGTAAATGATGAATGGAAAGATAAAATTACTTTTCCAAAACATTACGAAAAAGTTGCAAGTAAATTAACTAAAAAACAACTCAACAATTATCGAAATGTTCCAGGATGGATTAATGATGCAGAATGGATGTATTTTGAAATATTTGGTAGTGACTTTGATAGACTAAAGGGTGGAGAACATTTTGTTGAAATTGGAACTTTACTCGGTCAATCATCTATTAGAATGGCAGAGTTAATGAGTGTTTGGCATGGAAAATATCCTAACAGAAAAAGACTTAAATTTGATTCAATCGATACTTTTTATTTTATAATTCATGGTATACGAAATGGAGAACACCCACCAAAGTTTCTTGATTATATAAATCTTTATAAGACTGGTGATATTATGCATATTTTACTTACTCAATTAAATAAATTGGGATTGGGTGGATTGGTAAATTATATTTGTTCTGATTCTAAATATGCACATCACATTTACAGAGAAAATTCTCTTGATTTTGTTTGGGTAGATGGTGGACATACGGAAGAAGATGTAGAACAAGATGTTAAAAACTTCTGGCCAAAACTAAAGCCAGGTGGATTAATTGCAGGTGATGATTATTTATACGAGGGTGTGAGATTAAAAGTTCATGAATTTGTAAGAAAACATAGAGATGAAATTTCAGAGTTTGCACATCCAGATTTGAAAAAAGAGAATACTGGTAATTTTTTTAAAATATATAAAAAAAATACATATGAGAAATAAAAATGTTTAGATTTGGATATGATAAGTTTGATGAGGGTGCGTGGCAAATAGTTGAACCCAATGGTCTCATAGGTCAGGACAAAGAACCTGAAGTATTTAGATTATATTTACCACCTTGGTATGATGAAATATTTGGAAGATATGGTATACCTTTTAAAATACAATCTTCAAAATCTCTTATAAATGCATTTGGAGAATATGGTAATGAAGATAATAAATGGATATATTTGTTAGAACCAAATGGTGATCCTCGTGGGTGGTTTGGTCAATATGTAGAGGAAGATGGTGATGTAAATCCTATTAAATCATTATTGGATGGAGTGGATAAAAAAACACTTCAAAGTTGTAGAGATGGTAAAACATTAATATGTCTATATCAACCAAATGAAGGATTTCCAACAAATTGGTTGTGGTTTAATATATTTGAAGAAATATATATTGAATTAGGTAAACATAATATTAATCCAACTAATTTTATGTTTGTGTGTGGTAATATGAAACTCGAAGGTGATTTTAAAGAATGGAAAAAACATAAAGATAATAAACATAAAGATAGTGGTGATATTCATGTTTGTGGTTTTAATAATGAAAGGTTTATTGATTTTCATTCCAAATGGAAACTGGCACAAGTTAATCATGATGTAAAAAGAGATAAACATTTTTTGTGTTTTAATAGAGAACTAAGACCACACAGAAAATTATTATTAACAATGTTATCACAGGAAAATCTTTTAGATAAGGGAATGGTGTCAAGTAAAAAATTTGACAAAGAAACTTTTTTTCGTGTACCTAAAGAAATGTTTATTGGTAAAGGTATGGCTAGACAATTAGAAAAAGAGGCAGACAAACTTGTTGAAATGACACCACTTGTTGTTGATGTTGATGAGTGGGATACAAATCATTTTGATACTTCTCCTGTGTGGGCATACGATAAAACTTATTTTTCAGTTGTAACAAATACTTGGTATGATATGGATACTCAATTTCTCGATGAGAAAGTTTGGAAGGCAATAGCAAATAAACATCCATTTATTGTGGTAGGAAATTATAAGATATTAGAAGAATTACGCAGACAAGGATTTAAAACCTTTGAACCATTTATTAATGAAGTTTATGATTTGGAACAACATCCTTACAAGAGAATGAAATTAATCGTTAAAGAAATTAAACGATTATCCAATCTGTCAACGGAAGAAATGGATGAGTGGTATTTAAAGTTAGAATCAATACTTCATCATAATTACGAAGTATTGTTTAATACTGATTTATTAGATAATTTTGTAGAAAAATTAAAAACCGCGACAAGGGTAGAAATTATTAAAGATGAAAAATAAAGAAACTATATTGAAAGATTGGAATAAAAATGGATATGTCAATATTCCATTTTTTACGGAAGAAGAAATTTCTGATATAAGAAAAGAAGGTAAACGACTGCTTGTTGAACGGAATCCTGATTGGGAAAAACACGGACTTGAAGGTTCACAGCCATACCGACTACCACATACAGAATCGGTTATATTTGAAAAATTAATAAGAGATAAAAGAATACACGAATTGGTAAAACTTTTTATGTGTAATGACCTTAATCTTTCAGAATGTGATTTACAAGTCACACAAACTTGGATGTATTTTAAACCACCTGGTGAATTGGGTAGAGATGTTCATCAAAATATTTTTTATACTCATTCTAATTGGGGTGGTATTCTTAATACGAGTATTGCAATAGATGATTCTGATGAAGAAAATGGTTGTGTATATTATTATCCAGGTTCACATAAAGATAAGATAACCTACCCAATACCTGATGTATTAAAGGACGAAGAAAGAATGAAAACAAATCCGTCTCAATGGGGTAATGAAAGAGGAAAACCTATATTTGTTCCAGGTACTTATGTGGATGGTAAATGGGTAGATAAGTATCCTAAAGTTTATCAACCAGTTAAGGCTGGTTCTGTTACATTTATCCACTCTCATGTATTGCATGGTTCAGATGACAATAAAAGTACAGATAAATGGAGAATGGCATTCTTAACTGGATGGATAAATAAAAATTCATATGTTCATTCAGGATCCGAGGGGCTAAGATTAAACAAATTTATAGATGTATAATTTAATTTATATAACAGATGAATACAATGAAGGTGATATGTTTGATAGATTCGGTAGAAATAGTATGTATGCCAGAGATATATTTGTATACAACCTTTTATCACTCGATGATGTAGATGAAACTCTTGATGGTAAAAATATAATTTTAGCTGATGGTAAGAGTCCAACCGAATTAAATTTAATAATTAAAAATCAAAAGAAAATAAAAAGATTATTAGCTAAAGAAAATTTTATTATAGCAATTCCTATCGAACATGAGGCAGTTCATGATTTACAATTAAAATGGATTTACAAAAACTTATCTGCCAATCAAATTCCTCAAAATAAAATTTACATAATAAGTTATGATGTAAATTCAAAAAATACTTTTAAGGAATGGAAAAGGGAATATAATATAAAATCTGATATTAATTCAATTTATATTGATACTTTTCTTTTCCAAAACTTAGATGTATTTTTTGAAAACCAAGAAATAGTACACCGAGAACATTTTGAAAATAAAGAACTTAGACCATATTATTATGTTTGTTATAATGGTGATCCAAAACTACATAGGGTAGAATTTGTTGAAGATTTACAAAAAGAAAATTTAGACAAGTTGGGTTTGATATCTTTGTTGAGAAAAGAGAATCCCCTAATATTAGATAGAAAAAAAATAGACCATGCAAATATGACCACACAAAGATATCCGATAGACCATTATCGTGATACATATTTTAGTATTGTTACGGAAAGTTATTTTTGGGCACATCACGGAGAACATTATAAATACATAACAGGAATAAATGAAAAAACTTATAAGGCAATGTTGTTAAATCCGTTTATTGTTTTAGGTGGATGTGGTACTTTGAAACATTTAAAAAAATTAGGATTCAAAACTTTTCCTGAATTGTTTGACGAAAGTTATGATGATATATTGAATCCACAATTGAGATATGAAAAAGTTTTAGAATGTGTTAGAAATGTGTGTAGTATGAAAAAAGAAAAAATAGATGATTTATACCATTCAGTATTAATTGATAAAGTGAAATATAATCAAAATTTATATATGGATTATGATAGAAAAGAAATGTTTAATATTTTCTTAAAACAATTTAGGTGGGAATAATGAATTACAAGATACTTGACCATTTAGTAGATTATGATAAATTGGATGCATTAGAAAGTAAATATCATGATGTAATAAAACAGAAAGTTTATGAAAATACATATTTTGATTGTACACACGGATGTTCTTGGAAATCTCATTGGGAAGAATCAGAAAATGGTACATTAGAACCATATCATTTAAATATGTTTACTTGGAGAGTAACTTCTTCTGATGAACTAATAGAGAAAATTGTAGATTGTGTTGATTTAAATCTTCCAAAAAATGCAGTTGAAGTACATTATAGATTTCCGATGCCGTATGAACATATTGGGTTTGAGGGTTTACATCCTGATCCACATTCTAAATATTGGTTAGGTATATCACCCACAAAAAAATTATACACATCAGACGGTGATCTTGGAGAAGGAGATAGTTATAATAAGGATAAGAAACAAATAGATTCGAGATTTCTGTGGTGGGATGAAACCTTTTACCACGCTTCCGTTTTTGGAAGTTGGGGAATTTCCTTATCTTTTACAGAGGATTAAATTATGAACCATATTAAACCCTTTTGGGATGATGAATATAAAAATTTAGATTATAGAAAAGAAGTTTTCAATGACGAGTATGCCATAGAAAAATGGAGAAAAAAAGGTTATGACAATGATATAAATTCTTTTTCTGGTGAAATGGCAAATTATAGTGATAAACAACCAGAATGGAATGAAATATTTAAATCTTGGGCTCATCACGAACACGGATTAAAAGATGTAGGTTGTTGTTATTATCGTATGGGAACTAATGATATAATACCAAACCACACAGACGCATATAATGTTTATACCGAAAAATTTGGATGTAAAACTGAAGATGTTCATAAAATTCTTGTATTTTTAGAGGATTGGAAAAGTGGACATTATTTTGAGTTAGAGGGAAAACCATTTGTAGAATGGAGTGCTGGTAATTATGCAACTTGGGTAGGAAATACTGAACATTTTGCAGCAAATATAGGAACTGAGTATAGGTATACTTTACAAATAACAGGACATAAATAATTGTGGATTATATAAATGTTGTTAGTTTTGAAAATGATAATGTATTTACAGATCATAATACAAATGGACCATATGATAATTTATTTCCAAGTTTGAGAACATACCTTTTAACTGATGAATTACCAGAAAAGTATATTTTAAATATAGCTACACCACAATTAAACACGGATGATATAAATTTTTTTGATTTTTTTAATTCTAATGTAAAATTATTAGATGATTTAAAAAGTGGAAATGCAAAAATTTTAATGAATCGAATAGGGGAATTTGATAATTTTCTTGATGGTAAAATTATTGGGCTACAACATCCAAAAATATTGAAGGCTTTAGATGATTTAAATGTTAGTCGTAACAATGTTTTATATTTAAATTTTAATTCATTAGTTGAAGAAGTATGTCAAGATAATATTAAAGTTAAATATCATAATTTTACTCGATTTAATTCATATTCAATTCATAAGAAAAATGAAGATTTATATAGAGAATCTTTTGAAAGGCAAAAAGATGTTTTAAGAGAATATTATTATTTATGTTATAATAATATTGAAAAACCACATAGAAAATTTATAGTTGATTTTTTATTAAAAAGAGAAACCAAAGGTTTATTATCTTCATCTTGGAATGATATTTTTTTAGATGATGCAAAACCACCTAATGATCCTAATAGATGGAGTCAGTTTAATACTAATCTTTATTATTATTTTAATAGAGAACATTTTAATAATTCATATTTTAGTATAATTACAGAATCACATTATTCAGATTCAACTGGTAGTTTAAATTTAACTTTTACAGAAAAAACTTGGAAACCAATTTTAAATTTTCATCCGTTTTGTTTGGTGGGTGCAAAAAATAGTATTTCTAAATTGAAATCATTTGGTTTCGAAACTTTTACAGAGTTATTTGATGAAAGTTATGATGTTGTAGATGATGAAAACAGAGTAGTTGAGATATCTAAACAGCTAAATAATATTTTTTTAATGTCAATAGACGAGGTGAATGATATATATTATAGTATAGAAGAAAAATTGGTTTATAATTTTCATCATTTTTTTAGGTTATGTGAAGTGGAAATTAAAGAACTTGAAAAATATTTATTAAAATTTTGTAATTCATAGGAGTTAAATGTTATTTAGTACATTAGGTTGTTCGTTTACAATGAGTGAAAGGTTATTCTATCATAAATGGGCCGAATCTGATATGAGTGAAATAGATAAAAAAGAATTGATAGAATCATCTTGTGATACGCCAGGTGCCTTAAAAAATGCAATGCTACATTCCACTCCATCAGAACTTGTTTGGAGTATGGCAACTTGGGATGATTGGGTTTATATGAGAGATAAATCATTTAGTGGATTATTATCAAAAACATTAAATTGTGAATACATTACTGAGAGTGGTAATAACCTAACTAATATAAATTATAAATTAAAATCTCATGTACATAATTCAAGTCTTTTTCCATCGAGAAAATTAAATTTTATAATTTTACAATTAACAGATCCATTACGAGATTTTGAGGCTCGTTTTCAAAAAAGTTTTAATGGGTGTCCAGGAGAAATAAAGCTAGATGATGAATGTAGTAAAGAAGAATTTCTTGAATTATATGGTAAAATTCCACAATTGACTCTTGAAGATTTAGATAAGGCAGATAAACTTTGTTCAGAGAAAAATATACATTTGTTAGTTTGGAGTTGGTTAGACGAATTGGCTGAAGTAATAAAGGATAAACATTATTTTATTAAACTACGAGAGGGAAATAAGGAATGGATTTCATTTGAAGATATGGAAAAGGATGGTAAGAAAGTCACCCTATCTCGGTCATTAGAGAAATATGGGTGTACAGATGGTCATCCAAGTAAATATTTCAATCAAGTTTTACACGATAGTATAGTAATTAAATTAAAATCAATTGGATACAAAATTAATTAGGAGATAAAATGAAATGGTTAAAATTATTGTGGTATAAGATAAAAGTATGGTATTCTTACCGCAAAAAAATAAAAGAATTAAAAAAACGAGATCCGTTTATTTATAAGTAATATGAGTTATAAACATTTAGTTGTAGGTGGTTGTAGTTTTAGTGAAACACATCATCCGTGGGCATATGAATTAGGTATTAATCACCACAATGTTTCTAATCTTGCCAGAGGTGGTTGTGGAAATGAATTTATACGAAGGCAAATTATACATAGGGTTTCTGAATTATTAGAAAGAGGAATACCATCTAATGAGATATTAGTTGGTGCCCAATGGACAGGAACTGCGAGAATAGATTTATTTGTAACAAAAGAAGAAACTGTAACAGAAAATAAGTTTCATACTGATTTTCAAATTGATAATTTAGGACACCAAACTCATCCAGCAAATAGTGGTTCAGTTGAATGGGATTGGAACAATGATAAACACGATTATGGTTGGATACATTCAGGTGGTGGAAATAATTTTGTTACCGAGTGGGAAACAAAAGATTTTCAAGACAGATTTTTTCAAAATTATTTTAAGTATTTTATGACACACGATATTGCATGGAATAATTTTTTAAATAATGTTTTAACATTACAATGGTTTTGTCAATCAAATAATATATCATATTTTAATTTTACTGGTTGGAATAATGTTCAAAATGATAATGGTATGACTTATGAAACACCTCGTATAGAAGAATATTCACATTCTAAACATCTATGGAATAGGGTAGAACAAAACAACTTTATTTTTATTGAGAGTGGAATTTGTAATATTACACCGAATATAGCTAAAAATGATAAAGTATCACCATATGGTGGTATGTGGCAATATCTTGCCAAACATGGTGGGATTAATTGGGATAATGACCACCCAAGTGATGATGGACAAATAATTTGGGGTAATTTTTTAAGTAAAGAACTTAAAGATAGAAAAATAATATGAAAAAACATATAATTACATCGGGTTGTAGTTTTACAAATTGTGGAAAATCTTGGCCGTATCACATAGAAGGACATGAAGTTCATAATGTAGGAACGGTTGGTGCAGGAAATGGTTACATTTCAAGAGCTGCAATATGGCAATGTGAAGATTTAATAAAAAGAGGAATACCTTCTAAAGATATAGAAATTATAATTATGTGGTCTGGTATAGATAGGTTTGAAGTTTTATCATCAAAAGAAAATCCATTACATAAAGATTATATTAGTGGTGATAAAAATAGATGGTGGTTGTCAAATTATGTTCGACCTATAAAAGAAGAAGATTCAGTATGGTTAAAAAGTAGTATTCCTGATATGGATTGGGAAAATCAATCAGTTGTAAATTTGATGAATCAACATTGGAAATATTTTTATACTGAAGAAGAAAGTTTTTTAAAAACACTTGAATATATTTTACGAGTTCAAAGATATTGTAAATCAAAAAATATTAAATATAAAATGTCTTGTTGGCAAAATATATTTAATCAGTATTCATTTGAAGTTCCAAGTGGTTATGCATATGAAGGTCAAAATATGAAACTTGATTTATGGACTATGGTTTGGTTGGATGGTGGACATTGGGAGCCAGACAGATATTGGCCTAAAGAAATAACTCAAAAGGTATCAAAGGATACACCCTTGTTAAAAGATGTTTACCCACAGACAACGGAATTGTGGGATATGATAGACTTTAATGAAAGTTGGTGGTTTTATGAAGATGACCAAGTAGAGTTAGGTGGTTTGGCAGAATGGGTGGTGTTAGGAGAAAGACATAATATGGGAATGCAACACGATCCCGCACATCCGTCAGAGTATTCACATCAAGAATTTGCAAAAAAAGAGGTGTCAAAATGGATATCTTAACATCAGGATGTAGTTTTACAAGTCAAATGCACCCACATGATGGTGGTGTGCTGTGGAAAAGAGCCAAGTTTGATGAAAATCAACCTACTTGGTCTGATTATTTATATAAACGTGGATATAATACTATAAATTTTGGAGTTCCTACAAATTCCAATACGAATATAGTTCGTAGTTTAATTTATCATTCACAAGAAATGTTAAAACAGGATAAAAAAGTTTCAATTATAGCACAATTTTCTGGACCTACAAGACATCAAATTTTTGTTAGTAAAAAGGAAACAACAGATTGGATTGAATATTTACCAGATAAATTGGGTGGTAATGGGAAAGAATTTGATTGGAATTTAACTAACTTTAAAAGAAATGATTTTACAAAACATTTTTGGTTATTGACAGGTGAAAATTTAGGTAGAGAGTTTGCAAATCTATTTAATAAAAATCTTTGTCAAACTTGGGGTAAATATTTCTTTAATGTAGAGGAACAACAATTAAATACTTTAGAACGAATATATGATTTACAAGAACATTGTGTTTCAAATAATATACCATTTAAGATATTTTTTATGAGTGAGGGTTATCTTGATTTAGATTTATTTCGTGAAGATGAAAAATTTAAATATATGTATAATTTGGTTGATTGGTCAAATATATGGTTATATGGCCATAATGGTGGTATGGCAGAATGGATGGAAAATGAGATTTCTGATCCAGATGTGAGATATTATAGAAATCCAAATGATAAACATCCGAGTAATTACTCTCATGAAAAATTTGTAGATGATGTTATACTAAAATGGGATATGTTTAAAAATGCATAATGTTATAAATAATATAATAGATGATTCATATGAAAAACTTTTACTTGATGAAATGCCAGTAACTATCGAGTATGGTATTGTAAAAGATTATAGTGAATTACTTTCTAATTCTATCAATCAACTTAGGGAATCCGATAAGAAAAGAGTTATTGTTATTAAAGTCGGAGAAATGTTTGATGTCATAATGGTAAATAAAATAACAAAGGAATTACAGAAAAATTTTCCAGATAAAGAATTTATTTTATTAGTAGATGATTATAGAGAACTTGACCTTGATTTTAAGTTCATTAAAAGTATGGCTGGTTGGTGTATTGTATTACATCATGCAAAAGATCGCGATGGTGAAGATATGATTAATTTTAAAAACATCGACAATCATCATAGAAATAAATTGTTTTTATCAAGAAATAATAAAGGAAAAATTCATCGTACAGAATGGGTAAAGTTTTTAGAAGATAACAATCTAAAAGAAAAAGGATATGTTAGTGAGGGTTGGAATGGTATTTTTTTGGAACACCTCAACGGTGATTTTATAGAGACAGTTGAAACTTTTGAACAAATTGGATATAATTATTGGAATCAAAGATATCCATCAAGGGATGATTTTAGTTTAATGAATTTTTATAACGATAGTTTTTGTGAGGTTGTGTTGAGTTCAGAGTATGATATTAAAGCTTCACCTTATGGAGCCTTTGATTCTGAAAAAGAATGGAGACCATTTTTGTGTTGTGTGATACCACAGATTGTTATTTTTAAGAATTACGATGATTATTTAAGGGCGGAAGGATTTGACTTATTTGATGATGTTTTGGATACTTCATTTTATAAAACAGATAATTTAAATAGAAAATTTGAAATAATAAAATCTAACTTGGAAATAATTGAAAATGATTTAATTGTTGATAGTAGATTTAGAGATGATATTTGGTTACGATTAAAATCAAATCAAGACAGACTTTTTGATGGTTGGGAAAATTATTTTTATAAAAAAATAGATGAGTTTAAAAATGTATAGTGAGTATTTATCAAACGATATCATAACATTTCCGAGTTATAAAGATAAAGTTTTACAGGAAATGGCAACAGACACTACTGGATTAATAGAGTATAGAATGAATGAACACGGATATCGTTCCAATTCATTAACTCAGAGTGGTGGTAGAAAAATATTAACATTGGGTTGTTCTTGGACTATGGGAGTTGGTGTAGACAATGATAAAATATGGCCAACATTGATAGGAAATAGTTATCATAATTCAGTTGTATGTAATTATGGAATGTATGGAACATCTTGTGAATTTATTGCCAAACAATATTATAAAATTTTACATAGTGGATACAGACCAGATGTAGTTTTAGTATTATGGCCAGGATTTTCTCGTAGGGATTATATAACAGATAAGGGAAATCATAAAAAGATATGTGGATGGAGAAGGGCTTACGAACCATTTGATCCAGTTTTTGAAAATACTGATGTTGATTTGGCATTTCTTACTTTACAAAATGATTATCAAGATATAAATCAATTTTGGAGTAGTTATAAATTTTTAGAAGAAACCACACCATCTAATGTGTTATTATATCATTCTATAGCTGGATATTATTTTGATATATTTAAACAACACTTTTCTATTATAGAAAAATTTATAGATATTAATAGATTTTTTATACCGAATGATTGTTATGTAAATGATATGAAGGCGGCTGATGGTTCACATCCAGGAAGTGATTGGCATAAAAATTTTACAAATAATTTTTTGGATTTCATAACATGGTAATATTTGGTTATGAGGAACAAGTCGGTGAATTTTTTGTACCAAATGGGACATCACCAGACTTAGTTAAAAAAATGAAAACTAAAGAACGGCCCGAAGATATATATGCAAATGGTTGTTTCCAAGAAGATACTGAATTGGTATGTTCGGTATACCAATGTGATAGTTATCCTAATTTATTGTGGTTAAAGGGTATTTCGTTTGTAGATAAATTGGTTAGTGATATAGACGATGACAAATTTTATTTTTATTTAGTTGTTCCCTTTGGAACTTCAAATGGATTTATTGGTATATCGGGAGAGAATGCTACCAAAACTCAAACTCAAATAAATTGGCCATTTACTAATTCTATTTCTAAGAAAGTTATAAGTGATGTACAAAATGGTAAATGTAAGATTATCATTGACCAATGGTCAGAAGGTCATCCATACGATTCAGATTGGATAACTACACTACATAAACTACTTGATTCGGTAAATATACCAAGAACATCTGTTTATTATTTAACAAGCAATCAAATTTTTAAAGATGATTATGATTTAGAATTTGATGATAAATTACAGATAAATATCTTAACTACTGATTATTCCTCAGTAGAACTTTTTGAATGTTTTAGAGACTATTTTGATTGTGAAAATGACTTTAATAAAAAAAGAACTAAACATTTTATGTCTTTTAATAGGGCAGAAAAACCACATAGGAGTAAGTTGGTAAACTTTCTTGAATTTGAAAATTTATTAGACAAGGGTTATGTTAGTTACAAACCTAAAAAATTATACCTTGATACTGATTTTGATAGATATAGTGATAATCCTATATCCGTATCCTCAAATAGGGCATTAGAAGCTGTTAATGACTCTAAGTGGTTTATGAGTGGTAATGAAATTTACTTAGATTCATATATTAATGTCACAACGGAAACATATTTTGTTGAACCAGCTCTGAGATTTTCAGAAAAAACTTTTAAACCAATTGTTTACCAACAACCTTTTATTTTATACTCTACACCATTCTCATTAAAACATCTTAGGTCAGTAGGATATAAAACTTTTAATCCTTTTATTGATGAGTCATATGATAAAATAGAAGATAATACGGATAGATTAATTGCTTTAAATAATGAAGTAAAGAGGTTATGTAATTTACCCATTGAAGAAATTCATGAATGGTATGTTGATATAAAAGAAATTTTAATACACAATTTTAATCATTTTAAAAATACATTAGATAGGATACCCAACATCTCATGAAAAAAACAGTATTAGTAGGTGGGTGTTCACATTCTACTTCATATTTTGTTACAAATAATGAAACTTGGCATTCATTGTTGAAGAAAAAATATGATTGTAATGTAACTTCTCATATTTATTCTGGATCAGGCAATCTTTTCATTATTGATAATTTAATGTGGGAATTAAATAAGAATAAAATTGATTTAGTTATATTTCAAATAACAGAGCAGTTTAGAACAGTACTTGGGATAAATCATAAGGAATTACTTAACGAAGAATCGGAAAATTTTAAGGGAGCAACTTGTAAATCAACGAATATATTTTTTAACGCTGATTTTTGGAAAAAATACAGTTCAGTAAAATATAGATTTAGTTCAGACAGACATGATTTTGACCACAGAAAGGATATTTTATTAGAAGATTTTCCAAAGGCGTTGAACGATTCAGTATATAATCCTGAGTATTATGAGATGTTTGATATTTTTTATTTAGAACAGATTTTACCATCAGTATATGAAACACAAGTTAGATATTTAAGAGAGTTGTATTTACTTCAAAATGAATGTAAAATGAAAAACATTCCTATACTTTTTATTGAATGGTGGAAACCATTATTAAACTTAGATATAGATGGAGTAAAATTTTATTATGATAAATTAGATAGAGATAAATTTGTAGAAGCTGATTATGATAAAAACTGGATGAGTGATGATGAACATTTTGGTCCTGATGGGTGTCATTTTAACATAAAGGGACATAAAATGTTTTTTGAAAAATATGTTGAACCTAATTTACCTATTAAGTTATGAAAAAAATATTATATTCGGAAGGTTGTAGTTGGACAGGTGGTCATTTAGGAGATAATAGTAATATGCTCAAACCTGGCTTAGAAGATAGTCAATTAATGTCGAAGGAAAATGAATCTTATAGATTACCTAAGCTATGGCCACATAAATTAGGAAAGTTATTAAATATAGAAAATGTACATAATGCAGGTGAGCCTGGTTCATCAAACGATGGAGTAGTTAGACGAACAGTTGAGAATGTTTTAGGTCTGTTAAAAAATTATTCACCTGATGAGATTTTAGTTGTGGTTGGTTGGACATCACCAGAAAGAAAAGATTTTTTTTATCGAGAGACAGGAGAAACCGATTCTCATTGGTTAACTTTACAACCAGCACAAAATATGGAATTTTATAATTCTGATGCAAAAGATTTAAAACATTTTTTTAAAACTTATGTAAGATGTTTTTGGCATCCAGAAGAATTTTTTCATCGATATGTGCGTCAAAATCTATATCTTCATTATTTTTTAAAATCACATAATATTGAACATTTATTTTATAGTTCGTTTTATGAAAATCCAGATGTTGGGATTGATGATATGGGTAAAGAAATGTATGATTTAATACCACCAAATACATTAGAAAATTTCCATGGCCTGTGTAAAACATCTTATAAAGATTTGACATTTAGAAACTATGTTCAAGAAGTACACATAGATGAAAATTCTAATAATAAACACCAAAATAAATTTTTTGCAGACCATCATCCTACTGAACTTGGACATAGATTGTGGTCAGAAGAATTGGCAAGGGATTTAGATTATATAAAAAATGAATAAATTGAATATAGGTTATGACCATTATGAAGAAAGAACAAATTTTTATAATGGTGCTCCACATAAAGATTGTGATTGGTTAGAATACAGAGAGTATTATGGACTCGATATCACAGAGGTCGATGTCAATACTTGTGGTGATTTTTATATATTTCCAGTAAATGCATTATGGGCAAAATTTGAGTTATTTGAAGAAAAAACTTTTTTTGGAAATTATTTAAGTGAAAAAGTAATAAAGGATTTACAATCAGATAAATGTTTATTACATATAAATTGGATAAATGAAGTATATAGATTTGATAGAATTCATATAAATAGGTTGTATAGATTTCTAATGAAAAATAATATATCACCTAACAATATATTAATTTCTTCTGATAATTTTCAATTTAAAAAAGATTTTAATAAATGGAATTCAATGGGAAAACCGATAGGTATTTTAGAATTACCAATGTCTGAAAAAAATATAGAATGTACTACACATTATCGTGGATTTAAGGTGATAAATGAAAAGGATGCATTCAATGATAAACTTAGACATTCTCATTTTTTAAGTGTTGGATTTGCACCACATCAACATAGAGTAGATTTGGTAAATTTTTATGAAAAAGAAAATTATAATGATGATAAAGTTCTATGGAGTGCACTTTGGAAAAATAAAACAATTTCAGATGAATTCCATTGGCCAGTAAATGGTAAACAAGAAGATTGGTGTATGGAAATGAATTTAAATGAGTATGGTCAGAATCCCTACTTACATTCTTATTTAGAAATAGTTGCAGAAACTGTATTTGACGGAACGGCAACTCAACTATCTACTGCACCATTTAAACCAATGGTAAATTTACAACCATTTATTTATGTTACAAGTTGTGGTGGACTTAAAGTTTTACAATCGTTAGGGTATAAAACATTCGAATTTTTTATAGACGAGAGTTATGATGATATCGAAGATAATGTAGTTAGAATGAAAAAGATACAATCTGAGATAAAACGCGTTTGTAATATGAATAAGAATGAATTACATGATAGTTATTATAAGATGAAAGATATACTTATTTATAATAGAAATAATTTTTTGTCTAAGGGAAAGACACGAGTTATAGATACTTTACAAAAATATTTAGAAAATAGTTATGAGTAAACCAAAGTTATTTTATAATGGCCAGCCTGAGGGAGAAGGAATTCCTTTTCCCAAATTACATACAGTTTGTAAATGTGTAGAATGTAAGGACAACTATCTTGAAGATGGGGAAATATGGCCAGATAAAGAAGAATTTGATGGTCTTAATCACGGAGAAGGTAAATTCGAAAAACCTAAAAATGGAGTGTATTTAGTAAAATGGTCTACTGGTCATAAAAGATATGAATGGGAATACAAAGACGGAAAAAGAGCAGATGGAGTTGCTATGGGTTGGTATCCAAATGGGAAACCTAAACAACTTTCAACTTGGAAAAATGAGATGTTGGATGGATTACAAAAATATTGGTGGATAAGTGGACATATAGAAAGGGAAGAATATTGGAAAAATGGAGAAGTGAATGGTGAGTGTATATGGTATCACGAAGAAAATGGTCGTCCTAAAATAAAAGGATATTATCAAAATGGTAAACCAGAAGGATTATGGACTTGGTATACCAATAGAGATGAAAAGATATGTGAGGTATACTTTAAAAATGGAAAAAAAGAAAATGTGAAACATTGGATTCCACAGTATACAGAAATTGGATTAGAATGAGAGGGTTTTAAAAGTTATGAAAATATTAGGAATAAACGCATTAAATCATGACGCTGCTATAGCTATGATACAAGATGGTGAGGTATTATTTGCTGGTCATAGCGAGAGATATAGTGGGGTTAAAAACGATTCT
>MDSV01184896.1_pt1 | contig 34493 bp, 36 predicted proteins | sample 810851 | NCBI WGS metagenome assembly MDSV01 (sample SAMN05326640, study PRJNA326480) | marine metagenome | isolation source: seawater | place: Atlantic Ocean: North East | collected 2012 | reverse complement strand
TTTAGACTCATTTGTAACATTTCCTAATCCAACCATTGTCGATGATATACCATTTACAGTTCCCGTAAATGTTGGATTTGCCAACGGTGCCTTTAAAGCTAAACTATTTGTTATTGTTGTAGCATAATTTGCATTATCACTTAAAGCTGCAGCTAACTCATTCAATGTATCTAATGCTCCCGGTGCACCATCAATTAAACCTGTTATTTGATTATTTACATATGTTATCGTTGCTTTTGTATCCATTTCAGTTTCTACATTTGTTGTTCCATACATTAAAGTTGCTGCTTTAATTGTTTCATTAACATTCAATTGCTTCATATCTACAACATTGAAACTGGCATCATTGCCACTTAAATCGCCGTTTAATTCAAAAAATCCATTAGCGCTTATATCACCATTAAAGATCATATTTCCAGTTAAAGTTCCTGTGTTTGTAGGAGCATTAACAGCGCCTGGTATATAACCTATCATTTCAACATCACCAATCCATAATCGATTCACACTAACATCATGCAATAAAGCATTGTTTCCACTTAAATCACCAGTAATTGTTAATTTATTCATATCAACAACATTAAAACTGGCATCATTTCCACCCAAATGCCCAGCAATAGACACTTTGCCATTCATATCTACATTATTGAAACTGGCATCAACGCCACTAATGTCCCCAAAAAAATATGATGTATTGTTTACTTTCAAGTGTGATATTTCAGCTATATGGTTAAAACTGGCATCATTACAACTTAAATCACCTATTACTTCCATTACACGACAATTAACATTATTTAATGTTGAAGTATTTGAAATAATTAAATTGTTTGAACTTAAATCATCAGCTACTGTTAATTTACCCGCATCTACAATATTAAAACTGGCGTCACTACCGCTAATATCACAATAAAAACTAGCATCTTTATAAACTCTTAAATCTGAAACTTTGACAATATTATTAAAACTCGCATCATTTCCATTTAAATCATTAACTATAGTTATATTTTCACTACTAACCCCTATCGCATTTAATGTATTTGTTGTAATGCCACTACAATCTAATGTAGAGTTAATAATATTCACACGAGCATCGCTAATATCAATATTTGCGTGATTATCTTCTGTAATAGTCATTCGTTTTTTACCATCTGTAAAAAATTCAAGTCCATTATTATTGTGAGCTGTTATTTTTGTATTCATATCCAAAGACATTACACCACCCAAACCACCCCAACTTCCTTCACCATAACCTTCAAATTGTTTTGTTTCTGAATTATATCTTAAACATCCACTTGCATCTACATTTGCAGGTCTACTATTTGTGTTACCAACGGGCAATCGTATAGCACCAGTTCCACTGATATCAAGTAAGACACTCGGTGTTTTCGTGCCAATACCTATTTTTTCATCAGCATATAATTGTTTCATTTCAACTATATTAAAACTGCCATCATTGGCTACAACATTAATAAATTCAACATTAACACCTGAAATATCACCTGTTGAAATAATGTTACCATTTGAAGTAATGTTACCAGTAGCGTGTATTACACCATTTACCGTTACACCATTAGTATCAAATGCATTTGCAAATATATGATTTCCTGAAATATCATTACCACTTATATCTTTGGATTGCAGCAAACCACTCACATCTACAACACCTGTGTTTTTAATGATCATTCTTTCTTGACCTGCAGTATAAAATCGCAACATATCTTCATCTGTATATTTTTCAGCAGCAATGTATGTATCTTGGTCTTTATCAATAACACCTCCAAGACCAGCCCATCCAGCGTCGCCATAACCTTCAAATTGTTTTGTTTCAGTATTGTATCTTAAACAGCCACTTGCATCCATATCAGCAGGTCTTTCTGAAGTATTACCTCTGGGCAATCGTATAGCATCATTTGCACTAATATCAAGAATGACGGAAGCATTGTTTGTTCGTATACCAACATTTCCACCTAATGGTTGGAGAGATAAATGTTTTTGTTTGGATAAGATGCTTCCACTTATATCGTATAATTCAGTCTGAATTAATGAAGAACTAACGTCTGTAATATTGCTGGGCTCACCATATAATTTCAACTTGGACATTTGACAATTACTAGCGTCGGTAATTTCTCCTGTGAAAGTTTTAGAGATATAAAATCGCAAAACTTTAAACATATCATTTGAATACAATAAATCGTCAACAGTAAAAAAATCTAAACTGTCGTTGGCTCCATAAGGTGGATTATTTTGGTTTTCAATTGTTTTATAATCAATAACTTTCCATTTATTATTTGGACTTGTAACTTCTGCGTCTAGACCAATTTTACCTATTAGCCACCAAGTTTTTGGTATTTTATTAAGATTGTTATTATCCCTTCTTTGAAATGCATAATGTTTTATAGTACATCTTTGTGGTAATATAATTTCAATATATTTACCAGACACATTAATTTCCAAGTCTTCGCCAAGGTTATTTCCACTTATACCAATAACAGTATTTACTGAACCTGCTTGACTTTCCCAGTGAGTATTTGCGGAATTATCAAATAATTGCCAAACAGGATTAGCTGAATTAACAATTGAAGCTTCACTTACATCATAAACGCCAGAACCATAAATATCATTAGTAATTGTATTTGTATAATTAGACAACGATTGTGGAATTAAATCAATGGATAAACTGCCGAATACTTGATTTTGGGAACGAACAACGCCGGAAACATCAAGAGGAAATTTGGGGGAAAATATTTTTTTTCCTGTTTCTACATCAAAATTAACACCAACTTTTTTATTTAAATATAAAGAATTAATGTTACCTGAATAATCTTTACTATTTGTAGAACTCCACGCAGATGAAGCAGAATCGATTTCATTTCCACCTACCCTAAGAGTTGTAAATTGCCCTTTACCATTAACATTTATACCTTTATCATTACCTGTTGAAATAATAGAAATAATACTATTAATACTATTACACGTAACTATATTAAAACTGGCATCATTTGCGCTTAAATCTCCGACAATTTCTATATTTCCACCGATATTTAATTTACCTGATATTTCACCATTTCCCACACTTTGAAAATTGTTGAAACTTGCATCATTGCAGCTTAAATCACCAACAATGACACTATTTCCTGTAACATTTAAATTACCACCTATTAAACCATTACCAACAACATCTATTTTACCAGCAATATCCATATTACCGTAACCTTTTAAATAATTAACATCAATATTATTGAAACTGGCATCATTTCCACTTAAATCACCACCAACATTTAAAGTATTTTCAATAGAAATGTTTTCAGCCGATATATCTTTTACGAAAACTAATTTTATTTTATTTGTTTCATTACCTATGTTAGAGAAAACAACATTATTGAAACTGGCATCGTTAGCACTAATGTCGCCAGTTAATATCATATTACCACCGCTTTTTACTTGAAACACAGCTGTGCCATCTTCAAAATATTTAATTAGGTCACCTAATTGTGCACTCCCTGAACCATTACCAAGTAATACACAGTAAGAAACATCATTTGCTGTCGTTAAACTATTTCCAAAAATTAAATTATGATCGCCACCACCGGTATTTCCGGAGCCAAATATTAAATTATTTCTGAAATTTGTTGCATTTCCATTAATAGTTAAATTATTACCGAATAGGAAATTATAAGAAGCATCGGATGATGCGGAATTATTAATTTCTTTTCCAAAATAAAAAGAATTAGATGAACCGCTAATATCGTGACCTACTATAACACTATTTCTATAATTTGTAATATCTGTTCCCATATTTAAAAAGGGAACATCTGCTTTGCTAACATCGATTATGGCGGCAGGTTCGTATACACCAACTGCAACATTATTTTGTAAATAAATGACACCATTAGCGCTAATATCACTAGGTGAAGTTTTTGATAAAATTGCATTTCCTGTAACACCTGAAATATCAGAAACAAGAATATTACCGTTACTATCGGTTCCGTTCTGTGAATGTCCTATAACAGATAGAGCGGGTATATTTCGTTTCGTTGCATTATTATATTTATTCAAATAATTAGTTGCAACCATTTCTCCGTTTCCAATGCATAAACCCAAATCTTTAAAAGCTAATAGTCCCGTATCTCCATTTGTTACGAGAGAAAAACTTAGGTCATATTTATTAGAATTAATTACAAAACCAGTATCATTAATACCTGCTATTGTATGTATATCATCACTTGCACCAATGCACCATTTAAGTTTTTTATCTGTGCTATCGTAAAATATTAATCCTTCTTCTTTTAAAATAGAAGCTCCTGTTTGTCCTTTTAGAATTAAATTTTTTGTAAGTCTAATATCACCATTAACTTCTAAACCACTACCAGCATTTGCAAAATTACTACTTTTTGAATTTATTAAAACTTTTTTAGTTTCACCATCATTTGTTAATAACATTAATGTGTTTTCATTACTAATAGCTTGCATACCAGAAGTAGCAGCAGTAGTAGAAGTTGAATTATTATTTACAACAAATCTTAATCCTCTTGTATCTGCTGAACTATTAGCAACTCCTTCTCTATAAAATGCTATACCTGTCGCATTTGCTCCTGATATGTCTTCACTAAAAGCAATTGCCGCATTATTTACTAAACTTTCTGCTTTTACATTTCCATTGGAGTCAATATTATTAACAAGATAATCACCAAATGATAATCTGCTATGGGGTCTTTTTGTTCCTACACCAAATGTGCTTGGACCACCTTCTTTATAATAATAGATTCCTTCAGTGTCTTCAGTGCTTAAAGTGCTGTCTGTTTTATGAATATTTTTGGTATTATCAGCTATAGATGTGGAAACTACTGCATTGGTTCTCGTTCCTCCATGATTTTTCCAGGAATCACTCATTTGTATATAATTTGTTATTATTTTTTAAAATATTATTTAAACTTTAATTGTTATAAAATAAAATAATTTAAAAATATACTACAAGGTTGTAATATATTTATTTAATTTAAAATTATTTTTTTTCCTTTACAAAAAATATTTAGAGAAAGTAAAGAATGGGATATTTTATAGAGACATCATTTGATATAATTAAGACATCGAATTTTTTGAAAGTTAAAGAAACCATTGTAAATTTGGCCAAAAAACATAATATAGAATTTTCTTATAATAATCATGAAATAATGGGAAAAAATCGTGTAATATATAGAAACCATTATGTGATGTCTTTTTTATTTAATGATGATGAAAAAGATATAACTGGATTTATACGTGAAATTAAAAATATGAAAAGCATAAATATTGAGTGCATAGGGTATGATAATTGTGTTTTTAAATTAATGTATGCATCAAAGAAATATTTAAATATAATGGATAAAGATAAGGCAAAAGAGTATTTACAGAAACGAAAAGAAAATACTCTTTTTAAAAATGATTCTTGTATTATGAAAGAATTAATGAAGAAAAAATAAAAAAAAATCAATAAAAAATAAAAATAAAAAATAAATTTATTTTTTATTTTTTATTTTTTCTTTTTATTTTTTATTGATTTTTTTTTATTTAGATTTTGTTTCTTTTTGATAGATTTTCTTTTTTTTTTAATAGATTTTCTTTTTTTTTTAATAGATTTTCTTTTTTTTGGATTTTTTTTAATAACCTTTTTCTTTAGATTTTTTAAAGATTTATATTTTGTATTATATAAAATATCTTGTAATTTTTCTTTCAATGTTTTATTTCTTTTATTTCTTTTATTTCTTTTATTTTTTAAATAGGCAGCAACATCCATCATATTATTTTCATTAAATAAAATTTTTTCTTTTTTATTATTATTCCTAATATTTAACACACCAAGTCCTAAATTATCATTTTTTTTATGATAATTCATATTATATTCATTTATATCTTTAACTCCATTAATATTTGAAAAATTCATAGATTGTTCATTATAAGAAGAATATGATTGCATATATAAATTAATATTAAAATAATTTATAAAATATATAATGAATATTAAATTTCTTGAAATAAAAAAATTACCAAAAATAAATTTATCTAATAAGAAATCGCCGAAAAAATCGCCGAAAAAATCGCCAAAAAAATCGCAAAAGAAATTTGAAAAAATAACTTTAACTAAAAAAGTTAAACAATAATAAATATATATAATATAAAATGACCTTGAAAAAGAGATTATCAAGGAAAAACAAAACATTAAAAAATAAAATTGATAATAATTTGTATTATAGTGATTTTAAAACAAATTATTTACAAACAAGAAAAATGTCGAATACAAAAATTATTGAAATGCTTGAATCTATGCAGAATCTAATGAGTAGTGAGAAGAATCCAAGAGCAAGAGTTTATTCTAAAGCAAAAGAAACGATTATGATGCATAATAAAACAATTAAAAACACTACTGATTTAAAAAGTATTATAGGAAAACCAGGTATTTCAAAAGATAGCAGTATTACAAAAACAATCGTTGAATTCTTAAAAACAGGAAAAGTTGAATTACTTGAAAAAGCTAAAAATGATCCAAAACAATTATTTATGAAAATTTATGGTGTTGGACCAAAAATGGCTGCCAAATTAGCAAAAGAACACAATCTTACCAGCATTGATGAACTCAGAGAAAAACAAGATGAATTATTGAACGATGTTCAAAAGAAAGGATTAAAATATTACGAAGATATCTTAGAAAGAATTCCACGAAAAGAAATTGATAAGTATGATAAAGTATTGCAAAAATATTTTAAGGATGTTAAAAAAGCAATGAAAAACAAGTATGCTACTATGGAAATAGTAGGAAGTTGGCGTCGTGGTGCAAAAACATCAGGTGATATTGATATCATTATTTGCGATCCATCAAACGACAATGCTGTTTTTAAAAATTATATTGATAAATTAATTGAGAAAAACATTATGATTGAAGTATTATCTCGTGGAAAAGTTAAAACATTGGGAATTTCAAGAATTACGAAAAAACATTTATTTCGCAGAATTGATTTTATGTTTACACCAAAAACAGAATTCGCTTTTGCAATATTATATTTCACAGGAAGTAAAATTTTCAATACTCTTATGAGAGCAAGGGCAGTAGAAATGGGATATACTATGAATGAACATGGTATTTATCATTTTGAAAACAAAAAAAAGGGTAAACGTATCAATAAAGAATTTCTTACTGAAAAATCCATTTTTGAATTTCTCGGTATTGAATGGCGCGAACCTACAGAAAGAATTGATGGCAATTCATTTAAACTTATAGAAGAAAATACAAAAATCAAACCTAAAAATTCAACGGATGAATCAACTGATAAATCAATAAAAAAATCAACTGAAAAAACCGCACTAAAAAAAAAGCACCAAGATAAAAACCAGATAAAGAAGAATATTTTGAAATTTAAATCACAAGGAGAAACATTTTTAAAAACATTAAAAGAAAAAAATATTGAAGAAATGATTAAGTTATTGGATGATTTTTATTATGGAAAAAACAAACCCTTAGTAAGTGATGAAGAATATGATGTTTTGCGAGAATGGGCTGAAGAAACTTTTCCAGAAAATGAAGTTATTAAGCAGGGACATGAGGGTATAGTAGTAGATAAAAAGAAAGTAAAATTACCGTATTTCTTGGGTTCTATGGATAAAATAAAACCTGATACAAATGTTTTGAAGAATTGGATTAATAAATTTAAAGGACCGTATGTTATTTCTGCAAAGTTAGATGGAATGAGTGCACTATATTGCAATGATAATGGTGAATCAAAATTATATACACGTGGTAAAGGAAATGAAGGTTTTGATATTTCTCATCTTATTCCATTTGTAAAATTACCAAACACAAAAGATATAGTTGTTCGTGGTGAATTAATTATAAAAAAAGAAAATTTTAAAAAATATCAAAAAGAATATTCAAATGAAAGAAGTTTTGCGGCTGGAATGGTAAATGGAAAAAATTTGGAAAAATCAAAATTGCAAGATTTAGATTTTGTTGCTTATGAGGTTATTAAACCCGATTTAAAACCAAGTTTACAATATAAATTGTTAAAAAATAAAAAATTTATAACTGTAATAAATAAACCATTAAAAACAATTGACCAAAATGTTTTGTCGGATTATTTAGTTAAGTGGCGAGAATCTTATGATTATATTATTGATGGTGTTATTTGTATTGATAATAAAAAATATAAAAGAAAAACAAAAGGAAATCCTGACCATGCTTTTGCATTTAAAAAGGTTATGAACGATCAAATAGTTGAATCAAAAGTGATTGATGTTTTATGGTCAAAAACAAAATATGGTTATGTAAAACCAAAGATAAAAATGCAACCTGTTATTATAGGTGGTGTAAAAATTACATATGCTACTGCACATAATGCCAAGTATATTGTAGATAATAAAATTGGTATAGGTAGTGTTATTCAAGTAGTGAGAAGTGGAGATGTAATTCCAAAGGTTTTGAAAGTTGTTAAATCATCAAAAGAGCCTAAAATGCCTGATATGGCTGTAAAATGGAATAAAACCAAAGTGGATTTAATTTTGGAAGATGCTGCGAATGATCTTACTGTTAGAGATAAAACGACATTGGCCTTTTTCAAAACAATAAATGTTGATGGATTAAAGGAAGGAAATATAAAGAAGATAATTGCTGGAGGATATGATACAATCGGAAAAATTCTTAATATTACTATTGAGAATTTACTGGAAATTCCAGGATTTAAAGAAAAAATGGCTAAAAAGATTTATGAAAGCATTGAATTAAAAGTAAAAGAGGCGCAGTTGCCATTACTAATGGATGCATCAAATATGTTTGGACACGGAATGGGAGAAAATAGGATGAAATTAATTATGGAAGCACATCCTGATATATTGGAAAGTAAATTATCAAGTGCAGAAAAACGTGATTTAGTAATGGATGTTGATGGATTTGCTGAAAAAACAGCAATGAAATTTGTTAAAAATATTCCTAAGTTTAAGAAATTTATGAAAGAAAATAAATTAGATATTACGTATGTTCCTGCAAAAAAAACATTCGATAAATCACATCCTTTATATGAAAAACGAATTTTAATGAGTGGTTTTAGAGATGAAGATTTAAAGAATAAAATAAGAAAATTTGGCGCGCAAATAGCAAATAGTGTAAGTAATCATTTAGATATATTAATTATTAAAGATGAAAATACAACCGGAAGTAAAAAAGACAAAGCAGAGAAAATAGGAACTATTCAAATTATAACAAAAGAGGATTTTATTAAAAAATATTAAATAAATAAGGAAAACAATGTTTTAATTCTTCTTCTATATTACCAACATTACCTAATAAAAATTCTTTTAAAAAAGTGCTATGAGAAACAATACAAATATTTTTTTCTTCTCGATTTTTTAAAAAATATTTAAATTTATCCGATCTTTTTTTTAATTCATCTAATGTTTCGTCATCTTTCCAGTATGTAGAATCTTCTGGAATTAATGAAAAATCAATTTTAGGATACAATTTTTCCAATTCACTTTTCTTTTTTCTTTTATTGCAATATTCAATTCCTTGTGGATATTCCAAAATATCATCTATCGCTATCATTTTAACATTTGCATCTTTAAAAATATTATTCGCTGTCTGAATTGTTCTTGTTAAAGGTGAAACAAATACTATATCTATATTAGATTTTTCATTCCAAGATAATCCAAGATTAATCGATTCGTCTTGACCTTTATTTACCAAATGTGTATCTGTATATTTCGGGGAATTATACGCTTCAACACCAATTTTATCATACAAAACATTATGTAAAGCTGTTCCATGTCGAATACACCAAATATATTGTTCTTTTTCCATATAAAAAAAATAACAATTATTGTTTATTATTTTTTTTATATAATTGATTTTATTATAAGATTTTTTATAAGATTTTACATAAAATTTACATAAAATTTACATAAAATTTAAAACACTATATTATATTCAATGTGATTTTCAATATCTTTATTTAAATATCTCCATAAATTTATATATATTTTTTCATTTTTTGTTTGTCTTTCTATAGTAGTTCCACCTAATATAGTATTATTTATATCCAATTGTTGGTCTATAGATAATTCATTTCTTTTTTCTTTTAATTCACCCATAATAATTCTTTGTATTTTTCTAATTAAATCAGATAAATCTTCCAATTTAAATATTTTCCAAGAATTATTATAATAATATAAATTCTTTTTTTTATTCCAAGCAATAAATATATTTTCCTCTGTTAAATGTTTTATTATAGTAAAATACGCATTAATATATGAATTATTGATTAAATATTGTAAATTATTTTCTAATTTTTTATCTAAAATTTTTTTAATAAACAAACTATAGTTTTTATACATAATATAATCAATCTCATTTCCTTGCTTATTTAACCAGTCAATTATTGGAATCTTTTTCTTCTTTTTAAAAACTTTGTTTTTTAATCTTTTGTTTTCATCTACCAATATACTAACCATATTTTCTAACTTTTGAACTCTTTTAAATAGAGAGAAATTACTAGGAACCATTTCACAATCTGCCATTTCCATACATATCAAAGAATGTTTATCACACGATTTTTTATTACTGTATTCTTTATTACAATATAGACAATGATATTGATCATTCATTTGAAATTTATGTATTATTATGTATTATAAATAATATTTCAATAATTATATTTCAATTTTTAAATATTGTTAAAAACAATTCTATTATTTGTTACATCAGTCATAATATATTGTTCCATTTCTTTATTTGAATATATTTTTTCCATCTTTTTATTTGATATAATTGTATATTTTTCACTTGTTTCTTCTTTTATTTTTGCGTCACTATTAACATATATATATTTCTCATCTTCGCGACGAAATAGTTTTACATAATATAATTTAGTAATCATGTTGTAAGATGATTGCCATATATATCTGTGTAAATGTTTATGTATTTTTCTATGCGTTTCATTAATCGATTTTTTCCATAAAAAAAGAGGAAGTTCAACAAGATCATTAATAATATATCTCCATATTTCTAAAGGTAGTTTTTTTATATTTTCTAATTCTTTTATGATCATTATACTTTTTATACTTTTGTAAAAGTATAGCAAAACATTTATATGGTTTTGTTATACTTTTTTCAAAAGTATATAAATGGTTTTGTTATACTTTTTTCAAAAGTATATATATAATGTCTATTTGCAACGATTCTAATCCTATAACCAATTGTAATGGTCAATCTATAAAACCATCTGATTTGCGTTTAAATGTAAGAAAACTAAAAATGTCTTCATCTTCTCACATTGATGAAAAAAAAGCATTATCTGTTCTTGGTGCATCAGGTGAATATATTTCACTAAATGGTCCTTGTAGAAGCGATGTTGGTTTAGTAGGTGATATTATACCTTCAGTAACGAAATGTTGTTATAAAACAGGTTTTATGGGGCGCGTATGGGGGAGAGGCACAGGTGTTGATAAAAAACATGGTAGTTATGAGAGATATTTGGCAAGAAAAAAAGGTTTAAATATTATCCAACAAAATTGTAAATAATTTATTTTTATTATGTTAAATAAATTATTTTTATTAAATAACTTTATGAAGAAGATGTTTTAGCGTGTTGTTTTTTCATACATTTATTTATTTTCACTATAACGTCACCAGTCGAGGTTTCAAATAAAAATGGAAGAAAAGCGTGAATTAAAGCCTTTATGGTGGCTATAAAAAGATAAAAAAAGAATTTTAATGAAAAAATAAAATGTTGAAAATAACCCATACCATTCTTATTGGGATGTGCTGTTAAAGAAATGTTCATATACTTATACTTTTGAAAAAAGTATAGCAAAAAAGCAAAAAAAGCAAAAATTAATTTTAATAAAAGTATATAAATGTTTTGCTATACTTTTACAAAAGTATAATGAGTAGAGTAGAACAATTGTCAAAAGTTCAAAAAGAAGCCCTTGAATTATTTCGTAAAAAAAATTCCGATTACGGTGATTCATTTGCAACATATGGTCCCGTCGGCGTAATAGTAAGAATGGGTGATAAAATCCAACGTCTTACAAGTGTTACCAATAATGGTGTTAATTTAGTTAATGACGAAACAATTAGGGACACGTTGATAGATTTGCATAATTATTCGGCGATGGCGGTAATGTTGATGGATGAATAAACTTTTAAAAAGTTTGACAAACTAAACTTTTTAAAAGTATATTTATTCTTTAAGGTTATGAATATAAAATACTTCTGTTGATTTTTTGGGAACACAAATGCAATAATTCGATATTTTTAATTTTTTTGATATACCAGATGGTGAGACATTTATGTCACCTGCTAATTTTCTTAAAGAATAGTATAATTTAATACTACCATCACCTTTTATAAGTAGATAGTTATTGTCTTGAATAAATTCCATAATATGTTTTTGGTTTTTGTCAATCATATAATCTCTCTGTTTTTTAGACATTTCAGGGGATTCTTCTATTGATTCTTTCACATCATAATCTTGTTTAATAATTTTATTCATCTTAATAAAATTATTAAAAATATTTTTAAATTAATTGTATAATTATTCATTATCTAACGCGAGATTTGCTAATTCGTCGGCTCTTTTATTAAGATTTCTTTTAACGTGTTCAAAGGTTATTTTATCAAAATTTTCAGGTGTAATTAAACTTATTATTTCATCATATATAGGTTTTAAATTAGCACTTTTTACTTTCCAATTACCTTTTACCTGTTCAATAGCTAATTTTGAATCACCATAAACAATTAATTTACGAATATTATACTGAATGCATACTTTGATTCCTGCTAATAAACCTTTGTATTCAGCGACATTGTTAGTCGCGAAACCAATTTTTTTTTTATAATTAATCATTTCTTCTTTGTTTTCATCATAAATAACACCACCAAAGGAAGCAATACCAGGATTTCCTCTACTGGCTCCATCAAAATACATTGAATGCATATAAATAAATAAATTAAATAACGTTTATATTTATTAAAATAATGTTTAAATTCAATTTAAACAAAAAAAATTATTATAAATATATGAATGATTTAATATTTGGTGGAATAGCAGGAATTACAGCGAGAACTATGACCTCACCGCTGGAATTATTCAAACTACAAAGACAAAACAATTATCTAAAAAACAACTCTATTCGACACGTGATAAGAAATGAAGGATATCGCAATTTATGGAAAGGAAATTTCACAAATTGCGTCAGAGTTTTTCCGCAATATTCCATTAATTTTGCTGTTTTTCAACAAAATAAAGTTATTTTAAATAATTATATTCAAGATAAAGATTTATTAAACTTTACATCAGGCGCTCTCAGTGGTGTCATTTCAATGTCTGTTATATATCCGTTAGAAACAACAAGGACACATTTATCTCTCCAAACAAACAAATCAAAATATAAAGGATTGTTTGATGTATTGATGAAATTAAAATCGCATGAATTGTATGCTGGATTAAGAATGAGTATTTTTGGTTTTGGTCCTTGGAATGCTATAAATTTTATGAGTTATTATAAATACAAAGAACTATTCAAAGAATATGAAGATAATCCACATTTGTATAAATTATTATGTGGTGGATTTGCTGGTTCTACGGCTATTACAGTAACATATCCAACCGATTTAATAAGAAAACGTCTACAAATGCAAAGTTTTTCTCAAGATGTTCCGAGATATAATGGTATATTAGATTGTATTGGGAAAATAGTAAAACAAGAAGGAATTATTGGTTTATATCGCGGATTGTATATAAGTTATATAAAATGTTTTCCAACGTTAGCTATTCAATTTTGGACATATGAGACACTGAAGGAAAATTTATAAATTTTTTTATAGCAATTATCCATTCATTATAGTTTTCAGCTGTATATTCTTTATCTTTATCCGCATTTAATACCATAATGTTTTTTTCGTTATCTAACCAATCATTATGATATTTATCACAATTTCTAAGATATTCTATAGGAATTAATTCTCCCTTGCGATTTCTTTTATTAATTCTCTCAAAACATACATTAACTGCTGCTTTCACATATATTATCCCAGTAACAGGTAATTCTTCAATAAACTCATCAAACCATTGTAAATAAATTTTATGATTCACTTCTTCTATTTTTTTATCGTCATAAAGCATTTTTGCAAAGACATTTCTATCTGTCAATACAGATCTTTCTGTAATAATAATCGCATTTGGATGTTTTTTTATTGTTTTTCTTAATATAGAAATGCGTGAAATATAAGCCATAATTTGAAATGAAAATGCATATTTTTCTTGATCCTTATAATATTTTTCTAAAATTGTTTCATTATTATCATCTTTTATTGTATTCCATATATCAACCGGTTCTTGAACAAATATAACATTATCGCTCTTTGTTTGCTCTTTCATCATTTTAACTAACGTTGATTTACCCGACCCAATATTTCCTTCTATACTATATATCGACATTTATTATATATATATTTTTTAAAATTTTTAAATATCTTTTATAAATAAAAAAAATATTTAATATCTTTTTTATATATGACTGACCTAAATCTTGATTTAAATATCAATAATTATACAATAACCGAATTAAAAAATATTTTATTCATAAATAATGATTATAATAGTGATATTTTAAATAAAAAAATAAATATATTAAAAAAAAATATTTTTTCCTTACATTTAAGTAATAAAGAAAAAAATGAATTCAATATTTTTTTTAATAGTATGGAAATAAGATTGAATAAATATTTAGAAATAATAAAGATGGAAGAGAATCAGATTGCATTGAATAAAGAAATTAAAAATTTAAAGAAACAAATACAAAAAAATAATACAAATAATATTAATAATAATACAAATAATATTAATAATAAAAACAATAAAACAATTAATAAAAAAAACAATACGAAAAAATTTAAAAATAATTAAAGTTATAATAATTATATGAGTTTTTTTAAATTTGATTTTTCTAGTATGCCAAATATAAAGGTTATTTTTACTGGAAAAATAACAGAAAATAATTTAAATGGTTTTTTTAAAGAATGGCTACGTGTAAATACATTTAAAACATATCATAATTTAATTTTTGATACAACAAATTTAGATATACCAAGTATTAAAGTGGCTATAAAAATAGGTCAATTCATTAAAAATTTAAGAGATGAAAAACCACAATATTTACAGAGGTCTATTATAATAATGAATGAAAACATTATAATAAGAAATTTGACAAAAATTGTATTTAAAATAACAAAGCCTGCTGCACCAGTATTTATTTATTGGAAAAAGAAAACAGAAACAAATGTAAATTTAGATACAATTTTAGATATATTTAATACCAATGTTTTTAAATTTCAATTTATCAAACCTTAATTATTTTTTATATTTTTTAATTATTTTTGATTTTACAAATCAAAAATAATTAAAAAATATAAAAAATAATTAAATATAATTTTAAAATATATGGCAGCTGGTATTTTACCTATTGCAGAAAATAATGGACATTCATATTTACTTTTCTCCAGAGAATTTCTAAAAAGAAAAGGAAAAGAAGACTGGAGAGATTTTGGAGGACATCGTGAAAATAATGAGACAAAGGAACAGACTGCTATTCGTGAAGGATGGGAAGAAACAAGTGGATTTTTAGGTACAGAAAAGGATATCAAAAATTTAATACAAAATAATTTAATAAAAAAAATAATTTCAAAAAATTATACAATTTTTATTGTAGAAATTAATTATGATAAAGAATTACCGAAAAAATTCAGAGAACATTTTAAAAAAATGTATAAAAAAGATAAAACAAAAATATGTAAAGATGGATTTTATGAAAAAGATAAATTAAAATGGATACGTGTAGATAAATTACCAGAACATTATCCTATTTTTTTACCTTGGTATAGAAAAATCGTTAAACAAATACATAAAAAATTATCATAAAAATATACAACATATAATAATATTACTAATATTTATATGTTGTATGATTATTCATGTTCAATAAATAAAGAAACGGATACATATGTTTATCTCTCTTGTTCTAATTTCAATAAAAATATTAAATTATTAGAGAATAGATTTTCTTTTTCCTTTCCGAAAGGACTTTCTAATTATTTTTCTGGAGAGAAAAATAAGATGAATACGTTTCTAATAAATAAAAAAATGTTTATTATAGCAAAGATTAGTGAAAAAAAATGTTCAAAAAATGATTTAGACATTATGTTGAAAAAAATATGTCAAACAATACAAAGTGAAAAAAAAATCATTAATGTTAATGTTATTTTGGCACCAATAGAAAATTTTATAAGATATCAAGTATTAAGAGTTTTAAATCATAACTATCATTTTTCAAAATATAAAAAAACTGATTATACTACCAAAAAAATAACTTTCTGTGCAACCAAAAAATTTCAAAAAATTGTAATAAATAGCATAAAAGAAGGTGAAATAATAAATGATATGCGCGATATGGTTAATGAACCTGCTAATAATATGAATTCAGATTATTTCTTAGAATATGTAAAAACATTCAAAGAAAAAGGTTTAAAACTTGATATTATGAAAAAATCTACATTAAAAAAAGAAAAAATGAACTTAATTTTAGCTGTTAACAAAGGTAGTGAAAACGATCCTTATATGCTCACATTAAAATGGCTACCTTTGAAAAAAAAGAAACCTATTGTTTTATTAGGAAAAGGTGTCACTTTTGATTCTGGTGGTATGAATTTAAAATTTGGAGATTTTACTGATATGAAAACCGACATGACTGGTGCAGCAGCCGTCTTTGCTCTACTACGTTTATGTGCTTTAAATAATCTAAAAAAAAATGTAATTTGCTGCATGCCTTTAGTTGAAAATATGTTGAATGAAAAGGCGAATAGACCAGGTGATATAATTAGAAGTCATAGCGGTATTAATGTCGAAATTTCAAATACTGACGCTGAAGGTAGGCTTATTTTGGCCGATGCTTTATCTTATTCTAAAAAATTCAACCCCTGTTGTTTAATTGACGTCGCTACTTTAACTGGTCAAGCAGGTAAGATTTTTAATGATTTAGCTATCGTCGTTTTAGGAAACAAAAAATCTCTAATAGAAAAATATGAAAGAATAGGTGAAGATATGAATGAAAAAATATGGTCTTTGCCTTTATGGTCTGATTATCGTAAAAACTTAAATTCAAACATCGCAGACATACAAAATGCTGGAAAAGGTCCTTCAGGAACTATAAACGCCGCTATGTTTTTAAACGAATTTGTTCCCGAAAAAACCGATTGGTTACACGTCGATATCGCAGGTGTATCATACAATAAACAAATAGGTGCCACAGGAAACGCCATTTTGTCTTTATATGAATTATTAAAAACTATATAATATTATATGGATGATACAGAAAAATTATATAGCATAACTATTATTTTAGATATTATATTATTATCAATATTATATCTTAATCATTTATTATTATTTGATAAATTATGGATTTATTCAGTATTACTTACACACTTGTTGTTTTTTATTGCTTTAAAAGAAAATAAAAGGGATGTGTTAGATATACTTCATGTATTCATTTTCATTTTTCCTGTTGTTTCAATATTTGCAAATAACATATTTATAAAATTAGTTTCTATTTCACTATTAATTGTTATACAAATTTTATGGGTTTATGAAAATAGATGCATTTTAAATGAAAAAGATAATAATTCATTTGGATATGGTAATGGATTAAATACGTTTTTAATTATTTTTACACCTATATTAGCTTTTAATATAGGATATAAATTATCCCAAAACTCCATGATAAAATTAGAGTATTTAACTGAAAAAAACGCACTAAAAAAAGAGCTCCAACGACATATAAATTGAATTTTTTAATCTATTCAAATTGCAAATAGATTAAAAATGGAAAAACCTTTCATAGGCGTTGTTCATTTTGATATTAAAACATATAAAGAAAATGAATCTTGGCGACAAAAACGAAATTATAAAGGTTGTGTTTATGGTTTAAATAAAAGAATAGAAAATTTTCCATATGAAGAGAGTATCATTATTATAGAAATGAACAACGATACTGATGAAATCACAGGAATTGGTAAAATTAGAAATATTTTCAAAGAAGATAACAGAAGCAGAATTTATTCTGATGAAAATTATAATAGGATAGTCTATAAAGGAAAAAAAAGAATTGAAAGAAAGGAACTCATAAAATCAAATAAGGATATAATTTATTATTTGGAGAGAATTTTGTTTACGGGTTCCAGACATTTCAAAAGAGGATATGGTGTAACAAAGATACCGCATAATAGATTAGCTTGTGAATATAAAGAAAGAAAAAGAAAAAAAACACAATGTGGTAAATGTGGTGAAATAGGTCATAATAAACGCTCTTGTAAAAATGAAAAACGTGTTAAAAGACAAGAAATAAGCAGTGAAAAGAAAAAATGTAAAAAATGTGGGAAAACTTTGAAAGGTCATATTTGTGGTGCCAATAAAATAAACAAAAATAAAATAAAGGAAATTATTTTATTTTTGAATAATTTGTTTTGAAATTTATTTTAAAACAAAATTCCATATTATTCATTTTCAACTTTATTAATTAATAAACACATTTTAATTTGTCCATAAGTAATCTTCGGATTAACCATGTCTTTTATAGGTCTTAATCTCTCTATACCTACTTTTTTTATAGCATTATTTATTTCTTCCTCTATTTCTTCTGTTAAATCGAAGTAGTCGCAATCAATTTCTGCTTCTTCGTTATTTTCAAAAACATCAAGAATATATTGTTCAATGGTCTGTAATTTAAGTTCCATTATTTCAGCCATTTCTTTCATTGTTTTCCCTTCTTTATACAATTTAAAAACTGTTTCCTTTGGATTTTTATTGTGTTTTCTTGGTTTTTTCGTATATTCTTTCATAAATTCCAAGCCTTTGTTTGTTATAAATTCTTGTGAAATGCCGTCAACATTCAATAATTCTCTCATATTTTTAGGCGAAGCATCATGAATATTATGAAGAACTTTATCATTTATTAAAACATTAGGCAATATATTATTTTTAATAGCTATTTTTTTTCTAATTCTCTTTAATTTTTTAAATTTGTTTGTCGCTGTTGCAACAAACAAATTTGGAGGCGGATCGTCATCGATTCTTGCCATAATAGGTAATATATTTTTAATATTCGTATTTCCTATTCCAATTGCAAACCCATAACCTGCTTTAATTCTAATAAGAACACCCTTCGCTATTAATAATTCAACTATTTCACTAATTCTATTTTTGGAAAATCTTGTGTTTTGCTGCACCAACTTTAAAATTTTACCCATACCAATATCAAAATTACTTGTTCTACGGCGATTTAAAATTATATTCAAAATTTTTTGAGCATCTTCGGATATATCCTTTAAATTTTGCTTATTTTTATTATCGTGACAATTGTCGCACATATTGCATTTTTCAAGATGTTCTATATCTTTTTCATTAGGAAATTTACCTGTTTCAAAATAATAATCAATTATTTTCTGTCTGCACATATATTTTTCTCTCAGGAAACGTCGAAAAATATTCATCATATCTGTTTTTATTTTTATTTGTTTTGGATCATTTGATTGTGAAATAAGAAAGCTTGTTGTTCTAAAATCACCTTCATCATAATAAAGTGTTGCTCTACTATCAATACCATCTCTTCCTGCACGACCAATTTCTTGATAATAACTTTCAATATTCGAAGGAACACCATAATTAACAATATGTCTAATATCTGATTTATCAATTCCCATACCAAAAGAAATAGTAGCAACAATGACTATAACTTCTCCTTTAATAAATTTTTCATGACTTCTAATTTTATCTTTTTTATTCATTCCACCATGATAACAAGCTGATGTAATATCTCTTGTTATAAAATCGGTATGTAATTTTTCGCATAATTTCCTTGTTTGAACATACACAATAGTAGGTTCTTCAAAAACACAACTATCAAATCTATATTTTGGTAAAATTTTAATAGATAAATTTGTTCTACGTGTTCCCAACAAGTATTCATTAGCCTCTTCTACACATAAAAACTTATACATCTCTTTTAATACATGTGGTGTAGCAGTTGCTGTAACAGCAAGCAACGGAATTTCTGGAAAATTCTTCCTAAGAATATCTAATTTTTGATAACTATTGCGAAAATCATGACTCCATTGTGAAATACAATGTGCTTCATCAACTGCAAATAAACCAATAGAATCTTTTATTTTTGAAAAAGCTACTTGTCTTGATGTTATAAATTCTGGCGTAGTATAAATAATTAGATAATCGGTGTATTGGGAAAATGGAACAGAAGATTCAGAATTTAAACAAACAGCTTTAATATTTTTAGAATTTAAGTATTGACATTGGTCATTCATTAAAGATATGAGTGGTGAAATAACAACAGTTGTTTTTTTGGTATATGTGGCTGGAAATTGATAAAGCAATGATTTACCACCACCTGTCGGCAATATAGCAAATACATTTTCCCCATTTAATAAATCCTGAATAATGTCTTTTTGATATTCTCTGAAATTATTGAAACCATATGTATCCTTAAGATGAGATTCCATATTTATATTTGTATATAAAAAAAATGTAAATTATATAATCAATTTTATAAAAACATTATTTATCAATGTTTTGGTGCTAATAATGCTTTAATAAAATTTTTTGGTTCTTTTATATCAATTTCCAAGCATTTATCCAATAAATCTAACTTAAATTTTTTCCCTTTATAAAAATTTATTTTATTATAAAGTATTCGATGATAAAATGTATCTTCATTAGCTAATTCTGTATTAATATATTTATCTGCATGTTTTTCCCATTCTTTTTCTGGAGGTTTAACCCATCTATCATCTTTTCTTATTCTTGGTAAAAATGAAATATTATCATATTTTTCATTTTTAATATAATAAGATTGTGTAATAAAACCTACAGTCATGTTGTATAATTTGCTTATTTTGTATAATTCTTTGTTACAATAGTTAAGAATTTTATTCATTTTTTCCAAATTATTATATATTTTGTTTAATGCTGTATTCCCTAATTCTCTAATAATTTCGTAAAATTCATCTGGAGCATCTTGCATATGATAGTGATAGTCACGAAATATATCTTTTTTGTCGTTATATAATTTGTTAATAGTATGGAAAATATCGTTATATCTTTCAAGTATTGTGACATAAAACATTTCATACACGTGTAAAATCTGTATTGATTTTTGTTTTTTTCTATCATACTTCATAATATTTGTTTTAAATTCCTTTTCACTAATATCACCTCTAATATAATTAATTCTTGATTTCAAGGATACATCTTCAATATTAACGTTTCTTCTTAAAACATCTAACTCGAAATGTTGGAAATGACTTATTTGTCTATGTAACCATGTCATATATTCAAAGAATAACATTTGTTTAATAGAATTATGAAATATAGGCAAACTAATGTATTCTTTTCCTACGGCAGAACCTTTTATAGAAAATTTCTCAAAACAACCTTTCAAATCAGTAGTATTATTAGACATTATATAAAATCTATTTATTATATTCATATTCGGTAATCCACCGCATAATACTTCACCAACATTACGTGTTGCTTCTTTATTATTTTTCTTCCATTCATAAAAATGTGGATTATGAATTACACCCATTACTTCTTTACCCGTTTTCCAACTAAAAGCAACTTTGCATTCTACACACCACATTTGGTCACAACCGCTAATTTTGAAAATAGGAACAGCACATTTTGGACAACCTTTCGTTTCTTCTTTGATGGCTTTATAACTGGCCACATTATTAGGATCACATACGTGTTCTTTTGTTTCTTCACCATCATATGATTTAATTTCATAACAATCGCTACATACTTTTGCATTGCAACATGAACATTTATATTTGGATGATAAAAATCCTTGACAATTTTCACTTGGACATCTTTTTTTGAATACTTTTCTTTCTTTTCTTTGTTTTATTTCTCTTAATTTTATTTTTAAATCATTTAATTCATTTGAAACAACTTGTAATTCATCTTTTTTTTTTAAATATTCTGTGTATTTTTCTTCAATTTTGAGTGAATATTCTTCAATTTGAGTTAGTCTGTTGATTTCATTCATGGTATTGGGAATTTTACTTTTTTCAATATCAAATAGCAGATTTTTTTTATGTGTTTTATAATCCTTATTCATAAAAGACTTTGTTAGATTATTGGTGCAAAATTCAAGATCCCATACGTGGTTACATTTTGGACATTTTGGATTATCATTTGAAAACAGGATAAATTGCTTTACACAATTGGAACAACCGTAAAAATCACAAAATCCACAATTGATTTTACGATATTTATTTTTTTCAAAGCATATATCACAAGGTTTTGTTTTGCTTGCTGTTTTTTTCGTTGTTTTGCTTGTTGTTTTGCTTGCTGTTTTGGTTTCTCCTTGCATTTCTTTACTTTTTTTGTTATTTTTATGTAATATTTTTATACAAATGAGTATTTAAAATCAATTTTAAATATTATTTAAATATATATGACTAAGACTGAATTTGATATAGAGCAATATAATATTGAAGAATTAATTAATATATTAGGTTTGGGTAGTGAAATACCATTAACGAATGAAAAAATTGTATCAACTGTTACGGAATTTAAAACTAAATTTAAAAACAAATATAAAAAACAAATAGAAAAAGAGAAAGGCGGGACAGGCTGGAAAAAAGAAAGAGAGGAGGAGCTTACTAAAGAAAAAATAAATTTTCTCAAATTTTTTAATAATATTCAAGATAAACTTCTAAAAAATAAAAAGGATGAAACGATTAGAGGTTTATTTGATGAAGAAATATCTGTAGACGGTATTACACGAAAGGCTATACCCGTAAATAGTAGAAAACCGATGACTGTTCCTGTATATGATAAAGATATTATGGGTGAAACGCGAATAACAGGATTAAAAAATGTTAATCAAGCACCTTTTGATAATATAACGCCTGGTTATAAAAATCCTATTTTAAGAAATACTCTTAAAAGATTAGTTGTTATCGATAGTAGTTTTCGTTCAATAGTAGATAATATAGATTGTAATGGTAATAAACCGAATGGAGGCAATACAAAAATTTCACAAACGTCAACTAATTTTACTGTTAATTTAGATCCACCTATAAAAAATGTATTAGAAATGACATTCAGCAGTGCAAACATACCAAATGAATGGTATGCTTTTTCAAAAGATTACGGAACAAATTATTTTATTGAAAAAAAAGCTATAGGCCCGGATTCATCCGGTAATTACACATATACAGATATTAGCAATGTAGAAATAACAAATGGTAATTACAGCACAGCTGCTGATTTAGTAACAGAATTAAATTCAAAATCAAATAGAATAGATTTTTCATACAATGAAAAATCTAAAAAAATAACTATAACAAACAAAGATTCTTCTTCAATTCAGATAGATTGGTATTCGTTAAGTGTTCCATTCTGTTCAACAACAGGAAATGGTGGAAAAATAGATTATAATTTGGGATGGTTACTTGGTTTTCGAAAAACTAGCTCTATTCTTGCTGCTGGAGCATCAGAAACAGGTAGTTCAACAGTAGATATTGTAGGTCCAACATATTTATATATATCCGTTGATGATTTTAATAATAATAAACCAAATCAAGATTTAGTATCATTTCAGAATAATGTAATAGCTTTTACAATGCCAAATTACTATGTTAGAACTACAATGGGTGATTCGTGTGATCTTACAAATCCAGAATATGTGAATCCGAGTAATACACATTGTGGAAAAAAATATGCAAATAGGGATTTATCATCTAATTTAACGGCTGCGCAAAGATATACAATGGATCAAATTAAGATAACTATGAATAATCAAAGATCGGAGCGTTATTCGAGTCCAAATACATCAAATATTTTAACAAAAATAAATGTTCAAACAGGAAATACGCATACAAAAGTTGAGGAAATAAATTTAGAGTATAAAAAGCGTGTATACTTTGGTCCTATAAATTTGAAAAAACTTCATATAAGGTTAGTAAATCCTTTTGGGATGGATATAAATTTAAATAAAAGAGATTGGTCATTTTCTTTTTATGTAACTACGGTTTATCAACAATAGTTAGCTAATAGAGCAGCAACTATTTTCTTGATCATTTTCAATATATGAACAAGAATGTTTTTTTTTTACTCTTAATTTATTATCCATAATTATTCCTCTACTTATACCTGGATGATTATCTACATTATAATTATCAATAATAAAATCAATCATTTTAAATAATGGTAACTTTGTATTTATATTTTCACGTGCAGATGTTTCAAAATATAACAAATTTTTCTCTCTAAATTTTTCTATCATTTCTTCTTTTGATATAATTCTTTCTCTGGAATTGCATTTATTACCAATAACTATCATCTTAGCAGGACAATTTTGATGTGTATTAAACTGTTTTAACCAATAATCTATTTTTTTTATGGATTTTTGACAGGTTAAATCTATAACATAGAAAACACCAGCAATGTTTTTATAATAACTTCTTACTATTGGTGCAAAACATTCTTGACCTGCTGTATCCCAAAATTGTAATTTATATTTTTTTGCATTTCTATTCAAATATAATACGTTAAATTCTACACCTATTGTCGGTTGATAAGATGGTGTTTTCACTTGTTCACAAAAACTTGATATTAATGTAGTTTTCCCACTACCAGCTTCACCTATTGTTACTAATTTTATTACACATTCAACATCCATATATATATATATATATATATATATATATATTATTACATTTTTAAAATAATATATATTTACATTATTGTAGGTAATATTTTTTAATATTTTGTTTGAGTATTTAAGAATACATCTTTGACGAGATTTTCGATATTTAGCACAGTTTCGATAATATTTTTGGAGTGTTTTTCCATATCTCTTTTAATTTTGCTAATTTTTCTTTTGATTTCGGAAGAAATCTTTGATAATTTGTCGCTTATTTCTTTATCTTGGAAATCAACATGATCAGCACAAATGATAGATTCGATGAGATCGATGCCGCATTTAATTTTGTTGGCATCTTTATTAGTATGATGGATATATATAACGGGTTTTGTATTAATAATATCTAGTTGGAAGTCATCTTTTTTGCAAACTCCGGAAGAGTTGGATATGAGAACACCGCCGAAAACGTCGGCATTATCGCGAATATCTTTTTCAAATTTATCGATTTCTTTTTTTGGTACATTTGTATTATAATCTTTATTATCAATGAGAATTTTCTTGTCATTTTTGCAGGAAATGATGAAATCTCCTCTACCTGGGATAGAATGTGTATCTTCAATTTCGTTTTTAGGAAACAGCATAGTGAGTGTTTGTTTCATTTTGTTTTCACCTATTTGTCCTTTTATGGAAGAATTATCATTGATTTTATGGATGGACATTATAGATTCTTGTAAAAGTTCTATTTTTTTGTCGTAAGAGTTGCGCAATTGTTGTATTTCATTTTTATGTTCTTTGATTAATTCATTACGACGACTTCTTTCCATATCATTATGACCGTTATTTAATATATGTATGTTATTTTGAGCTTCTTTTAATTCGGAAGATATTTTTTGTATTGTTTCATTTTTGAAGTTTAACTGACTTTGATAATTTAAAGCTACACTTTGTTCAATTTGTTTATATAAATTGGATTGTTTTTCTGAAAATTCTCTCTGAATATCTTTTATAATTCTATTTTTAGAATCTAATTGATTAAGAAATTCTTTTTCTTTCTTAATTTGTGATAGTTCTATTTCTTTTATTTTTTTATTAAAATCGCTATTATCCCATCTTTGCTTTTGATTTTCAGTGGAATCATAAGCGATAATACCTAATTCTATTACTTTAATTAGTTTTTCACCAGATAAATCTATTATTTTTTCAAATAAATCTTTATTTTTTATATTAGGGATGGATATATTAATGGAATTCATGTAATAATAAAATTTCTTTATAAATCTTTAAGTTTATTGTATAATTTTTTTATATTTATTAATGTTATTATGAATACTATAGTGCATATCAAAGAAAAAAGCGATATGATATTAGAACCTTTGCAAGTTATGATTCAATTAAGTTTATTAGCACATTGTCCAGTAGGGACGAAGTTAAGTATATCAGATAATACTTTATATTTACAGAAACCATCGTGGAGTCAGGGAATGTTGAGGTGGTATATGAAGGATAATAAGGATGATTTATATTATTTATTCCAGGCGATAAGGAGGTATTATTTGTGGTATAAGCCGGATAGTTGTGTTATATATGAAAAGATAATGTTGTCGGCTATAAAAGGCTTGAATAATTTGATAAAAACATATGAAAATACGGATAAAATATCGATAAGACATACTTTAACACTTTATACAAATATATTGAGTTTGGAATCACCAGATTTATTTAAAGAAACTACGGAAGATGCGATAAATATTGATAAAGTATTTGAAAATGTGACAAAAATGTATAATAACAAGATATTGTCTGTTGTTCATAATTGTTTGAGTTTGTTGGAAGACGAGGAAAAGGAGGAGAACAAACAAAATATATATGATGGATTGCAAAATATTTTAATACCGCAGAATATTAAAATAAAATTATGGATTAGAGAGAATTTAACGTGTTAATAAATGCTTGAATAATTGTTTGGTAAAGTAATATATAATTTTCTGACTCTTTTATTAGCTATTCTTTCGACGTCTCCAACGTGTGGAGCATATCCTGATTCAAATAATTCAAGGAAAGCTTCAATATATAGTTTTTCTCTTCTTTCGGGTGCAACTAATTGGAATAATTCTTGTTTTCCAGAAGCAAATCTTTCAACTAATGCTGCAAAATTTGATTTCAAGTGTGTTTGGAATTTATCTTTTTCTTTTTTCCATTGTCCTTCATATATTGATTGAAGATCTTTCCAATTTGGTATAACTTTATCACTATAACTTTTAACATCTTCAACGCTAATCTCATTAATTTTTGTTGTTATGTTTACAGGTGCTTTATTTTTTTTAGGAATAGTTTCTGACATAGTTGTAAAAGGGTTATTTGCAGTTAGTTTTGGTATTTGCGATGATGGTGAAAATGGTTGTTCACCATTATTCATTTGTTTTAATTTATTTTCTAATCTATCTAAATCCATTATAAATTAATAAAATATTTATTTTTAAATTAATAACTATAAATAAATTTATAAAGATAATATATAATGCTTCCAGCTGAATTCGGTTTTATTTTTTTATATGTAGCTGCTTTTGGATTTTCGGATTATTTTGTAAAAATAACTAAAATAACAGGATTTAAATATTTAATTTACTATTTATTAATGGGTTTAATGGGTTTTGGTATTTTATATGAATGTGATTATTTTTTAAAAAATAATGTATAATAATAGTATATATGCCAACACCTGCGAGAAATACAGCAATAGCTAAACCAAGAAGTTATTTACGTCGACAGGATACTCATAACTTAAAGAATACAGGTTTTCTTAAAAAAGATAGTGTTATGAATTCTCATTTTAGCATGAATTTGTTTGGATCATCAAAGTCAAGTAATAGAAAACAGGGAACATATACAAATAAAGCCGCGCTTTCAACAGGAAGTGATACTACTGCGGTAGCTACTGAAAAAAAGGATCCAAATAGTGAGATACGTCAAGCGAGTAAGGAAGCGAATGTGGGTCAAATGGATAGATTAAATAGAATAAAAGCAGCGAATATTTCTGGTTCGAAATAGAGTTAAAATAATGTAAGATTTTAAAATCTTAAATTATTATATATGATGAATTTTAATAAACCTTGGTTTTTTTATGGTATTATGGCATTAGTATTAGTATGTATTATTGATTTGGGAAAAAAATACATATTAGATAAAGAAAATATTAAACCTGATGAATTGGTGCTTTACATGTCAATGACTGTAGGATTAATTGCTTTTATTCATTTTTTAATGGATAAAACTTGTAAAAATCCTTTAAAATGTAAGCCAAAAGTATTAGCATATATTTTGGTTGTTACTTTATTTCTTCATCTTTTTAATATTAGTTTTACGCGTTCGACAAAATTAGCAACCGATGTAACTTTACCAGCTATTATGGTTTCATTATCAATAATTTTTATATATTTATTTTCAAGTTTATTTTTTGATAGTTCGCCGGATTTTGATATGAGAGTATTGTTTGGTGTATTATTAGTGGTATTGGGTTTATGTATAATATGTAAATATTTCAAGGATTAACCCATTTCGATATCGTGTTCTGGTGGTGGTAAAGGTGGTAATTTTCTTTTGGGTAATCGGGGTTTTTCATTTTTTTGTTCTTTTGGTTTTTGTATTTCAGTTTCGTTTGTTTTTGTGGATTGTTGTTGAACAAATTTTTTTACGGGTTTAGTTTTACTTACCATATCGGAGAGATTTTTGGAAGAATCTTTTATTTTATTTTTTTTGCAAAAATGTTTTTTATTGATTAAAATAATTATTATTATTGCTAATATTAAAGTTGCGAAAATAATTGGTATTGGATCAAATGTTTCTGTATTTTTTGTTATATTTTTTGTTATATTTTTTGTTATATTTTTTGATAAAGATACATTATTAAGAAATATATCTATTTGTTCTTTGATTAATTCTTGTAATATTGTTGGAGATGGTGCGAATGATGTTGGAGATGGAGATAAAGTGGGAGATGGAGATAAAGTGGGAGATGGAGATAAAGTGGGAGATGGAGATAAAGTGGGAGACGGAGAGAAAGTTGATGGTGTGAAGGAAGTAATATTTGGTTGTGTTGATATGTTATGTGTTATTGATATGTTATGTGTTGTTGATATGTTATGTGTAATATTTATTATATTGGATGAAACTATTTGTTGTATAGGTTCTAAACATGCATAAAACTTCATAGAGTATAAATTATTTGAGGCAGCGGTCCAAACTTCATTGCAATCATCTATTTGAATGCTATTTGCATATGATAATAATAAAAGTAATAGAAATTTATTCATATGTAATAATTCAAATACTATCTTAAATATGTTTTGATAAATAATTTAAACAAAAATAATTATAAATATGAAAGATGACGGAAAAAGTTGCAATAGGAATTGATTTGGGCACGACGTATTCGTGTGTAGGTTGTTGGAAAAACAATAATGTTGAGATTATAGCCAATGAACAGGGAAATAGGACAACACCATCGTATGTAGCATTTACGGATAAAGAGAGATTGGTGGGAGTTTCGGCGAAAAACCAAGTATCGATGAATACGAAAAATACAATTTTTGATGCAAAACGCTTGATTGGAAGAAAATTTTCGGATGAACAGATACAAAAAGACATGAAACATTGGCCATTTAATGTAACGGCAGATGTAAATGGTAAGCCAGTTATTAGTGTTGAATATAAAGGTGAAGAGAAAACGATGAAACCAGAAGAGATTTCCTCGATGATATTGGCGAAAATGAAATCGACAGCTGAGAATTTTTTGGGAAAAACAGTAGATTCGGCAGTTATTACAGTTCCTGCGTATTTCAATGATGCGCAAAGACAAGCTACAAAAGATGCTGGTGCAATAGCGGGATTGGAAGTATTGAGGATTATCAATGAACCAACAGCTGCGGCTATTGCTTATGGATTGGATACAGAAATGAAAGGAGAGAAAAAAGTGTTAATATTTGATTTGGGTGGTGGGACATTTGATGTATCTTTATTAACGATAGAGGATGGTATTTTTGAAGTGTTGGCTACAGCGGGAAATACACATTTGGGAGGTGAAGATTTTGATAATAGATTGGTAGAATTTTTTGTTACAGAATTGAAAAGAAAACAAAAATTGGATATTACGGGAAATGCGAGGGCATTACGAAGATTGAGAACTGCTTGTGAAAGAGCGAAGAGGACATTATCTTCGGGGACACAAGCATTTTTGGAGATTGATGGATTGGCGGATGGTCAAGATTTTAGTTCTACGATAACGAGAGCGAGATTTGAGGATATAAATATGGATTATTTTAATAAATGTATGGAACCGGTAGAAAAAGTGTTAAAAGATGCGAAAGTTAGTAAAGGAAATGTTGATAGGATAGTATTGGTTGGAGGATCAACGAGAATACCAAAAATCCAGGAGTTGTTGAGGAAATATTTTAATAATAAAGAATTATGTAAAGAGATTAATCCAGATGAAGCGGTTGCGTATGGTGCAACTGTTCAAGCGGCTATTTTATCGGGAGTTAAATCGGATAAGATTGATGATTTATTATTATTGGATGTTGCTCCTCTTTCTTTGGGTATTGAGACGGCTGGTGGTGTTATGACTAATTTAATTAATAGAAATACTACGGTTCCAACGAAGAAAAGTCAAACATTTTCGACATATGCAGATAATCAACCGGGAGTATTGATACAAGTGTTTGAGGGAGAAAGGAAATTTACGAAAGACAATAATTTACTTGGTAAATTTCAATTGGATGGAATACCGCCTATGCCGCGAGGTGTGCCGCAGATTGAGGTAACCTATGATATTGATGCAAATGGAATTTTGACTGTTTCGGCTGTTGAAAAGAGCACAGGAAAGGAACATAAGATAACGATTAAGAATGATAAAGGTAGATTAAGTAAAGAGGAAGTGGAAAGGATGGTTAAAGAAGCGGAAAAATACAAAGAGGAGGATGAAAAGAATGCGAAAATTATAGAATCAAAAAGTAAATTAGAGAATTATTGTTATTCTTTGAAAAATAGTGTAAATGATGAGAAACTTGCGGATAAAATCCAAGAAGAAGACAAGACGACGATAATGTCGAAGGTGGAAGAGACATTGAAATGGTTGGATGATAATCAGATGAATTCTGCTGATGAATATGATGCAAAACAAAAGGTTTTGGAGGAAATTTGTTCGCCTATAATGCAGAAAATCTATCAAGCAGGTATGGCTTCGCAGGGAGCTATGCCAGGAGGAATGGCTCAGGCAGCGCCACCAGCAGCGCCACCAGCAGATGATCCTATTGAAATAGCGGAGGTTGATTAAGTTTTATGATGATAATTTAAACAAAAATCAAATATATTTATAAAATGATAATATATTTGATTGTATTTTTTTTAATTTTTTTATGCGATTGGTTAGCTTTGGCATATATTAACAAACATTCTTTGAAAAATCAAAAATATTAATTTTTTTATGAAAAAATCTTTCAACTTTTTTTTCTGTTGGTAATAAACCTTAAGAGGTCTAAATACGGATAATTATTTTTAGGTTTGTTACCAACAGAAAAAAAAGTTGAGAGTTTTTTTCTATTAATGTCATAAAAAAAAAAATTTTGCCCTACCCTGGGGTTGGGCAAAAAAGAGATATAGGCCCCTTAGTATTTCAAAAAACCGCCGAAACTTTTTCTTTGGTAACAAAACAATAATTATTTTTTTTGTATTTAGACGTCTTAAGGTTTAAAATATCAAAAAACTGTTTTATAGAGTTTTTTTGTAAAAAACGTCATTTTTTGTGTTTTTTTTGAAAAAAACGTTGAGAGCATAAATTATTTTTTGAATATTAATTATTTTTTTGTTACGATACTATCATAATAAAAAGTTTTAGAAAAAAAATAAAAGAAAAATATTTTAGTGTTAAAATTTTGGACACCGCATAAAAAAAAAATTTTTCAACACGCAAAAAATCAACCCGTGTTGGTTTAACAAAAAATTTCTATTTTTTATTTTGACTTACTCACTTTTACTCACGAGTAAATTTGCGCTCTAAAAAAAAAGACTGTTGAAAAAAAAATGTAACCAACGACAAAACATAAAAAAATATTTTGTTTTTTTTTGATTTTTATGCGGTGTCCAAATGGTGTCCAACTTTTAAAAATATTTTAGCAATAACTTAAAAATAAAATATAAAATTTATATAAATGGAAGAAATATATAAATGCGAATTATGTGAATATTCTACAAAGAGAAAATATAATTTGAAGAGGCATAAATTAAAACATGCGAAACGGGTTTGTGATTGTGGAAAAAAGTATAAAACGCGACATGGATTCTACAAACATAAAAAAACTTGTGATTTTCAAAATAAATTAAAAAAATATGAAGCAAAGAATGTGAAAATAATTAATAATAATATTCAAAATATTCAAAATAATAATATAACGAATTTATCGATAAATTTGTTTTTGGATAAATATTGTGGAGATGCGAAAGATTTGAAGGATTTTGTGAGAGATTTACAATTTACGTTAGAAGATATTATAAATACGAAAAATAACGGGTATGTGAATGGAATAACGAAGGTGGTTTTGAAAGGGTTAGAAAACATACCCGCGATGGAAAGGCCAATTCATTGTAGTAATAAGAAAACGGGAAAATTATATATTAAAGATGATGGTAAATGGGAAACGGATAATGTAAAAAAACGTGGTAAAACACATAAAATATTGTCAACGCTTAGAACGAAACAATGGTTATCTATAGATAAATGGGAAAAAGAACATCCTGGTTGGGAAAATAATGAAAAACAATTGATTGAACGAAGTAAAATAATTAAAGAAATGATAGGTGAAGGAAATGAAGATGCATCTATAAAGCAGACAAATGAAGTATTAAAAAATGTAACAAAAAAAGTTCATATAAAAGATGCAATGGATAATATAAATTAATTATTCTGGGTTATTGTTATAATTTTTGGCCCAGTATTGCATATTACGTAAATAAAATGCAAATGAAGCACCAGAATGATGTTGATTTTCAACAAGTTTTGAAATTTTATCAATATTTTCGTGTCCCCAAAACATATAACCTTTATCTTTTGGTGGTTCATCTTGTGCAAGCCAATTCCATAATTCAAGTTTTGTAATTGCGTCAGCGAATTCTTTTTGAGAATCGTCCCATTTTGGATGATAACTTTTATCTGCCATTATATTTATGAAAAAAGTATAAGTTATATTTTTGAAATCAATTTAAAATTCTGGAAAACGCGATTGACATGAACAGAGTGGTAAAGATGAAGGAACAGAAGGATTAATACAACACCAATAATTTAAAAATTCACCACAAGAAACGCAATTTCTTCCTGTAAAATAATAATATTTTTCAGGATAAGTTAGAGTTTTTGCACTTAGAGCCCATTCACCATTTCCTGGTCCATATGGATTGTATTTTATTTCTGTCAATTTCTGTACATATTTTTTTTTTGAAATAACTTTATAATAAGGAAATGAATTAATTTTATAAAATGCAAAAGATTTAATTATGTCTATTGTTTCGAGAGGACATTTAAATTTATCAAGACAATATAATTTTTTAGAAACATTTTTAAAAATACCAGGAATCATTTTGTATATTGGTAAAATATGAATATATATAAATATATTCAATTTATAATATTTTGAAATAATATATGGGAAATATTATTTCAAAATTATGTTGTTGTTTATGTTGTTGTTGTCAAAAAGAAAAACAAAGAAGAGAAGTTGAAATAATATACGAAAATATAAAACCGTGTGTAAATATGTACGAACCGGTGATTAGTGTTTGATAAAAATTTTAAAAATAATAAAATAATAAATAAAAAGTATTAGAGAGAAAAATGTGAAATGAATATTTTTCTTTGTTTTTGGAATGTTAAATAATTCCAAAATTTCATAAAATGCACACCAAGAATTATCTTTTAAAATAAATCTCTCTAAACGAATAAGAATACAACCATTGAAAAAAAAATTGGAAGATATCCACAAAAATAAAAACACTAATGATAATTTAAATTGGATTGATTTTTTTGGAAAAAAAATAAAAGAAAAAAGCAAAAAACAAATTATATGGTGGAACCATGTAATACACCAAAAAGAATATTCTTTATCTCTAAAAATAAAATTTAAAGTAGTTTCTATTTTCTCAAAAAAATATTTTTGAAATTCCTTTTTTTTTGTAATATTATACATATTATAAAAAAATATAAGTTTTTAGTCATTTTTTCGCGCTTTTCCGCGTTTTTTTCCGCGTTTTTGTATTTTTGTTGAAAAAACATAAAAATAATTCAACAGTATATTCGTTACCATAATATTATAATGTATATATATTTGTAAGCTTATGTGGTGTAAAATATAAAAATAACATCTTAAAAATACAAATATATTATAAAAAATTACTTTATAAAAACATAATTTAAAAATTAATAAGTTATTACCATATATGGTAACAAAAATATAAAAAAGAAATAAATAAAAAATTATGTATTTTTGTAAAAATAATAAAATAATAAATAATTTACAAGTTATTACCTTATTATGGTAACAAATAACATTTTCAACACTATATGTATCTGTTGAAAAACTGGAAAATTAGTGCAAAATCAGTGAAATATTTAGAAAAATTTAATTTCTCACCAATAATTAAGAAAATTAGCTAAAAAACATGTTTTTTCAAGGACACAGCTTTGCTGATCCGGGTTTCCCGGTGTCCTTGAA